>JACCDG010431771.1_pt1 | contig 14308 bp, 10 predicted proteins | sample 7442471 | NCBI WGS metagenome assembly JACCDG01 (sample SAMN15323444, study PRJNA562643) | freshwater metagenome | isolation source: river surface water | place: USA:Blue River Watershed | collected 2017-08-17
CCGCCATCATCGACGAGCGCGACCTGGCCGGTCTGGCCGATGCGCAAGACGAACTCGACCGGGTGGTGGGCGAACTGCTCGCACAGCGCCCGGGCATCCGCATGCTGTTCCTGGTCGGCTCCTGCCCCTCCGAGGTCATCAAGCTCGACCTCAGCCGCGCCGCCGAGCGCCTGCAGCAGCGCCACGCGCCGCAGGTGCGGGTGCTCAACTATTCGGGCAGCGGCATCGAGACCACCTTCACCCAGGGCGAAGACGCCTGTCTGGCCGCCCTGGTGCCGGAGCTGCCTGCACAAAGCGCCACGCAGGCACCCTCGTTGCTGGTCGCCGGCAGCCTGGCCGATGTGGTCGAAGACCAGCTGGGTGCCCTGCTGCGGGCCATGGGCATCGCCGACGTCGCCTTCTTCCCGCCCCGGCGCAGCACCGCACTGCCGGCCGTCGGCCCGAACACCCGCGTGCTGCTGGCCCAGCCCTTTCTGGCCGACACCGCCCGCGCGCTCGAGCGCCGCGGTGCCCAGCTGCTGCCCGCCCCCTTCCCGCTCGGCGTGGAAGGCACCACCGCCTGGCTGCAGGCCGCGGCCACGGCCTTCGGCGTTGCACCGGCGTTGTTCGAGCAGGTCACCCGCGCCCCACGCGAGCGCGGCACCCGCGCCATGGCCACGCACAAACCCTGGCTAGAAGGGCGCAGCGTGTTCTTCTTTCCGGACTCGCAGCTGGAATTGCCACTGGCACGCTGCCTGCAGCGCGAACTGGGCATGACGCTGACCGAAGTCGGCACACCGTACCTGCACCGCCAGCACATGGCCGCCGAGCTGGCCCTGCTGCCCGCCGGCACCCGCATCAGCGAAGGCCAGGACGTGGACCGCCAGCTCGAACGCTGCCTGCAGGACGCGCCCAACCTCACCGTCTGCGGCCTGGGCCTGGCCAACCCGCTCGAAGCGCAGGGCCTGTCCACCAAATGGGCCATTGAACTGGTCTTCACGCCCATCCAGGGTTACGAGCAGGCCGGCGATCTGGCCGGGCTGTTCAGCCGGCCGCTGCGCCGCCGCGAACTGCTGACCGCCGGCCAGGCGGTGCAACGGGCCGCCTAGGAACCACCATGCAACTGACGCTCTGGACCTACGAAGGACCGCCCCATGTGGGCGCGATGCGGGTGGCCACGGGCCTGACCGATGTGCACTACGTGCTGCACGCGCCGCAGGGCGACACCTACGCCGACCTGCTGTTCACCATGATCGAGCGGCGCAGCCAGCGCCCGCCGGTGACCTACACCACCTTCCAGGCGCGCGACCTGGGCAGCGACACCGCCGAGATTTTCAAGACCGCCGTGCGCGAGGCCCACGCCCGCTTCGCTCCCGGCGCCATGCTGGTGGGCGCCTCCTGCACCGCCGAACTGATCCAGGACGACCCGGGCGGCCTGGCCGCCGCGCTGAACCTGCCGATCCCGGTGGTGCCGCTGGAGCTGCCGTCCTACCAGCGCAAGGAAAACTGGGGCGCGAGCGAAACCTTCTACCAGCTGGCCCGCCATCTGGTCCAACCCCGTTCAGCCGAAACCACACAGCGCACACGCCCCTGCTGCAACCTGCTGGGCCCCACGGCTTTGGGTTTCCGGCACCGCGACGACGTGATCGAGATCACGCGCCTGCTCGATGCGCTGGGCATCGATGTGGCCGTGACCGCGCCCATGGGCGCCAGCGCCGCCGACGTCGCCCGCCTGACCGACGCCGACTTCAACGTGGTGCTCTACCCCGAAACGGCTCTGGCCACCGCGCAGTGGCTGGACCGGGTGCACGGCATGCCTTACACCCGCAACGTGCCGATCGGCCAGGGCGCCACGCGCGACTTCGTCGCCGAGGTCTGCGGCCTGGCCGGCCTGCCGGTGCCGCCCGCCCCCGACTCGCGGGCACAGTGGTATAGCCGCTCGGTCGACTCCACTTACCTCACCGGCAAGCGCGTCTTCATCTTTGGCGACGCCACCCATGCGCTGGCCGCAGCCCGCATCGCCCACGAAGAGATGGGCTTCGAGGTGGTGGGCCTGGGCAGCTACTCGCGGGAATTCGCCCGCGATGTGCGCGAAGCCGCCACCCGCCTGGGGCTGACGGCCCTGATCACCGACGACTACCTGGCCGTGCAGGCGCAGATCGAAGCACTGCAGCCCGAGCTGATCCTGGGCACGCAGATGGAGCGCCACATCGCCAAGCGCCTGGGCCTGCCCTGCGCGGTGATTTCCTCGCCGGTGCATGTGCAGGACTTCCCGGCGCGCTACGCCCCGCAGATGGGCCTGGAAGGCGCCAACGTCATGTTCGACACCTGGATCCATCCGCTGATGATGGGCCTGGAAGAACACCTGATCGGCATGTTCCGCGAGGACTTCGAGTTCCATGCGGGTGCGGCACCTTCGCACCTGGGCGGACACGGCATGCCTGGCCGTGCTGACCCGGCCAACGTGGCATCTGCACCCGCCGCCAACGACGCGCCAAAGCCCGATGCACCAGCCTCCGGTGCCATCCTGAACCCCGGCCAGTTGCCGCCCTGGAGCGTGGACGCCGAGCGCGAGCTGGGCAAGATCCCCTTCTTTGTGCGCGGCAAGGCCCGGCGCAACACCGAGCGCTTTGCCTGCGAACGCGGCGTCGCCACCATCACCGTCGAGACCCTCTACGATGCCAAGGCCCACTTCAGCCGCTGAGGCACGCCCCACCGCCAGCCCGCGTATGCGGGTGGTGCTGCTGACCATGGACAACCACCTGGCCAGCGCGGCCCAGAGCGCGGCGCTGCGCCTGGCCCGCCGCATCCCCGGCCTGGTGTTCGACATCCACAGCGCCGCCCACTGGCGTGCTGATGCGCAGGCGCTGGCCAACTGCCATGCAGCGGTGGCCCAGGCCGATCTGGTCATCGTCAGCATGCTGTTCATGGAAGACCACTTCCTGCCCGTGCTCGACGCCTTGCAGGCGCGCCGCGAGCGCTGCGATGCCATGGTCTGCATCATGTCGGCGCCACCCGTGATGCAGCTCACCCGCATGGGCAAGTTCGTCATGGGCCAGCAGTCCACCGGCCTCATGGCCATCCTCAAAAAGCTGCGCCCGGCCGCCAAACCCAAGGCCGAGGGCGAAGCCAGCGGCCCGCAGAATGCCGGCGCCCGCCAGATGGCCATGCTGCGCCGCCTGCCCAAGCTGCTGCGTTTCATCCCCGGCACGGCGCAGGACCTGCGCCTGTTCTTCCAAACCATGCGCTACTGGCTGGGCGGCTCCGAACACAACATCGAACACATGGTGCTGGCGCTGGTGCAGCGCTACGCCAGCGGCCCGCGCGAGGTCCTGCGCGCGCTGGCCCAGCCCGAAGACCCGGTCGAATACCCCGAGGTCGGCCTGTACCACCCGCAACTCAAGGGCCGCATCGGCAGCGCGCTCACGCAACTTCAGCAACTCAAGTCCGTCCCCGGCGCCGACGCCCCGGCCGTGGGCCTGCTGCTGCTGCGCTCGTACCTGCTGGCCGGCAACACCGCCCACTACGACGCGGTGATCGAGGCGCTGCAGGCGCGCGGCCTGCGCGTGATCCCGGCCTTTGCCAGCGGCCTCGATGCACGCCCGGCCATCGACCAGTTCTTCCGCCAGGGCGAGCAGGTGCAAATCCAGGCGCTGGTCTCGCTCACCGGTTTTTCGCTGGTGGGGGGGCCGGCCTACAACGACTCGCGCGCCGCCGAGGTGGCGCTCACGGCGCTGGATGTGCCCTACATCGCCGCCCACCCGCTCGAATTCCAGAACCTGGGCGAATGGGGCCAGGGCGAGCGCGGCCTGCTGCCGGTGGAGAGCACCATCATGGTCGCCATTCCGGAGCTCGACGGCTCGGTGCTGCCCATGGTCTATGGCGGGCGCCCCGGCCCGGGCGGCCAGACCTGCAGCGGCTGCGAGCGTGCCTGCGTGTTCCCGGCCTCGGCCCGCGAGCAGGACATGTTCACCTGCGCCGAGCGCACCGCCACCCTGGCCGACCGCGTCCAGCGCCTGGTGCAGCTGCGCCAGCGCGAACGCGCCGAGCGCAAGCTGGCGGTGGTGCTGTTCAACTTCCCGCCCAATGCCGGCAGCGTGGGCTCGGCCGCCTACCTGTCGGTGTTCGAGTCGCTGTTCCGCACCCTGCAGCGCCTGGCCGCCGAGGGCTACCGCGTCGAGCTGCCCGAAAGCGCCGACGCGCTGCGCGATGCGCTGCTCAAGGGCAATGCCGGCCAGTACGGCACGCAGGCCAATGTGCTGGCCTGCATCGACACCGCCGACCATGTGCGCCGCGAGCCTTGGCTTGCCGAGATCGAAGCCCAATGGGGCCCGGCCCCCGGCCGCCAGCTGAGCAACGGCGCCGCCATCTTTGTGCTGGGCGCGCAGTTCGGCAACGTGGCGGTGACGGTGCAGCCCGGCTTTGGCTACGAGGGCGACCCGATGCGCCTGCTGTTCGAAAAAGGCTGCGCCCCCACCCACGCCTTCAGCGCGTTTTACCGCTGGCTGCGCGAAGACTTTGCCGCCAGCGCGGTGCTGCACTTCGGCACCCACGGCGCACTCGAATTCATGCCCGGCAAGCAGGCCGGCCTGTCGGGCCGCTGCTGGCCCGAGCGCCTGATCGGCAACCTGCCCAACGTCTACCTGTACGCCGCCAACAACCCTTCCGAAGGTGCGCTGGCCAAACGCCGCGGCGCTGCCACACTGGTGAGCTACCGCACGCCGTCCATCGCGCAGGCCGGGCTCTACAAGGCCTTTGTGCAGCTCAAGCAAAGCCTGGAGCGCCTGGGCCAGCTGCCGCCGAGCGAGGCGGCCGAACGCGAGAGCCTGACCGCCGACATCCATGCCCAGGCCCTGGCGCTGGACCTGCAGGTGCCCGCCAGCCCGGCCACCGACGACACCGCCTGGCTGCCGGCGCTGCAGGCGCAGCTGTTCGAACTCGAATACGCACTCATCCCTGAAGGCCTGCACGTGATGGGCCAGGTGCCCAGCGCCGAGCAGCAGCTGCAGACCCTGACCATCATGGCCGACGCCATGGGCCTGCCGGCCGAGCACAGCCACCCCTGGCTGGCCGCGCTGGTGCAAGGTCAGACGCCGACCCTGCCCCAGCTGGACGCCGCGCAGCAAACCAGCCTGCGCCAGCTGGTGCGCACCCACACCCTGCTGGGTCAGGACCACGAGATGACCGGGCTGGTGCACGCGCTCGACGGCGGCTACCTGCCGCCCGCCCCCGGCGGCGACCTGATCCGCAACCCCGATGTGCTGCCCACCGGCCGCAACCTGCACGGGCTGGACCCGCTGCGCATGCCCTCGGCCTTTGCGGTCAGCGACGGCCGCCGCCAGGCCGAGCGCCTGCTGGCCCGCCACCAGCAGGACCAAGGCCAGCTGCCCGAGAGCATCGCCATGGTGCTGTGGGGCACCGACAACCTCAAGAGCGAAGGCGGCCCGCTGGCGCAGGCGCTCGCGCTCATGGGCGCCGCGCCGCGCTTTGACAGCTACGGGCGCCTGGCCGGCGCTACCCTGATCCCGCTGGCCGAACTGGGCCGCCCGCGCATCGACGTGGTCATCACCCTCTCGGGCATCTTCCGCGACCTGCTGCCCATGCAGATCCGGCTGCTGGCCGAAGCCAGCCACCTGGCCGCCAGCGCCGACGAACCGGCCGAGAAAAATTACATCCGCAAACATGCGCTGGCCTTCATGGCCGAGCACGGCGGCGACCTGGAGACCGCCTCGCTGCGCGTCTTCGGCAACGCCGAAGGGGCCTACGGCGCCAACGTCAACCACCTGGTCGACGCCGGCTGCTGGGACCAGGAAGACGAGCTGGGCAACGCCTTCACCCAGCGCAAGGGCTTTGCCTATGGTCGCGACGGCCATCCCCAGCGCCACGCGGCCCTGCTGCAAAGCGCGCTGGCCAACGTCACGCTGACCTACCAGAACCTCGACTCGGTCGAGCTGGGCGTGACCAGCATCGACACCTACTTCGACACGCTGGGCGGCATCAGCCGCGCGGTGCTGCAGGCCAAGCATGCGCGCGACGGCGACACCGCCAGCGCGCCGCCGGTCTACATCGGCGACCAGACGCAGGGCGATGGCGTCATCCGCAGTCTGACCGAACAGGTGGCACTCGAAACCCGCAGCCGCATGCTCAACCCCAAGTGGCACGAGAGCATGCTGCAGCACGGCTACGAAGGCGTGCGCCAGATCGAGGCCCACCTGACCAACACCATGGGCTGGTCGGCCACCACCGGCCAGGTCCAGCCCTGGGTCTACCAGCAGCTGGCCCAGACCTTCATGCTCGACCCGGCCATGCGCGAACGCCTGGCCCAGCTCAATCCCACCGCTTCGGCCAAGCTGGCACACCGCCTGCTCGAAGCTTCGCGGCGTCAGTTCTGGCAACCCGACGCCGACACCCTGGCCGCCCTGCAGCACGCGGGCGCCGAACTCGAAGACCGCCTTGAAGGCATCCAGGAAGGACTCCCCGCATGATGGAAACCACCACCGTCCCGGTTGCCGACATCCGTCGCCGCAACGCCCCGCCCGACGGCGAGGGCAGCCTGCAGGTGCAGCTCGACCCCAAGCTCAAGATCGGCAATGCCAAGGTCTTTGCCGTCTACGGCAAGGGCGGCATCGGCAAGAGCACCACCTCGTCCAACCTGTCGGTCGCTTTCAGCAAGCTGGGCAAGCGGGTGCTGCAGATCGGCTGCGACCCCAAGCACGACTCGACCTTCACCCTGACCAAAAAGCTCATGCCCACCGTGATCGACGCGCTCGAAACGGTGGACTTCCATGCCGAAGAACTGCGCCTCGACGATTTCGTCTTCAAGGGCTACAACGGCGTGATGTGCGTGGAAGCCGGCGGGCCGCCCGCCGGCACCGGCTGCGGCGGCTATGTGGTCGGCCAGACCGTCAAGCTGCTCAAGGAGCACCACCTGCTCGAAGACACCGATGTGGTGATTTTTGACGTGCTGGGCGATGTGGTCTGCGGCGGCTTTGCCGCGCCGCTGCAGCACGCCGACCGCGCCCTGATCGTGACCGCCAACGACTTCGATTCGATCTTTGCGATGAACCGCATCGTGCAGGCGATCGGCGCCAAGGCCAAGAACTACAACGTGCGCCTGGGCGGCGTGATCGCCAACCGCAGCGACGCCACCGACCAGATCGACAAATACAACGCGGTGACCGGTCTGCGCACGCTGGCGCACTTTCCGCTGCTCGACGAGATCCGCAAGAGCCGGCTGCAAAAAAGCACCCTGTTCGAGCTGCCCGACTCGCCCGCCGTAAAAGCCGTGCAGGACGAGTACCTGCGCCTGGCCGCTCAGCTGTGGGCCGGTGGCGATCCGCTGCCGTCCATTCCGATGAAGGACCGCGACATCTTCGACCTGCTGGGTTTTGACTAAGCCCAGAAATGACAGTTGATCGCTCCCATCACTCTGAAAACGCCCATGAACGCTGAACGCCTCTCACGCCGACAGACAAACCGGTCAAGCAAGCACGCTACGCACCCGATGGCACTGCCCTGGGGCGCTCTGGCGGCGTTGCTCGTCGTTGCAGGTGTGCGTCCTGCGGCCTCCTCGCGCCTTGCCAGAACGCCCCAGGACAGCACCCTCAGGTGCGTCCAACTGTCATTTCTAGGCTGAGGCACACCATGAACAGCACCGCCTACGAACAGCGCCGCAGCCAGATCGAGCATTACTTCGACCGCACGGCCGCCCAGGCCTGGGCGCGCCTGACCTCCAATGAGCCGGTCGGCCGCATCCGCGCCACGGTGCGTGCCGGCCGTGACGAGATGCGCCAGACCCTGCTGTCCTGGCTGCCGCAGGACATGCACGGCCTGCGCCTGCTGGACGCCGGCTGCGGCACTGGCGCGCTGGCCCTGCAGGCCGCGCTGCGTGGCGCCGATGTGGTGGCCATCGACCTCTCGCCCACGCTGGTGCAGCTGGCCGCCGAGCGCATCGCAGCCGAACACCCGCAGTTGCCCGGCTCGGTCACCTTTGGCGCAGGCGACATGCTCAGCGCCGACCTCGGCCACTTCGACCATGTGATCTGCATGGACTCGCTGATCCACTACGACACGCCCCACATCGCGCAGGCGCTGGCCACGCTGGCCGAACGCACACGCAGCTCCATGCTGTTCACCTACGCGCCGCGCACGCCACTGCTGGCCGCCATGCACAGCGTGGGTCGGCTCTTCCCGCGCAGCGACCGCTCACCCGCGCTCTCGCCCGTCAGCGGCGAGGCCCTACACCGCGCGCTGCAGGCCGAGCCGGCACTGAGCGGCTGGCAAGCCGGGCGCACGCAGCGCGTGGCGCAAGGCTTCTACACCTCGCAGGCCTGGGAGTGGCACCAGTGAAAAAATTCCTGGCGCCTCCCCGCTGGCTGACAAGCTTCGGCACGCGCTTCATGCCCTTTGCCGATGCGGCCTCGCCCGAGCTGCCGCTGGGCCGCCTGCTGCGCCTGGCGCTGTTCCAGGCCGTGATCGGCATGGTCACCGCGCTGCTGGTGGGCACCCTCAACCGGGTGATGATCGTCGAGCTGCAGGTGCCCGCCTGGTGGGTCGCGCTGGCCGTGGCCATCCCCATGGTGTTCGCGCCGCTGCGCACCTTGATCGGCTACGGCAGCGACACCCACCCCTCGGCACTGGGCCTGCGCCGCATCCCCTATCTGTGGACGGGCAGCCTGCTGCTGTTCGGTGGTCTGGCCGTCATGCCTTTTGCGCTGCTGCTGCTGTCCGAAGCGGTGCCCGAAACCGTCTGGCTCGGCCGCGTGGGCGCGGGCCTGGCCTTTGTGCTGGTGGGCGCCGGCCTGCAGATCACCCAGACCGCCGGCATGGCGCTGGCCAACGACCTGGCCCCGGCCGACAAGCGCCCGCGCGTGGTGGCCCTGCTCTACAGCATGCTGCTGATCGGCCTGATCGCCAGCAGCGCGGTCTACGGCCTCTTGCTGGCGCAGTTCAGTGCCGTGCGGCTGATCCAGGTCATCCAGGGCTCGGCCGCGCTGGTCATCGTGCTCAACCTCACCTCCTTGTGGAAGCAGGAGGCGCGCAGCAGCAAACGCGGCAAGCGCGAGGCCGGTGGCTTTTCGGCCAGCTGGCGCGAGCTGATGGCGCTGCCGCAGATCCGGCGTTTTCTGTGGACGGTGGGTCTGGGCTCGCTGGCTTTTTCGATGCAGGACATCGTGCTCGAACCCTATGGTGCCGAAATCCTGGGCCTGGACGTGGGTAGCACCAGCGCACTCACTGCGTTGGGCGCAGGTGGCTCGCTGCTGGCCTTTGCGCTGTCGGCGCGCTGGCTCACCCACGGCTGGCACGCCTGCCGCGTGGCTTCGCTGGGCGTGGTGCTGGGCCTGCCGGCTTTTGCCTTCGTGATCTTTGCCGCGCCGCTGCAGTCGGCGCTGCTGTTTCGCTGCGGTGTACTGCTGATCGGCTTCGGCTCGGGCCTGTTTGCCGTGGGCATGCTGGTGACCGCCATGTCCTTTGACAACCGCCACCTGTCGGGCCTGGTGCTGGGCACCTGGGGCGCCGTGCAGGCCACCGCCACCGGCGCGGCCATGGCGCTGGGCGGCGCGCTGCGCGACCTGGTTTCGGGTCTCGCGCAGTCGGGCGCCCTGGGCGATGTGCTCAATTCGCCGGTGACCGGCTACAGCGTGGTCTACCACGTCGAAATCTACCTGCTGTTTGTCGTGCTGATCGCGCTGGGCCCGCTGCTGCGGCGCACCCGCGCCAGCGGCCCGACGGCAGCACCCGCAACCCCCACCCGCTTTGGCCTGGCCGAAATGCCGAGTTGAAGCACCCGAGTTTTTAAGGAGCGTGACCATGGAAACAGGTGCCATCACCCAATACGTCGACGTGGCCCAGATCGTGTTGTATCTGTTCTGGGCCTTTTTTGCCGGCCTGATCTACTACCTCGTGCGCGAGAACCACCGCGAGGGCTACCCGATGGACCCGGGCCGTGAAAACGGTCCCAAGGTCGAAGGCTGGCCCCCGGTGCCCGAGCCCAAGGCCTTCAAGACCATGGACGGCCACACCTACCTCTCGCCCGACCTCAACCGTCCGGACGGCGAATACAGCGCCGCCCCGGCGCACCGCTTCAACGGCGCGCCGCTGGAGCCGGTGGGCGATCCGCTGCTGGCTGGCGTGGGCCCCGGTGCCTGGGCCATGCGGGCCGACCGGCCGGACGCCGATCCGCACGGCGCGCCCAAGATCGTGCCGCTGCGTGTGGCGCCCGACCATGGCGTGGCCAGGAAAGACGTGGACCCGCGCGGTCTGCCGGTGATGGGCGCCGACGGCGAAGTGGCCGGCACCGTCACCGACATGTGGGTCGACCGCATGGAAATGATGTTCCGCTACATCGAAGTCGAACTCGCGGGTTCGGGCCGCCATGTGCTGCTGCCCACGACCTTTGCGCGCATCAAGCGCGACGGCATCCAGGTGCATGCCCTGCTGGCCCACCAGTTCGGCAACGTGCCCCAGACCCGCCACCCCGAGCAGATCACCCTGCTCGAAGAAGAAAAGATCACCGCCTACTACGGCGCCGGCACCCTGTACGCCACGCCCGAGCGCCAGGAGCCCATCCTGTGAAAGCGGTCAACGTCCAGCCCACCCACGAGCACGAGTGGGAGGCCGCCCCCGGACTGCCCGCGCCGCTGCCGGGCGGCGAGACGGTGCTCTGGCAGGGCTCGCCCGACTGGCGCCAGCTCGCGCTGCATGCCTTTCATGTGCGCAAGATCGGCATTTACTTTGGCCTGATGCTGGCCCTGCAGGCGGTCTACCTGCTGGGTGACGGGGCCACGGGTGGCGATCTGTGGCGGCCGCTGTCGGTCAGCTTTCTGACGGCCTCGCTGGCCCTGGGCATGCTCGCCGGTGTGGCCTGGTTTGCCGGCCGCACCGCGCTCTACACCCTGACCAACAAGCGCGTGATTTTGCGCGTGGGCATTGTGCTCACGCTGACTTTCAACCTGCCCTACAAGCGCATTGCTGCGGCTTCGCTGCGGCATTACGGAAAACGCTCGCTCGATATTGCGCTGCAGCTGTATCCGCAGGACCGCATCGGCTGGTTCCACCTGTGGCCGCACCAGCGTGCCTGGCACCTGAGCCACCCGCAACCCACGCTGCGCTGCCTGCCCGATGGCGATGCCGTGAGCGCACTGCTGATGCGCGAGTGGCAGCGGGTCCATGCGGGTGAAGCCCTGGTCACGGCCGACACCGCATCCAACACGGCGGCACCGATCACCACACCGGTTCGCCAGCCTGCGCGCCATGCCCCCAGCGCCCGTCCGGCCAGCGAGTCGACACAAGGCCTGCCTGCATGAACACCCCACGCGCCCACACGTCCCCGCCCATGAAGGCGCCCATGACGGCGGCCCTGCCCCATCCGGTCAAGCTGCTGGGCAGCTTGCTGCTGCTGGTGCTGCTGGCGGTGGGCTGGGCGCGCTGGCAGGGCGTCGCGGTCCGTTTTGAAGATGCACCGCCGCTGTGGCAGCGCGAACTGCGTTTTGTCGACGCGTCCAATGGCGATGTGCTCGCGCTGGATGCGCGCAGTGGCGAGACGGTGGCCCGCTTTGCCGGCGAACAGGGCTTCGTGCGCGGCACCTTGCGCGCACTGGCACGCGAGCGCGGCCGCCGCGGCCTGGGTGCCGACGCCCCGCTGCAGCTGGTGGCGCAAAACGATGGCCGGCTGACGCTGCGCGATCCGACCACCGGCGAGCGCATTGGCCTCGAAGCCTTTGGCAGCAGCAACCTGGCGGTCTTTGCCGCCCTGCACCCCGCGGGCACCAGCCGCCCCCGAATTGACGAGTCCCCCAGGAGAACCCCATGAGCCATGCAATGGTCAGCCCGATTGAAGACGCCCGCGACGCCAATGCCAAGGCGGTGCACAGCGACATGCTGTCGCCACGCTTCTACACCACCGACTTTGCAGCGGTCGACAAGCTCGATGTCTCGCCGGTGCGTGCCGAGTGGGACGTGATGATGGCCGAGTACGAAGGCGACAACAACCACGACCACTTCCAGCGCGACGCCGCCTTTGCCGACGAAGTGGCCAGCGGCATGGCCACGCTCTCGCCCGAGATGCGCCAGGAGTTCCTGGACTTTCTGGTCAGCTCGCTGACCTCGGAGTTTTCGGGCTGCATCCTCTACAACGAGATCCGCAAGAACGTCAGCAACCCCGACATCAAGAAGCTGATGACCTACCTGGCGCGCGACGAGTCGCGCCACGCCGGCTTCATCAACCTGTCGCTGCGCGACTTCGGCCTGGGCATCGACCTGGGCAACCTCAAGCAGGCCAAGAAGTACACCTTCTTCAAGCCCAAATACATCTACTACGCGACCTACCTGTCCGAGAAGATCGGCTACGCGCGCTACATCACCATCTTCCGCCAGCTCGAAAAACACCCCGAAAAGCGCTTCCACCCGATCTTTCGCTGGTTCGAGCGCTGGTGCAACGACGAGTACCGCCACGGCGAGTCGTTTGCATTGATCATGCGCGCCCACCCGCACCTGCTGAGCGGCGGCAACCGCCTGTGGATCCGCTTTTTCCTGCTGGCCGTCTACGCCACCATGTACGTGCGCGACCACAAGCGCCCGATGCTGCACGAATCGATGGGCCTGGACTCGAGCACCTACGACTTCGAGGTGTTTCGCATCACCACCGAAATCACCAAGCAGGTCTTCCCGATCGCGCTGGACACGGACAATCCGGCGTTCCGCGAAGGCCTCAAGCGCCTGTTCGACATCGACGCGGACATGGAGCGCGCCAAGGCCCGCGGTGGCCTGATCGGCAAGCTGCAGCAGGGCTGGCACGCGGCCCGCGCGGCGGCCGCCTTTGCCCGCCTGTATTTCATGCCGGTGATCGAGCAGGAAGTCTCGCGCGAAGTGCGCCTGGCGCCGCGCTGGTAAAGGAACGCGATGCGTGATGCTGCCCTCGCCGCCCTCTTCACCGCCGTGTGCTGGTGGTTCGGCACGGGCATCATCCTGTGGCTGGACCGGCTGCCGGCGCGCAGCTTCCGCTGGAGCTTGGCGGGCTGGAGCGGCCTGCTGCTGCTGAGCCTGTGGGGCGTGTGGGAGAGCATGCAAAACGTGAGCGTGGGCAGCGCCTACCTGGGCTTTGCCAGTGTCATCGTGATGTGGGGCTGGCACGAGCTGGCCTTTCTGACCGGCTGGCTCACGGGGCCGCGCAAACAGGCCATGAGCCCGGGCGCACGCGGCTGGCAGCGTTTTGCCGAGTCCAGCGGCGCGGTGCTGTGGCACGAGCTGGCCCTGCTGGTCAACCTGGCGCTCTTGTGGTGGATGCAGGAAGGCCAGCCCAGCCATGTGGCCCTGTGCACCTTTGCCATGCTCTGGTGCATGCGCCTGTCGGCCAAACTGAATCTGTTTTTTGGCGTACTGCAAAACGGCGCCCAGTACCTGCCCGCCCACCTGAAGTACCTCGCCAGCTATTTCCGCACCCGTCGCATGACCGCCTGGTTCGTGCTCTCGGTCAGCAGCGCCACCGTGCTGTGGCTCTGGCTGATCTGGCAAGCCCAGCAGGGCGTGGTGGCGGTAACCACCGGCTGGGTGCTGCTGGCCACGCTGCTGGGCCTGGCCATCGTCGAGCACCTGATGATGGTGCTGCCCTGGCCACTCGAAAAACTCTGGGGCTGGGCCCTGGGCACCAGCGCCGCGCCGCTGAGGACCGAACCATGAACGCCTTTCGCGCCGAGCGCTTCGAGCTGCCGACCACGCCGGCCGAGGACGACCGCCGCCCGGTCGCGCTGGTGATTGGCAGCGGCTTTGGCGGCCTGGCTGCCGCCATCCGCCTGAGCGTGATGGGCTACCGGGTGCAGGTGCTCGAAAAGAACGAGGCCCCGGGCGGCCGCGCCTGCGCCTTTACGCAGGACGGCTTCACTTTCGACGCGGGACCGACCATCATCACCGCCCCCTTTCTGCTCGAAGAACTCTGGCAGCTGTGCGGCAAGCGCTTTGCCGACGACGTGACCCTGGTGCCGATGGACCCCTACTACCGCGTGCGCTTTCACGACGGCAGCTGGTTCGACTACAGCGGCGATGCAGAGCACATGCGCCGCGAGGTGGCCCGCTTTGCGCCCGAAGACCTGCCCGGCTACGAGCGCTTTTTGCAGGACGCCGAGAAATGCAAGCAGCTGGGCTTTGAAGGCATGGGCGCCACCGCTTTCGACCGGGTGAGTGACCTGCTGCGGGCCATCCCCGACTTTTTGCGCATGGGCGCCTGGCGCAGCCTGCACACGCTGGTGGCCAAACACTTTCGCAACGAGAAGTTGCGCACGGTGATGAGCTTTCACCCGCTGCTGATCGGTGGCAACCCCTTTGACGTGACCGC
>JACCDG011474596.1_pt1 | contig 14308 bp, 49 predicted proteins | sample 7442471 | NCBI WGS metagenome assembly JACCDG01 (sample SAMN15323444, study PRJNA562643) | freshwater metagenome | isolation source: river surface water | place: USA:Blue River Watershed | collected 2017-08-17
GCCAGGTAGGCACCTAGGTAGCGAACTGTATATCGACCTGTGGGCGCGCATCGCAGGTTTCCTGCCCGACGAATACCCTATCAGGGATTACATCGAATGCTTGTAGGCCGGCGCTTTTGCGGCGCGTCAAATGGCGACTACGCGCAGGACTATGCTGCGCTGTTTCTGCACGCACGCTGCGCGTCTGGTCTGCACGCGTTGTTGTCATCTTCCCTGTATATGCGCATCTGGATTATCGTCAGCACGGATCTGCGCGTGGTCGGCACCGCTACTAAAAACGTGGTTTACCAGTGCGTATGCCCCTACTAAGGATTAAGCTGATGTATGCCGGTCACACGCTGGTTTCACTCTGTGTTTACGCGCTGCCCGCTAACTTGGAACAAGTGCTGCGGCAAGCGCGAAACGCACGACTCATTACATTCCGCCCTGCGCTGTCGAACTGCATTTATTGTCGATTCAATCAGCTACTGCATGTGCGCATCTGGGTTGCTATGGATGACGTGAGTCCCGGGCGCGGCGCTACCGAGCGCGCGCTTCGCAACTTGTACGGACAATTCTGAGCGATGCGTACGGGCGTAGCCCTGATCGATACCAGCGCGACTACTCACGCGGTCCATCGAATGACCAAGATGCGTCGTGACATGCACGATGCCTGCAACCAGTATCTGCGGGCCGCACGCCAAAACACAGGACCGTTGCGCACTAGCTTTACTCGCCGCTGGTTCACCATCGTGTCGGTGCAGGCGGCGGTAAGACGGCACACGTCACACAACTTACCGGAGGCCACACGCTAATGCGAAGAGGTGCAGCCCTGATCGATCCGATGTCCGCTGTGCGCGAAAAACTGGATATCGAGTGCGTCAGGCAGCTCGGAAACCGCAGAGCCCATTACGTGCGATATATCGCGATCAACATCGTACTGCGCTGGCCCACCATCACGTTTGTGCAACTAGCGCTGATGCATCCTAGGCACCTGCACGGGCGCAGGTGACGACTTGCTAACCCTGTAGGAATCAACATGCAAGTAGGTAGGCGGCCGTGCATACGGTTTCGATCGCGGTCAGACGTTACTTTACAGTGGCTACTGGTAAACTGGTATCGGCACCTCAACCTAAGCCTCAGTATTCACGCCAAGTTCCGCGCAGCGTTTGGCGTGCTGCCCGGCGAAGCAGCCCTGTGCGGGCATCTGGAAGACACGTACTTACGCGGGCGTAAGTGATACCACGCAGCGGTCGTGCGGGCACGGCTGACAACTCTACGGACCTGCTAGCGCAACGGAACCATGACATGCACGCGGGATCTTCAATCCTTCGGTCTGCTGAGGGCGCCAGGTTTGACCTTCGCCAGAAGTACGAGGTGCATCAGACCGTCAGTTTCCCTAATTCGATTGACATCACGCAGCTGCAAATCATCGCGCCGACGCAGATTTTACTGTCAATCGCGCCGCGGCGCGCAACAACACGCTGGACCTCTGCGTGGCAGCTAGTTGCGCGCAAATTACTGCGGAACTGAAGTACTTACGCGGGCGTAAGTGACACCACACAGCGGTCGTGCGGGCACGGCTGACAACCAACAAGCCTGACTAGGAGCGGTTTGATGCGCGTGGGTTCGATGATTATTCCCGAGGGCGAGTACGACGTGCTGGACATCCGCGCGAAATACGCAGTACGCACGTGGACTGACGCACGCGACCGTATCACAGATCTGCAGATCTTTGACCATGCGCGGATGCTGGTAGCAGTCACGCCACGCAGCTTCATTTACCGCTGGTTCCTGGTGACGCCGCTCTTTCGGCGCTTGCTGCGGGCTTAAAGCACTTACGCGGGCGTAAGTGACGTCAGAGCGGGGATATGCCTGGCTACTGTGTCCGCGTAGGCGCGGATAACGCGACAGCGACGTAGTCGCGCGAATAGCAAGTCAAACTCAGAAAAGGAGCTTATGCGAGCTGAAGCTATCGAAATGCCCGGCCGCGCCGAACTAGGTCGCGCTAGCGATAAGTTGCGTACGCAGATGCGTGCGCGGCTGTACAACAAGCTAACTCTCGCGCTGTGGCGCCTTGTGCTCCTGGACACCGCAGTGCAGTACGCACTCGATTCACCGGCCGGGCTAAGGAGGCGTTGAACACACATGCGCGTCGGCGAATTGCTGCTGCGTGAGTCTGCCACTGAGGTCACGAGCATACGCTCAGGCATGTATAACATGCTAAGTAGCGCGTTCTACCGCGCCGTCAATTACAGAGCCTACGGTAGCAATTACAGAGCCTACGGTAGCGTTGAGCGCCAGCTGTGGTTTCGGCTACGCGTTGCGCTTTACGACGCGGTGGTCACATGCACTGCTGATACGCTTAGTGCCCGCCGTTAGTGCGGACAAGCAATTATGTCCGCGGGGACGCGGACAACGAAGTGGGATTCCTTGAGGAGCGTAGCATGCGCGCAGGTAATCGGTTGGGCAATCCCGACAAAAATTCGTTAAAAGTCGTACTCACGGGCTTGGATGTTCGCGTGTGGGGCTACCGTATCGCAGAGTCGCAGACCGTGCGACTGAGTATCACTACGTCAGAACGTTCCGTACTAATAGCACGCGTGCGTTACCGCTGGCGTCCCTGGCCCAACGTGCGACTACTGACGCACCAGCTGCGGCAACTACCAACAAATGCGTTCACGCAGGCGTGAACGACAACACAAAGAGGCTTACTGCTATGCGCGTAGGTGAGTCGACGGCGCAAACTCATGTGCGTACGCTGCCGTCTAATTTGCGTACGACGATGTTGAACCGACTACACGATGCATTCTGTTGCGCAGCTCGCAGCAGGAAATCGTACTCGCGTAGTGTCTACCATCGCACCAGTCAGCTCCTGTTCGAGCGGCTGCGTGTCGCGCTGTACATTGCAGCTGTGGAGCGTACCGCGCGCGTGCTACGGCCCAAGTGAATAACACAGGAGAGGCAGATGAAACCAGGCGTCGCGGTACTAGCGGTCTTGAACAACGGTTACTCATTTACGCAATCGCTAGGGTTTGGGTTGCGCACACAGATGCGGCGAATTACGCAGCAGCGTAGCGATTGGCTGGAATGGCGATTCGGTCCACAGGAGCGGCTGTCTTGTCTGATGGTAGACGCTATTGAAGACACAATCGCTACGCAGACGTAGCGAACAGGTGAGGCTGAGCGTTGATAAAGGAACCACGAGCAATGCACGCAGGCAACCGTTTCTACTGGGCGGCAGACCAGACGTTTACCTGCCGGTTTACAAGTGGCGCAGTGTCTACGTGCCGCGGCGTGTTTCACATGCCAATCATCGCCCACCATGGTTCGCCGCCGTACGACATACGCGCGCCATTCGTCCATTGTTACGCAACGGCTGTGCGCCGTGCGCTACTCCCGTGGCTAGTCATCATGCCGATTGTCCGGCGGCTTGACCCCCGCTAGCGTAAAACCACAAGACACAGTGAGCATAAGGAAAGCACAAATGAAGTCAGGCACGCCGATCACGGATTTGCGCAGCCGCCGCCCACTCACGCCATCGATAGGGTTACAGCTACGCTTGCAGCTACGACAAACTACACGGCAACAGTATCACAACGACTGGCTTGAGCCGCACTTCGACCCATTGAGAATGTGGTCGTTGCAGCCGCTGCAGCTGCTTGACGACTTGTTCGACGCAATGCTCACTGCGCAGACGTAGTGAGCACCGATGGAACGTAGTATTCGCGCGGGCGCGAATAATCACCGCAAAAGAGAGCACAAATGCGCGTTGGACATGTATTGAAGCGCGGCTACGAAGTCGATCACCCACCGCCCACCCCGACGGCGCTGCAGCGTTATCTGGTTCAGCGGCTGTTTGCGGGTTGGTGGGAGTGCGCTGTGAAGCTTGAACGCTGGTTCGCGGCCATTCGGCTTGATAAGCGCCCAATCATTTGGCAGCTGGATCCACGCGTTACGGTGGATGGAGTTTCCCTGCTGCTTAGCGACATCGCACTGCGCAGGTAAGTCGCGCGATTACGCCGACGTAATCGACAGGACGAAGCAATCAACAACCCTTACGGTATTCGCGTGGACGCGAATACCGCGTTTCGGCGCCGCCGTAATCGTCCGCCGGCGCCGACTTAATTTTGGCTGGATACCACTCCACACACCGCCTCGCGCGCGCGAGGCCCAATCGAGGAGACCATTTGCTAGATGCAGGAGACACTTGTATGAACGCAGGCGAGCGCGTTCTGGTCAAACATCCGCGGCAACCGCCAGACAGCCTGTTTTACGTCGTCAGGCTACGCGACAATCCTGTGACCAGAATTCTGCGTACACGGACACCGGAACACTGGCAGCTGTACCAGAGAAACACGCGCGACAAGGAGCGCGTGGAATTCGCACTCTACCGGGAGCTGGACTGATGCGCGTAGGCGCACGTGACGCAAGGCTGTGTCGTTACATGTTTCATTATTACCTACGGCTTACGCTGGCCGAAGGCGTGGAGCGGATGTGCCGCGAAATCTCCACGCAGTTGATCGACGCGAACTTCAAACTCGGCGATAGGCTCGACGGTGCGCGTAGGTAAAGATAACGCTAAATGCAATCAATACAGGCTCCGCGGGGTCATGCTGCCCGTGACAGTTTACGCGGGGCCGCCCGCGACACTACGGCCGGCCGCCGTCAGCGCGATTTGTGTCGTACTGAACCCGCCGCTGTTTAGTGGGCTGCATGGCGTGGTAGACGAAATCGAACTGCTGGTAGCGCGGGAGGCGAACGATGCGAGTTGGTAAAACGACGCAGGAATTACGCAAAGTTGTGTTTAGCGTTTACTGGCAGTTCACCCCGGTACCTTGACGATAGACCGCGCCAGCGGGTGAGCGGCGGACTCAGCGGCTTGTTACGTGTGGGCTGGCGTGTAGCGACTATGCTCGGCGAGGAGCTAGAGAGGAGCTAGACAATGCGAGTGGGTAGTCAGCACGTGATGATTTACTCACGGACCATGCAGCGCTGGATCAAACTGCAGCGCCACGCGTCTGCGCATAGCGCACGCTTTACACCGCGTCAGGCGCGCGCAATGGCAGCTGACGGGTTGCAGCGTATGTTCGCGCTGCTGATTACGACGGTTGACACGCTCATAGCCGAACTGGAGAAAACTGATGCGCGTAGGTGACCAAGCCGTACAGCTGCGGGTTGGCGGCGCGTACGTGTCGCTGCAAGCAACGGCGACGACTATGTCGCTGGATCTGTGTTTGCCAAAATCGCAGTCATTTCGCGTGTTCTGGGTGTTGAGCGACACTCTGCATCGCACATTACAGAGCACTAGACAGAAACTGGAATCCAATGCGAGTCGGTAAACAGATCAACGCGAAGTACCCGCACGAAATGCGCTGGTTCATCGCCATGCGCGCATGGCCGTTAGCGCTGCACACTTACAACCAGGCTAACAGCGGATGCGCTCACAGCCGCGCGTTGCGTGAGCTTGTCGCTAGCGTCGTTATCTCCGGGAGTCGCGCGTATGCGCGTAGGTGAATGCTCTAGGGGCGTATTACGTAAACGAAACTCGACTATCTACAAAGGGTGGGCGACGTCGGCAGCTGCCAACTCTGTACTGTTGTCGACAGAGTTCAGCCGATCTGCGCTGGTGCGTAGGCAGATAAAAGCAGCCGTAACACGGAGGGGCGATGCGAGTAGGTAAACCAAACGGACTCGACACAATGTTACGGGACATGGTGGAAGTGCGGGTCGCTCGACACGCCTGGGCGTGTCTGCGCGAGTTCGACGGTCTGTGCGGCGTTATCTTTGACACACGCTACGAAGTGACTGCGGCGGTAGAACATGCGCGTAGGTAAACGCTGTCCGGCGCGTTTATCGGCCTACGTGCATCTGGATGAGCGGTTTGACGGCGTTGAACTCGAAGAGCGTTTCGACACCGCGATGAACAGCGTGATCGCGACTTATCCAAGTCAGGTGCGCCTGTTTATTTTCGCTTACCGCGACGGGAGTACGAATTGATGCGCGTGGGTAATCAGACCGAACTCGGCAAGATACCCTATAGCCTGGTAACAGCGCTGATCAACCGGCAAGCCTATCCGAGCCTAGCCAATCTGCGCGACGCCTTCTGGGACGTGCAGACCGTAGTGACCGTAGCGATAGAGGAGGCAGCACATGCGCGTCGGTAAACGCTGTTCGCAGTACCCAGGAACGTACGTGAGATGGAATGAGTCAGTCACGCTCGGCTATGTAGCAGAAGACGCTTACGACGAGACACTGCAGCCGCTTAAGCGGCTGCACCCGCGTCCACGGCGCGCGCTGACGTTAATCGCCGAGATGCAGCGCAAGAGTACGAACTAATGCGCGCGGGACAAGTTTTCATGCGACCGCTCGCGCTGATGTTTCGATCAAGCGCGCTATAACTGGGGCTGTTTAACAATGCGTGGATCAAAAACGCGGCGTACGTTGACTACCGCAACGCAACGCTGCGCCTACTGTATCGCTGTCGCACGCAACTAGAACGAAAGGTGCAGCTCACATGCTTGTCGGCCCGGTAAGTTATCCACTAGCGCCCCGTCGCCTGTCGGACCAGCTCAATGAATACGACGCCGCCAGTTTGATAACTGCAGTCGCGCTTCCGCGGTTACGGAATTGGTGCCTGCACACGCGCATGAGGGTGACACACGCATGCGCGTGTAGGCCCAGTCAGGATGAGGGTACGTCAGACGGCCAACAGGCTGATTAGGCAGCTCGAAGTGTACGCCACTATCAGCTGGCTACGGTCTGCGTTTCTGCAACCGCGCAGTTTTTGTGCGCGCGTACGCGAGATGGTAGAAGCCGCATGCGAGTAGGCCTACCAGCGCTGCGCGGCAGGGCAGCCTTTGAGCGCCTTACGACGATACCGCTGGTGCAGCTGCGCAACACAAACAGCGCCGTATGGATTAACCGACGCAGCTTGGCCGACACGGTCAGATTAGCGCGGTTGCGCGGTACACGTGCGGCAATTACGGACATAGACAAGAGGATCCGAGTATGCACACAGGCCAGAGTCTGAGACCGTACGTGACGAGGCTGCGGCACAAATTCGTCGACCAGACGCGCTGCGGCGCGGCGCTGGACAATTCGCTACTCACGCCTGGCGGACGACCGCACACAGTCGTCCGCTGTGCGCTGCTAATCATTGCACGGCTGCATAACCAATGCGAGTAGGTTCGAACATCGCACAGCACTGCCAGTCCGCGCGCTGGCATTACACAGACCAGATGAGTCAATGCGGTTGCGGCACGGCGGTCGTTTCGAGCACCGTGCTCGCGTTGATTCGCCAGTCTGAAAGCTACGAGTTGATTGAGCGTCAGGTACAACGCCAATGCAAGTAGGCGAGCACCACGGTCTTAACCGCGGGTCAATACAGTTTCCACGGCTGCAGGCGGTTTACGTGCGTTATCTTCGTGGCGCTGCCAGCAAGGTGGTTGATTGGCACCTTGCGCAGCAAAACGGGTGGGAGGTCGTTACGCGGCTCAAAATTGACGATACGCTGCGAACTAAACTTACCGGAAAGGACACTGATGCGCGTAGGCAGATGTAGCAGCGTATCGTCGCGGCGCTAGAGCGGTGATGGTGCGAAACTGGTTCTCTGGGCTGGAATTATCGCGCCACCAGTTCGGTTATATGGCACGCATGCACTTCGCACATGCGTTTGACCGCATGTGCTGGTACGAGATGCACCGCGTTGACGAATTGACGCGCGTGTTAGAACAACTGGCGAGGCGTAATGATGCAGGCAGGTAAGCGCATCGAGAGCTTCATTAACGTAATTGCCGTGTGGCAGATCTTTCCGCGGTTACGCGCAGGTCGGGTGTCGTGGGAAGTTGCGGTACAATTCGACGCCTATTTCAACGCAGAACCAGCGTGGCTTGATATCGGCGATCTGCTAACGAATACGGCGCATGCGCCCAGGCGTTAAGTGGCCCGAACTCGCCACGCTGCCCGACCAGGTATCACGCAGCTTGCGCGTGACTGCGTACTTTAGCGAGCTACGCATACCTGCCAGTGCGCTGCGCAATCACACGTGGTTCATCCCGCAAATGATCGCGTTGGACAGGATCGCGGCCGCTGTGCGCCGCCGTGTGATGTTGCGGCTTAGGCGCCTGCCCCATACGCGCAGCTAGTCACTTTTCCGCATTCGTGTAGGCGCGAATGACGTAAGGGGAAGAGCTTTATGGATCACAGCAGCTCCGCGGGCGGAGCTGACGATAGCGTGACGTGATGTTTCATTAAACGTTAAACGAAACTTACGTGCCTGCGTCGGCGCAGGCGACGAGGGACTGCGCGAAGGAGACAGATGCAGGTCGGTAGGCGGATTACTAGCGAAGAGCCTTGCGGATCGCTTTGCGATGTGTACTGGTACAAGTGGGGCGACGCAGGCTGGGCACAGGTTAAACGGCTGGCTGACTCGACCGACGCATTCGCGCGAACATTCATGCCCGTGTGGGAGACGGAAAGAAATACACGCGCGTTCGTGCGCAGTGTTCTACTAGGCGCGGAGCAAAGCGATGCAAGTTGGTAGTCACAGCGGCGAGAGCGCGCGGTTTGCTGTCTTAAACAGCGTGTTCTGGTTTGACTGGAAACTTAGCAGCTGGGCCCGCGCGGAACAACTTGTCACATTGTCTGGAAAGGGAGCGTTCGTGGCGCAGTTCCGGCGCATGGACGCAGCGGAGATGAGTCTGCGTGATGCCATGCGAAGGCACTTACAAAGTACGGCGAGAGTATAGATGCGCGCTGGCAATGCGCTTCGCGAACTCGTGTTCCTGCCGGACACGTGGTTCCCACGGTACGGAGAGTTTGCGGCGCCGCGCGGTGACGCAGATGCGCAATTCAACGTGCACTGCGACCAGTTGTTCGATCACGGATTAGCGATCCCGGCAAGCGTTAACGTAGCGCTAACGCCGAAACGCCCAGGTGCATAGAGAGAAAACGGATGCAAGCCGGCACCAAGCTCTGCGACGTAGTTTATTTGGCGAGCGTGTGGTATCCGGATACCAGCGAGCTGTACAAAGGCGTCGCGTTTGTTCTGGTCGATAAGCGGCTTGGAGCGCTGCTAGAGCGGGAATTCCATGTCTTAGCGCGTATTAACATCGCTATGGAGAACACTGATGGCTAAAAAGAAATCCGCTGCGCCGCGCACGTGGCTAGCGCACAATCATGATGGCACTCGCCAACTGTTCGTGGCTTACGATGAGCCGGTGTTCAACCACGAGCTTAACCTCTTCGCGGTGGAAAGCGCAGCTGCGCTCGTCGCGTGCGTGCGTTTACCGCACAGCACTTACAGTTGCCCGCCTGGCGCGTGTGTAGAACTGCAAACGAACGTCGTCGCAATCCCAGCCGACGTTCAGGACGCCGCACGGCGTGTCGTACAGGATGCTGACGCGCTTGTGCGGTATCACCGTGAGCCCTGCACACAGCATCTCTACAACGCACACGCGCAATGCCAGTGGTGTCACCGCATGCGCAGCGAAATCGACGCTGAGTTGCTCGCGCGTTACGTTCAACAACTCTCTGAATAAGGAAACTCTCGATGGAAGTTAACGTGCATCTTGATTCAGTCAAACCAGAGGTAAAGCAGAGCCACCTGGGCGTGCTGGTATTCACGCTTCCGCTGTGCGGCGGCGTGATGATCGGCGTGTTCGCCGCAGCTGTGCTGGGCCTACTGCTGCTCTACAACGCGCAACTACACAACGTGTTCGGCATCACCCTGTTGGTGCTGGCTTTCGGCTGGCCGTGCTGCATCGGCTTCTGCTATGTCGCATACTTCGCCGCGCTTAAAAGCGACATCATCGAGGCCGAACTGAAGCTGCAGGCGCTGACGGAGACGCTGGCGGCAATGATCGAGAACCAAGACGAGATCTGCGCGCAGATCAAAGCAGAGATGGCTGAAAAGCGGAAAGCCGAGGATCCCGAACCTCCAGCAGAGTCAACGACGACTGATGCGTGCCGGTAAGCCCGAATCTGAGCTACATCACCGTCCGAAGTATCCCGGCTTCCATAAAGTGCAGCACGCAGCGCCGGTAACGCAATCGCTACGGCCGTGCGCGCCATTCGCGTTTCTCATGCTCTCTACCGAGACCGGTGAGTGGATCAACCGCAGCTTGAACTGCCGCCTCGGCCTGGAGCTGCAGCACGTGACATTTGCAGACCATCGTTCGGGCTGGGCAGGTCTTAAGCTGCATATCTATCTGGTGTGCTGGTACTTCAGCTTCTGCCTCGTGAAGTGGCGCACACCATTCCGCCGCGTGTCGGACTCGATCTACACGTTGGCCGAACAGGTACGCGACACGCACGGAGATCGCTGGGCAGACTACGACGCGCGGATGGCAGCAGACGAAGCCGATGCGCGGCAGTATCTTGCGCTGCAGGACAAATTGATCACAGACTATATGCGCCGTAACCAAAACTAACGCCACGTAGACGTGGCGTGCGGCAAGATGCATTGAAAGGAAACCTGATGCACGTAGGCAATGGCTGCACGACAAACCAGTTCGGTAAAACGCTACGCGCACTTAACACGGCGTGGCACACTGCGGTGCGCATGCATCAAAACATGGATCGGGTATTCAACAGTCACCTCGGCCGTCTGAGCGACGTCCACGGGCTGCTGCTGCACCTGCCGGAACGCTGAAAATTCGACAACTAACGCCACGTAGGCGTGGCGTGCTCACGCTCAAGCGTGCGGACACAGCTACCGCGATGGTCGCGGTAGACGTCGACAACAGGCAAATCGCGCGACGTTCGGACCTATTTTCGATTCCGGAGAAAAGCATGTTGGCGAGTCAGCGCAGTGAGTTGCAGAAGATCCGCGCGCTACTTAACGCGAACCGTCAATCAGTTGCCGCGGCGATGCGCAATTACCGCCGGAACCCTAGGTCGTTGGCGCGCGTTGTCGTGCGCGGTGACGATGGTAAACACTACGCCCTGCGGGGCTATCCGATTCGATGCGGCTGTGTAGGCGCAGTCGACAAGTACTGAAGGACACAAAAGCATATGGTACGGCAGGTAACTTGGATCGTGGTTTACGATGACGACGATACCACAGCCCCGATGGGCTGGGATGCAGACTGCGATGGCGCACTCAGCACGTATCGCTTCGCGAAGGATCGATGCGTTGTCTCGTTTGCGACAGCCACGCTGCGCGGCACGCTAGAGCACGCATTGCACAGCGCGCTGGACATTATCGGACTTCACGACTCCGTGCCGAGCCTTAACCGGGCGTACGAACAGTTGTGCATGGAGTGTTACTTGCGCGTTAACCCGCAGACACACAGTCGGATCCTCGCAAAATTGGCACCGGCACCTTTTCAATGAAAGTCGGCATCGCACGCCCGGCGTGGGGTAGCTTCGCGCAGCACGAGCGGCCTGTGGTGCGCTTGAAGCAAGCGTTAACAGTGCAGCTAACCCGGAGAGGGTACCAGCGGCTCGGCGCCGAGTTGCTTTTCGGACGTACCGCCGTGTACGCGGTTACGGCGCGAAACGCACTTAAAGCTTACCCGTGGGACTTACAGGAGTACACGGATGCGCGTGAATAGCACGCCACATCGGTACCCACTGCGACAGCTGGGCCGCACGCAGTTCCGGAGCGGGCTGCAGGCACAGCTGTCGCCGCTGAGTTATCGCGATACGTATCTATTCGTGTACGAACCGCTCCTGCTTGTGCTGTGCCGTGAGGTAACGGTGCGAATTGACATGCAACTCGAGCAACAACAGAGGACCGGATGAAAATCGGTGATATATCTACGACGAGCATCTCGCGCGATACACCGTGGCGAACTAAGCTGCTAATACGCCTGGATCAGACCGTCGGCGCTGCGCTAAAGGCCAGGTACGATCTCAACTCAATTGCGGACGTGAGCCATCAGACGCTTTACTACGGGCGTTTACGCAATGTCGGCGACCCGCCGCGTGCCTACCTAATTACGGGCAGCTTCGTGGGAACGCATGAAAGTCGGTGATACGCCCTGCGTCGTGACGCGGTATTTTCCCGTACGCTACGCGTTACTGACCAAGTTGCGTGCGTGCGTAACCGAGCGACTGACCGGCAATTGGTCTTTAGTTGACGAACTCGACCAGCGGTTGCTCCTCAGTCCGCGGTTAGGCTTCAAGCACGCCGTCGTGAGCTATCTCGGCCGGCGTCGCCGTGTGTAATTGGATTAACGTTAAACGAATGTCTGCGCGGACGCAGACAGCTAAGAGGGGATCACGCGTGACCACACTTGATCCGCACGCAAAGCAGGTTGGGGAGCTGCCGCAAATTCTACAGGGCCTGCTCACCAACCACCCTGCAGCACACTGGACGTTGACCAGCAACCCGACCGCGCGGCTAACGTTCAATCCGTACCCGGATGACGTGCCGACGTTGGCGGTAACCCTCATGGAAATCCCCAATTGCTACACGCTTCGTGTGATTTACGGTGATCCCGACGGCAGTCGTAGCGTACGCGATTCGTTGTCGGGGCTCGGGCGCGCAGTAAGTATCTCTGCGCACTTTTAAGAAGCACCAACCGCGACTTAACGGCTAACATGCCTGCGGCGGGCGCAGGCGGCATGTACCAGACGGCAACAGGAGACTGTGATGACGAGCGAAGACATCATTAAGCAGATGCGTAAGGCGCTGAAAGCGTTCGGTTCCTATCAGTTCGAGGACAAGGGGCCCGAAGAGGTCATGGACCTGGAGCCGATCGTCGCGCACATCCGCGACCTCTCAGCGGCTGACGCACACGCCTGTATTTGCAGGCGTGCGTGTCGAAGCGGTTACGCCTTGTTGTCCGTGTAACGTTGATTGTCGAGCTACGCGAGCTGGATTTACGTAATTGGCACGCGCGTACTACGGTTTTTAACTGGATGCGGCCGCCAATATAAGGAGCTAAGATGATAAGCGTAGTGGGATGTTACCTGCTCGAACTGTACTGCGTGTGTTGCACGGGCCTCGAACGTCAGTACGCGCTTAACGGGCGCGCTGCATCCGGTAACCCCGCCGAGTACACTGGGCGCACATTCTCTGAATGCAAGCGGCAGGCGATGCGGCACGGCTGGCGGTTCTATCGGGACAGCGACGGTTGTCAGGTTGTTGTGTGCGAGCAGTGCCGCGCAGAAAAACGCAAGCGACCAGGAAATTACGTTGAAAGTGGGCGATAGCTGGAATTCCAGCGCATTACGGCACACACTCGCCGCTCAGCTGGAGAACTACACAACTCCGCCTGAGACGATTACGCTACATATGCGACTCGCGGACGCGCTGCAGCTGCCGCTTAAGCGTAGGCATAAAACTGCGCGTAGCGGAATGACGCGAATTCTAAGCACTAACAGTAAAGAACGATGATGCGCAAACCATATGACGGCAATCTTGACCCTGGCGAAGTTGTCTGGTTGGATCCGAGTCGATTCCAGGAGACGCTCGGTACAAGCTGGGCAGCCCAACGCAAGGTACAAGCCAGCGTGGTCGCGCGGGGCGCGTTCGAGGTTACGCTGCAACTAGCCGATGGCCTACGGCTATCGCTCGACATCTCAGAACCGCACGCACATTCACGACTCTGGCTATGCGACGACTCGGCGCCGCAGATCACGCAGGCGATGGCTGAGTACAAGTGCCCAACGTGTCAGGACACCGGAGCGGTCGATTCCGGCGGTTTTGAGCCGTGGGGCGCGCCGATTAACGTGCCATGCCCGGAGTGCTCGCCGGTCACGCGGGACGCGTTTCTCGCGCTACCTGGTGCGCAGATCCTGGGCCCAGACCACTATGCGGTGGGGACAGGACCCGGCGGTGTATGTGTACGCTTCGACCAGCGCAAAGACGAGGACAACACCCCGCCAGAACTGGCGGTGACCGACACAGTGACTGACAGCAGCGTCACGATCGCCTGGAACCCTACAATGGGCCAGCTTGGCGACCTGCTGCGTGCCCTTCGATTTCGACACTAGAGTTAGAGGAAGAAAGAACCATGTCAGAGTCAGAAGAAACAAACGAAGTGCTGCACGAGGCAGCTACTAACCTGTGTGACACGCTTGAGGCGTGTTTTCGGACGGAGTTCGAACAGTCACGCGGCGAAACGAATGCGAATCTCACCGACGTGATCGGCGAGCTTGCCCGCAATGTCAAGGGCGTCTACGAAGCGATTACTGTCACTGCGGCCGCTGGCACAGACGCGGCTGGTGGCCATGTGTCGTGTTTGACTGAAGCGGTGATGGGTATCACCGCAGGGTTATTCAGCATCGCGGCCGCATTGGAGTCTGTGGCGGACGCACTGGCGTCGAAAGAGGATTAGCACTGCGCGCCGTAGCGATTCGTTAAACGTTAAAGCAA
>JACCDG011450205.1_pt1 | contig 14303 bp, 16 predicted proteins | sample 7442471 | NCBI WGS metagenome assembly JACCDG01 (sample SAMN15323444, study PRJNA562643) | freshwater metagenome | isolation source: river surface water | place: USA:Blue River Watershed | collected 2017-08-17
GAAAGAATAGAGAAAGCATTACAAGGGATATAATGGAAGAGATTAAACGTATTTTATTTGAAGGAACTGTGGCAGAAAGGAGGTTTTTGTTCTCTTTTAATGTTCACATGACAACTGATGAGATATATAAGAAATTCCAGTTGTTCACTAGGTTTTTTTATCCAAAGTTCTTCAAAAACGAAGATGCTACTTTCCATAAGGAAATGGTGAAGAGGTACATAGGACTTTACCAAGGACAATCACCAGATTCAGAGTTTTTAAATATAGGTTTTAGAGGTTGTTCAAAAACTACTTATACAAAGTTAGTTATGGTATTTTTCCTAGTATGTGATACAGAGCATAGACGTAAATACTATAAGATTCTTTCGGAGGATCTAAAGAACAGTAAGCAAAGCGCTACAGATATATATAACTTAATTATTCATCCAGGAGTAACACAGCACTTTCCTGAGATATTCGAGAAGACAGACACGAAACGAGAAGAGACAATGGGAAGCTTCACAACATCTACAGGTATAAAAGTAGTCAGCGGAAGTGTCGGGCAAGAACAGCGTGGACACCTACAAGAAGATTCTCGTCCTGATTTTCTTTGGTTTGATGACATCGAAAGTAGAAACACTTTAAGAAGCGCTGTTAAAACACGACAAATATGGGACAACATGCAAGAAGCTGTAAACGGTATTGCCCACGGTGAGGGTATTATTGTTTATACGTGTAATTATATTTCAGAAAGAGGTAATGTCCATCTTCTTGTAGAAAGAAGTAAAAATAAAATTATTATTCCTATTATTGATGATGAAGGTAATCCTACGTGGGAAAGTAAATACACCGTAGATCAAATAGAAAGCATTAAAAATAAAGCTGATGATTTTGAAGGAGAATATCTTTGTAAACCTTCAGCATCTAAAGATGTTCTATTTACACGAGAAGCTATCGACAGACAGATTGCGATAAAACCTATTAAGAACAGTGTAAATATGAAGGTGTTTAAAGAGTTTAACCCAGCACATAGAATAGCTGGTGGTCAAGATGTTGCGCTCGGATTAGGTTTAGATAGCTCAACCTCTATCTTTATTGATTTTGATGTAGTTCCTGCTCAGGTTGTTTCAACTTATCACGACAATACAATCAAGGCGGATGACTTTGGAGATGAGATCGCAAGGCAGGGGCAGTATTGGGGGGAGTGTCTTGTTGCTCCGGAAAACAACAACGCAGGAGAGGCTACGATAGGGAGGTTAAAGCAGATATACCCAAGTTCAAGAATATATGCAGAAAGAAAGAAAGACAGTGATTTTAATGGGGGTATGCCAACACGCCTAGGCTGGAATACCAACACCCTAACTAAAGGTCAAATGTTTAATGATCTTGCTAAGGCTGTAGACGATGGGCTTATTAGCCTTAACGATGAAGATTTAATACGAGAAGCAAGGGGTTATACAAGAAACGATGTAATGGACAGGGAAATTGATCCAAGAATGGCAACGAGACACTTTGACCTTTTAACAGCTTGTGCTATAGCGTGGCAAATGCGACACCACGCAGTAAGAGCCTCTAAAGCTAAGTATGTTGATCCTATTGCCGACTTGTTTACTCAACATAAACAAACACGACAAGATGCGTGGCAATAGCACCATGTATACGCCTTTATACTTAAAGTATGTATAATACTAATGACATCTTTAGCGTAGTAAAAAAGGCTACAGATTCTTTTAATCAAGATAAAATAACAATCGTAGACACTACGCCTGTAAATGGTGAAAGTATCCGTTATTTAGGTAACGATGGCTCTGGGTATAAGTTCTCACAAAGAGAAATGTTAAATGATGTTGACCTTGCTTACAGTTCTCAGTACAAGACAGGAATGTATGATGATCAGGGCAGACGTAAATCATATATCAACGTTGTTCGTTTTTATACTTGGGTTGCAATAAAGAACACACAGCTAAATATAAGTAATTACCAGTTAACACCTATTGATTACACAACGGATAACATGTGGGAGTCGTGGTTTTTCACTAGACAGTTTGCTTTCTTTGTTCGTGATAACAATTATGGGGAGACAATTGATGATTTAAATTTTGACTTCAACAAGTATGGAACCTGTCTTTCTAAGAAAATAAACGGAACAATCGTGCGTGTGCCTTTAAAGAGTATTAAGAACGATCAGTCTGCTCGCACTTTACTGGATGGTATCAGGGGTGGAACTCCTTTTATTCAGGAGCATAACCTTTCAAACGTAGAAATAAGTGAATACGAAGAGTGGAATGAAATTGATGATTTTGAAGGAAAAAGACTTGTTCAAGAATGCTATCTATACATTCCTACGTGTGAATACGAAAAGTTACGATATGGTACAGAAAGTGAAGCTAAGGGGAAAACGCTTGTCATGGCTATGATTATGCCTTCAGGGAAACTTGAAAGCGATAAAAGGCTACGGTACGAAAACAAACTTCTCTTTATTGAAGAAATAACAGAGGAGGAATTTTCTGAAAGATACCAAGAGTGTCATAGTGAACAGCAGGATGGGCGTTGGCTTGGTATAGGAGAAGTTGAAAAGCAGTTGGAAAATCAGATTGCACGAAATCACACAGTAAACCTTCGTCAAAGAGCAATGGAGTGGTCTGCTAAGGGTGTTTTCCAGACACAGGGCGATGAAATTGGTCGCAGTCTTGTAAAAGACGTTGAGGATGGGGAGGTTCTTCAGGTCGGAGTAAACGGTTTAATTTCAAGAGTCGACACACAAACAAGAGGGCTTGCGGATTTTGCTTCAAATGAAGAGACATGGAACCAAAACAGTAAAGAGATTTCATTTGCCTTCGATGTTGCAACAGGGGACTCCTTGCCGTCTGGTACACCTTTCAGGCTCGGTGCAATGCTCTCAAACTCAGTAATGTCTTATTTTAAAGCAAAACAGCAAAAGTTCGGAATGTATCTTGAGAGGTCTTTCTTTAATCAGATTATTCCAGTGTTTCAAACAACAGCTAAAGAGGATATGACAACCATAATGGAAGGAGAGCAAGGCTTTGAGGATATTCGTAATCTTTTTGTTGAGTGGAACGTAAACCAAGAAATCAACAAAATTGCTGTTTCGCCACAGGTATTTGATATGGAAGAAATGCCAGACAAAGAGAAGATGAAAAAGGATTTCGAGGAAAAGCTTATGAAGTCACCTTACTTTACTGTCACGGGTTTGAAGAAAATATATAAGAAGGCTAAGTATAAAGTTCAACTTGATCTTACTGGACAGTCTCGCTCTATTGCAGACAGGGAAACTCTTATTACTCTCTACACAACAATGGCAAAAGCAGGAGATCCACGCGCTAACAAAGTTCTTGACGTTGTTCTTTCTTCTATGGGTAAGACAATTCCGTCTATTGCAGGTATTGCAAAAGAGCAAGTTGCACCAGAAGAGAACGCTAATCCAGATCTAGCGGGACTATTACCACAAGATGCAAATCAACAGTAAACAAAAAGAAGCATTTGAAAGACTTTCTCGTTCACAAGACGGGCAGACTTTTATTTCTTTCTTAAATGATCTTATAGATGAGCAAGCAGATATAAGAAAAATTAACACAGTAACCTCTGAGGAAGTTAGAGGTCGCCAAATTGCTTGTAATATACTTGAGGTAGAGGTGTTATCTCGTTTCTCTTCTTCTAAGAAGGAACAGGAGAAACCTATTATTAACGAATTTATATAAATATATGGATAATTTACGAGGAACAAGAGCAACAGCAGATCTTCAAGTTAAAAACACCGCTGGATACGTTGAACACATTGTAATTACAAACGTAACAACAGCAGGAACGGTAACAGTTTACGACTCATTAACAGAAACAGGAACCATTGTCTCACAAGTAACGGTTGCAATCAGTAATGCCCCTGTTTATGTGCCTATTAAACAAAATGTAGGTACTGGTATTTTTATTGGCTTTGATGGAACTCTTGTAGGACAAGTACAAGTTTCATGGAAATAATTAACTTTATAAAGAATATGGCTAAAGCTAAAGTTGTAGAGGAAGCGTCTACCCCAAGTTTCTCTGTTGTTGCTACCGTTTACGATCAGACTGGTGAAGTTGTTAACACTTTTACATCGGTTGATGAAGCTTATGTGTTTGCTGGTGAAAACGGATACCGTGTTGAGGTAAAACCTTGCGAAGTTGAGTAATGCACAGTGTCTAAGGTGTTGACATTTGATACACTTATAGTGTGAATTTCAACGACACTCAAAAAGAAATAATTAAGATAGGCTATCTTAAATGGAAAAAACCTATAGAGATAGCAAAACTAATTAACTCTTTTGGTCTTGGCGAAGTAACCTCTCTTCAAGTACATAATTATATACAAGGGAAACATGCAGAATGGGGTAAACTTACCCCTTTTTGTGCTAAGTGTAATCATTCTGTTAAAGGACACAAAAGATGTCCTCTCTGTACAAAACTTGTCCACGGTGATGAAATCTGTTGCACCATTTAAGCACGTTTATAATATAAGTAAAGGTATCATTCCCCTGCCGAAAGGCTAAATGACTTTAATACTAACACCCCCGCTCTGGCGTATGGCAAAACAACCATCTATGGATGAGAACATTCAGGACATTGACCTTGTAAACAATGATGTTATTGATGAACCTACTGAAGATGTAGAAACTATAGACTCTACAGAAACACAGGACACCGATAACGAACTAGAGGAATTGCGTGCATTTAAAGCTAATGTTGAAAAACAAAACGCTATCAAACGACGTCTTGAGAAAAAGGCACAAACTTCTAGTAAACCTCACTCTACTAATACCGATGATCTAGCAGAGGTAAAATTCTTTCACAAAGTTGAACTCTTCGCAGAGGAAAACGGACTAACACGACAGCAAGCAAGAAAGGTGCTATCACTTTACCCAGAAGCAACACAAGAAACTCTTAGAGATCCTTTTGTTCAAGCTGGGATTAAAGCACTAGAACACCAGAAACGCTTTAATGCTGTACCTGGAGTATCCAACACAACCCAAAAAGTTGGAGGTAAAACCTTCAGTGAAATGTCAGAAAACGAAAGAAAAGCTAACTGGGAAAAGATGGTCGGTGGCAAATAACTAATTAACTTAAATGGCTAACTATACTTACGCCAACTTGACAGCTACCATTCCACAGAAGTGGGCTGATATTGTCAACGAAGCAAAATTCCCTCAGTTCGTACTTCAGGACTTCGTAACAGATCTTTCTGAATACGCATCAGAGGATGGACGTATTATTCACGTTCCAAACCTTTATACAAACGTTTTCACTGCTTCTACTCAAACACCTGGTGCTGATATTTATTCATCTGCACAGGCTGTTGCACAGGTAGACCTTACTATCTCAATTGACACACATCGTTATGTTGCTTGGGTTATTGGTGATCTCGAAATGGCTCAGATCGCTAAGAAGTACTCACTTAATCGTGAATATGCAATGGAAGCAACTAAGGTTCTCCGTCAAGCTCTTGAAGATGCACTCTTCGCTCTTTACGCTTCACTCACAACTACAACTATTGGTACAGGTGCGGCTGCTATTGATGATCTTTCTGTTCGTCAGGCAATTCGTACACTCGCTGCTGCTAACTTTGAGCTTGATGAGTGTGCGTTCTTCTTCCACCCTAACGTTTATTTTGATCAGCTTATTGGACTCTCAAAGATTAGTCCAAACTATGCTTCAAACATGAATGTTATGACAACTGGAACTCTTGGTGATCCAAACAATCTCCAAATGCGTTCATCAGGAAAGCTCTACGGACAGCCTGTATTCATTTCTTCTCGTGTTCCTACAGTTACTACAACTGTTAAAAACCTCTTCCTTAATAAGCGAGCTTTCGGGTTCGGTACACAGGGTGGTTCTTCAAAGGGTGTTCGTTTCCAAATGGAAAACAACCTTCGTCTTCTTGGTGTACTCGCTGTAGCAGATATTCGTTACGGTGTTGGTATCCTTCGCTCAGACGCTGGTGTTGTTCTCAACATGCTCACCTTGGGTACAGTTGCGTAGTCTTATCTACAACACAAACAAACGACAGGCTTATGCCTGTTTTTTGTTATACACATTGTAATAAGCTTGACATAGTTATATACTCGTATCATATGAAACTATTATATTGTTTTAAGAAAAGTAACGGAGAATACACGCTAGTAGACCAAACTTTGGCGTATACATTCATTTATGAAAAGGTTGCTGGTTCTCCTTCAATGGAATATCTTGGGGCTTTTGATGAAAACTTATATCTTGAATTGCTCGGAGAGCGTATCTTTAAGGTGAAAGAATTTAAATCAAAAAACCTTACACCAGAAGTTAAAAGAAAGATGGAAATAAATGCAGTTTCTGGTGCTGTGTCTCAAGAAGAGTGGGATTTCTCTCGAAAGGTAAATGAATTTGAAAAGATGCTAGAAAAAGAAGACACAGAAAAGTTACTTGAAAAAGCTACTAAAATTTTCCCAGATAAGTCTCTTAATGTAGTAACGCCAAGAGGTAAGAGAGAAGAAATACTGGCAAATTTACAACGATAACATGAAGAAAAGTACCATTGAAAAACTAAAGGCGATACAGCAAGAGATACCAAAAGAGTGGAAACAAGCCTTAATGAAAATGGCATACGATATGCCTATAACAAGAAACGAGCTTGTACCAAAACTATTAGATGATCCAGATGTGTCGGAGGAATATAAGCAGAGAGTAAGAAATTTACTTGAAGCGGGATATTTTGACAAAGAATCAGAGGTTGTAGATGAAGAAATTGCGCAGAAAATTGATGACTTTGTTGAAATGAGAATTATGGAAGAAATCGACAAGGGCAATCTTCCAAAATCAAACTTTAAAGGACTTATTAGAAAGATTAAACAACAACAAAAAGATGAAAGAAAGAATACAAAGTAACATTGATAAGATTAAAGAGCAAATTGAAGACGGTAAAATGTTTCATGCGTACTGTCTTTTCTTAGAGACAAAAGAAGAAGATGAGAAAATGAAGGCGGAATGGAGGGTAAAAGCAGACACATATACTGTTTCAATTAAGAAAGCAGAAGAATCTATTAAAGACTGGCAAGAGTTTGCAGATACACTCTAAAAAAAGAAACACTGGCGAAAGCTGGTGTTTTTTGATACCCATTTTTAAAACCATATACTATAAGTATGATATGGAATAATGACATTGACGGTGTAGATATTTGTACTCTCGCAGATGATTATGCTGGTTCAACAAGCATAACTTTCCCCCTTGAGAAGAAGGCTCGTTTTGCTAACAAAATTATGCGACAAGTGTGGTCTTCTATTTATTCAGTGTACACAGGGTGGCAATATGACGATAGCAATAATACAGATTTGCCTGTGGCGACAACAGCTCTTAATATTACACAAGCAGATTATGATGTTCCTTCTGGTGGTAAGACAGTTAGAGCTGTATCGGTACTTCCTCAAGGTGGTGGATCTATCTATCAACCTGTTTTACCTATTACAGAGGAAGAAGTTACACAAAAGATGATTTCAGAAGCTTCATTTATGAATGTTTCAGGTCAGCCTATTTATTATCGTGTTATTGGTAATTCAATTAAGTTATATCCTGCTTCAAGTTACACAATTGCTTCAGGACTTCGCATTACTCTTGATCGTCAAATTACAGCATTTACAGCTACAGGTAATGATACAAAACAGCCTGGATTTGATGAAACATATCACGAGATTGTTCCTATTGGAATGGCGATGGAATACGCTCGTGTTAATTCACTTCCTCGTGTTGGAGATCTTAAGGAAGACTTTAATACCCTATTAACAACAATGACTAAAGATTTTGCACGAAGGTGGCAAAATAAAATGCCGTCTAAAATGACCCAGAGAGACGGAGCTAGAATGTATCAATAAATATATGACAACCACTTGGCAATTTGAAGCAAAAAGAAAAGCGTCTGGTATCACTAGAAATTATGATGTACCTGGGCTACAGTACAACACTTCTGGTGTATTATACCAAGGTGCTTATGAACCAACACAGTGGACTTTTACTAACAAAACATCATAAATTATATGTCAACAAATTTTCCTGGAGCGCTTGACTCCCTAACAAACCCAACACCAACAAGTGATACAGCAGCAGTGTCACATTCCTCACAACACGCAGATGCTAACGATGCTATTGAAGCGCTTGAAGCTAAGGTTGGAGCTAATAGCTCTGGCGTTACAACATCACACGATTATAAACTTTCTCTTGTAACAGGATCAGATAAAGCCCTACCAAGAGATGCAGTGGCTACAATCACAAACAAAACACTTGGCACTGGTACTAAAGTTACAATTGGATCTGATGCAACTGGGGATACTTACTACCGAGAAGCGGATGGCACACTAACACGTGCTCCTGTTGGGTCTACTGGTCAAGTAATGACATCTAATGGTTCTAATCCTGTGTGGTCTGCACCTGCGGAAGTAAATCGCTACGCTGTGTCTACTGGTTCTGCAAATGCTTACATTGTTACACTTACACCCGCCCTTGGTTCTTACACGGCAGGTACCCTTGTGCAATTTAAAGCTAACTTCACTAACACAGGAGCTTGTACAGTTAATGTGAACGGTCTTGGTGCTATTGCTATAAAAAAGTTAAACAACCTTGATCTTGTCTCTGGTGACATTGCTACTGATATGATTGTTGAACTTCAGTATGATGGGTCAGTGTTTGAAATGTTGTGTCCTGTAGCTAAAACATTTCCTGTGAAAATTTATGACGGTGTTATTGACACAGGTTCAAGCACAGCTTATGTAATGACCCTTGTTCCAGCCATAACAGCGTACTCAACATATCAAGAGTTTACTTTTAGGGCAACAAACGCAAACACAACAAACACACCGACCTTGAACGTAAATGGACTTGGTGCAGTTACGATTGTTAATTCTGATGGAAGCTCTGTTTATCCAGGACAAATATCCGCAAACAGTATCGTTAAAGTTGTTTATGACGGCACAAATATGAGGTTAATTTCTTTCTCAAATACCCTTGGTTCAAGTACCTCTATTTTTGAATCTATTGCATCTGGAAGCGTTAGATTAAACTACAGTGACAGCAACTCAGCAACAATATCTTCAGCAATGTCAACCTACACCAAAGTAAAAGAAATTGTTTTTAAAGACGTTCCTGGCACAATAAGATGCACATGGACTGTAAGTTTGGTTTCTGGAGGAACAGGGTCACCAAACACAAAAATTTATGTTAATGGTGTGGCTGTTGGTACTGAAAAGACAACTTCAGGCCTTCTAACCGAAACAAGTATAACCGTTACAAGCGGAGATTTAATACAAGTTTATGCAAACATGTCTGGTGGAGGAACTTCAACTTATAATGTTAACACCTTTAGAATTGGTTATGATAAACAGTTAAAGCTAACCTATCAAACTAATACGGTAAACTTGTAATATGAACCTTTCGGATATAGAAAAAGCAATCGAATCTATCAACAAGAAGCTAGAAGATTTAGAAGCTCGTTCTATTAAAATTGTCATAGAACCAACAACAAAGCTCTATTTGGCAGGGATTATCTCAAGTGTTGTGGATGAGCAAATTGCACTTTTACCTACAGTGACGTATTCAGTAAGCTCTCCATCTGGTGTGGCTGTCACAGGTTCTACTTGGTATGAAGATACGGGAGTCTTAGCGACAAGAAAGATATGGGTATATGACGGTAGTGGGTGGGTGCAATTTAAATAACCATGGCTATTCAAAGAAAAACAATTGAAATACGACCTCAAGCGGGATGGTCATCAGACTTTAGTAAGTCTGGGCAGTCTTCTGTTGCAACAAAGCAGGGAACTTATTATAAAGGACTTGTTAATCCTTTCAAACCTAATAAGATCGGGCAGTTTTCTAATGCTTTTGGAGAAAATCCAACAAAGATGACATTTGCTCTTTCAGAGGGTTACGCTATAAATGCAACAGCAGGGAGTAACAATAAAGGCTATACAATTACTCAAAAGGGAATTATTACAGAGTTTGATTTAACTTACTGGTCAAACACAAAAACAAACTTTACGGAGCCTGCCGGTTGTCTTTTTGATAACTACAAAGACATGTGGAAGCATGTTGAGCCTACGACGGGGACAGAGGCTGTGTTCTTTACCTACCAGACAGCTTCTAATGCTTATGTTGGTTATGCAAGAGTCGGAGCTATTGCCACACGTTCAAACACTTACTATACCCTCGGAAGCAGAAATGTTCCACATGTGGGATGTGTATCTGTTCGCAATCAGTCATACGTTACGGACGGACGATATCTGCGAGCATATAATCCAGACACAGGAACATGGTCATCACTTGATTGTGGTTCAGGTATTGTGCTTTACTCTGTTTGTGACTACGGTAACTATGTTGTAGCTGTCGGATCAAATGGATTAACTTCATGGGCTTTCTTTTGGGACGGAACAAGTCTTGGAATTAACTATAAATATGATATTCGTGACACAAACACAACAGCAGTAATAAACGAGGGTGGTGATATTCGTGTGTTTACGTACGGAAAGAATGGCACAACAAAAATCAAAACATTTTCTAATGGTTTTAGTGAGGAAGCAGACTTTGAAGTAGACACTAGCTACTGTTCATCCCCCCTACATGGTCAAGTTGATGTATGGATGAATCAGATTGTGTGGAAGTCATCACAAACTGTTTCAGGAACAACTACAGACGGTTATATTTGGACTTTTGGCTCACCTTTAAAAAATCAAATTGTTTCTGGTGCTCACCGTGTAGGGAAAGTTTCTACGGACACAGAAACAACAGGGTGTGTAAAAAACCTTTATGGTAATGCCTTGTATATCGGCATTGCCGACACATCTTTAGCTTATCTATATCAAGTTAAAGCAGATGAAAGCTATGCGTCAACGGTTTCTTCGCAAATTGTTACTAATAAGATCGAAGTTCCAAGAAATGCAAACGTGGAGAGAGTGCAGTTTTTCTTCTCTGATTATGCTGTACCTGGCAACTCTTCTTCGGGTTCTTCTCTTGAGTTAAATATCTACGCTAATAATAACTCAACACCTTCAGTTACAGAAAGTATCCCAACATTTACAGATGTCGCGGGTACAACACAAATAAGCTGGTTTCCATTTACTAAAGTTGTACCAGAGCTAGACCTGTTTTATCTCGATGTGACCTATGGCGGTGTTGTTTCTATTACAAAGATAGTAGTTACAATTTCTTACGAAACTGGCGACCTTTAAAAAACCTTTATACTATAGATATGGCAACAACTTTTGATATACCAAACGCAGGAAATCCACAAGATGTGACTACTGTGGCAGATATTAGCACGATAACTTCAGCGACCCCTAAGGGTTCACTCATACCAAAACCAGTACTTCCAGCAGATACAGCTCCTGTTAATCAAATGATGTCATACACGGACATTATCAATCAGTCACAGCAAGACTTAGCAAACACACAGGCTTCTCGTAATCAAGAGATGATAGATCAGTCAATTAAGAGATACCTTGGCTTAGACGGTGGTGTTGGTGTTGCAGAGCGAAAGCAAGAAGAAATAAATGCAATAAATGAAAAGTTTGACGTATCTGGGACTTCAGCACGTCTCGCAAAGATTAAAGCAGATATTGAAGCTAATAAACTATCAGCAGAGGGGCAAAAGCAAGGAATTGGGCAGAATACAGGAGGACTTACAGAAGCGGATATTGCAGGTTTTGGTGAACAGATTGATCGCCGCATAGCTTCAAAGAACTTGGCTCTTTCGGCGGAAGGACTTGCTTTACAAGGTAACTTAGCAGCAGCAAAGTCGGCTATTGAAAGTTCGGTTGATGCAAAATATGCACCTATTGAAGCTAAATACAAAGCTATCCTAGAGTACAATAAACTCAATGAGACAGCTCTCGGACGTGAAGCGGAAAAACAACAGCAAAGAGCTAATGCTAAGTTAAAAGAACTTGAAGCAAAAAAGAAGGCAGAAGAAGAGATTGGTTTAATGATTGCAGAGGCTATTCCTAATGCTCCAGAGGATGTTATAAGTCGTGCTAAGAAATTATCAGAAAGTGGAGCCTCTAAGCTTGCGGTCGCTCAGACTCTTGGTAAATATGGAGGTGACTATTTAGGAGATTTAGTTAAAAGAACTTCTATTGCAAAAAATCAGGCAGAATATGACAAGACAATTGCAGAAATTAAAGCATTAAAAACACCAGTTACTAACCCTGCTCCAGTCGGTTCAAACGCTCATTCTACTAATAGTTGGGTCAATAGTGCCGTTAATAAGGAAAGTTTAAGTGCTGGGGAACGAGAAAAAATTTCTAAATCTTTTGCAGTTGTTGGTCAATTAGGAAATCTTGCAACAGCTCTTCAAAAAGACCAAACATCTTTCTTTGGCGGAAAAGTTAGAGAAATTAAAGCTTCTCTTGGTGCAGATGCAGATGCAGGGACAATACAAGCTCAAATTACCGCCCTTGTTCCACAAGTTGCAAGAGGTGTTTTTGGTGAAGTTGGTGTTCTTACAGATGCAGACATTGCAAACTACAAGAAAGTAATAGGAAACCTTACTGCCCCAAATGCTCAAAATGCAGCAGTCACAGCAATGACACTTACAGCACTAAGAAATGGTGTTAAATCACAACTCGATACTGCCGCCGCTTCAAAATTAGACGTTTCTCGATTTGTTCCACTTTATCAAGACTTAACAAACCAGATTAACACTGTTAATGACGAAATTGGAGTTTCAGATTTACAAGTTAGAGAGTACATGCTTAGAAACCCACAGACACAACCAATGATTGAAGCCCTTATAACGGAAGGAAGAAAGGGGAGCGAAATTTTACAAATTTTAGGAGTAGAACACTAATATGACACCAGAAGAAATTCAAGCAATACGAGCTAAATATAATTACAACCCAGCAATACTTAGTACTGGTAAAGAGTCTCCTGCAACAAACACAAGCGCAAGACTTGCTTTATTAAGAGGAGAGCAACCAGAACAGAAGGCAGGAGAGCAAGAAGTTGGTTTTGGTCAAAAAGCTTTAAATGTAGCTGGTGAAGTTGTAAAACCTTTTGAAAGACTTGGTGGTGGTATTTTAAATTTACTTCCTGGTGAAGATGTTGCTCAGCGAACTGGTCTTTTTGGAAATCAAGTTGATGCAATAGGGTATAGAAAAGGAGAAAAATTAGAAGGCAGGGATAAAGCAAAAGATGTTGCTGGAACAATACTTGACGTTGCTTCTTACGCTGTCCCTGTTGGGACTGGTGCAAAAGCTTTAACTAAGATTGGTCAAGGTGTAAAAGCTGGAGCAATAAGTGGTGGATTAATTGGATTAGGAAGAGAACTTCAGGAAGGCGGTAGTGTTGAGGGTGCTATTGTAGAAGGAGCTATTGGAGCTGGCACTGGTGCATTAATTGGTGGGGCTATACCTGGTGTATCTTCTGGGGCAACTGCGTTAAAAAATAAATTAAGTCCATCTGAAAAGTTTATTGAAAGTAAAATACTAGAAAACTACACAACAGGAGTAAAACCACTTCTTCCAGGCAAAACAACAACAAGAACACTTAATGATTACAATAAAAATGTTGTAGACGCTGTAAAAACAATTAAAAACAATAAATCAGCTCTTTCTTTTGAAGATGAAGCAGGAGAAATTATTACAGGAAAAACACCAGAAAACCTTGCTCAATTTACTTCTGCGGTAGAACAAACGAAGAAAAAGATTTTTGGTGAGTATGACCAGCTTGCGAAAACAGCAGGTAAGTCAGGTGTTTCTGTTGATGTTGCCCCTATCGCTAAAGAACTTGACACAGTTATAAATGATAAAGCTCTTGCAATAACAAACCCTAGCGCAGTAAATCACGCTAAGCAACTACAAGACAGACTTGTTCAAACTGGTTCTCTTGATGCTCAGACAGCACAAGACGTTATTCAGAACTACAATAAATCGCTCGAAGCATTCTACAGAAATCCAACATATGAAAACGCTTCTAACGCCGCAATTGATGCCGTTGTAGCAAATAACATGAGAAAAGCTCTTGATGATGGAATAACTGGACTTACAGGAACACAATACCAAGCACTTAAGAGTCAATATGGTGCATTAAAAGCAATTGAAAAAGATGTAATTAAAGCATCTCTCCGTGATGCAAGAAAAAATGTTAAAGGTCTAATTGATTTTAGCGATATTCTTTCTGGTGGACAAGTTGTTTCAGGTATTGCTTCTATGAATCCAGCAACTATTGCTTCTGGTGCAGCACAAAAAGCTATTGCATCGTTATATAAACACCTTAACGACCCTAATAGAGCAATTTCTAAGATGTTTGAGGTTGCAGAAAC
>JACCDG011634969.1_pt1 | contig 14302 bp, 19 predicted proteins | sample 7442471 | NCBI WGS metagenome assembly JACCDG01 (sample SAMN15323444, study PRJNA562643) | freshwater metagenome | isolation source: river surface water | place: USA:Blue River Watershed | collected 2017-08-17
TAAGAGAATACCTGAAGATGTATTAGCAAATAACCTAAAGGTAATCAATGATAGGGTTGCTCAACTGAAAGTAGATTTCAAAATTATAACTGATACATTCTACTTTGGTAAGGTAACTCCAACATCTACTACTACATATAATGTATTGGCTTCCGCAGAGGGAGAAGAGTTTAGTGTACAAGTCGTAGAGAAGGAATCCATTATAGCATCTACGGTATCTACCCCTACTGCCGAACAAGCCAAAGAACAAGCTAAAGCAGTGGAATCGGTTAAAGCCGAATTGGAAGCACTTAAAAATGAAGCTGCGGCTGCTAACGCAGAAACGGGTACTTCTAAACCACCAATTGAAAAATGGAAAGTAAAAGCGGTAGGTATTCGTACAATCCTCGGTGGAAGTAGTATAAACATATATCCACCTAATCCGGAGTTTCCTTTGAATGAAAAGGGTACACCAAAAGAAAAACGTATAGGTGAGCTTAAACTCAACGCAACATTCTCCGGCTACCTATTTAAAACACTACCAAATGGTAGTACCCTATGGGCGGTGCAAGGTCCATCGGATAAAAACGCAAGTGGATACGTTTATCAATCACCAAAAAAGCATAAGATAGTAAAGGCGTAGTAAATGAGATACTTACGATTCATAAAGGATATAATTCTCTCTATATTGATGATTCCATTCGTTTTAATAGGGCTAGGTCTCCTTATCGTTATATCGGTGGTATATTTTATCATTTGGTACATAAGGAGGCTTAAAAGGAACGGAAAATTGGATTGGTTAAAGTGGAAGGATGTGGATATCTTATAGAGAACTGAAGGAGCACTATCAATAGAGATACCAAAAATTTCTTTTTGACGAAGCGTTCCCCCCAACCCCCTCCCCTTTTTTAATTTTATAGAAATTTGTTATATTTAAATTTATGGAGAAGAAGGTTTATATAAACACCAGCGAAGGGTTCGAAAATTTATCGAAAGCAGGTGAGTTACAAAATAAAAAAGTACTATTTGTATTTGGCGATAGTTGGACTAATAATACCTATATAAATAATGTAAATGAGTATCCACAATCTACTTGGCCATATAGGTTAGCAGAAAAGATTGGGTATGATGCCGTTGTGAATGTATCGTGGGATGGTGGTTCTAATGCGGAAATATACGAAAATTGCCTTACTTCAATGTCATCCGGTAATGATTATGAGTTTGATAAATGTCCGATTAAAGATTTAGGATTTTCAGAAATGAAGGTTGTTATAGGGTGGTCATCTCAATATAGGGATTTCGGTCCTATACATAAGATATTCAGACCATATACCGTTACAAATATACCAAACCATATAGATGAAATGATTGATATAAATGATGCCAAATCTGTATTATATCATAAATTTATAGATAAAATGTTTAAGAAGGAGTATTATCAATATACTACTCAATTATATACAATTTTTCTGCAACATTATTTCAAACATCACAAAGTAGATTACTTTATGTTTATGGCGTTTAATCCATTAGTAGAAGAATCGTTGAAGGATACGAAGTGGGATTTACGAAAATATGTAGATAAATCTAAGTTTTACGGATTATATGATGAGATATCAAATATGGGTCAGCTATTAAATCATATGGGCGGGCATCCCATTGGAGATACATTTGTTGTAGACCAACCATATTATTATGCCGATGGTATAATGAGATTCATTGGTAAGTTTTTAAATAAAGATAGTAAGTTCAAAGACTTCTTAGAGGGTAATCGTAAATCACGTTTGGATAATCCATACTTTATGGAAGATGGTCATCCCAGCGTATTGGGTTTGGATGTTATATCCAATGAACTATATTCTAAAATAAATTTGGTAATTTGAAAAAAATTATGTAAATTAATAATATGAATATATCTGCTTTACATAAAATAGAAAAAGGATGGATTACATTGGATTGGAGTACTCATTTGAGTAGGGTACAATTGACCCATAAAAACTTATCCGAATTGGTGGATAAATTGGATAATTGGAAATCTAATAAAAAATGTAAAGAAATAATATTGGTTAAATACAAAAAATTGCCCGTATATATAACTATACATAGGAGTGATTTCAAATCTATGGCAGATTGGTTACTAAATAGATTAAGTAGATTGGAATTATATGAAGAATGTGTTAGAATTCAAAAAATATATAATAAACTTTAGTTAAAATGGAAATTAATCTTAAAAAGATAGCTAAGGCTTGGTTTACAGCCGCTAACCCAAATCCTAAACAAAGGGAACTGGCAGAAAAGAGAATGGATATATGCAACTCATGTGATAAAAAGAAAGCAATTGCTAAAACAGTTGTAGTTTGTAGTGAGTGTGGGTGTCCACTTAGTAAAAAGATATTCACAATGGAAAATGATGCGTGTCCGTTGAACAAATGGAAAGAAGTAGAGGCTGATTACTTTAAAAGTAAAACGCAAAAAACATTTATTTAGTAATATCTTATATTTATAGAAAAGATAAAACCAACATATGAAGGCAGTAATAGTAGCAACCGATTTACTAAAAGATACAGATGGTAGCTTTAAAATTTTAGAATTAAATACAAATGTAGGAGGTGTTATCGCAGATACTACTAAGTATTTTGATATTGAAGTATTTAATGAATTTGTGGTATCAAATGGTATTGAAGTTATAGAATTTATAAACCAATCTTTAGCAAGTAATAATACCGTTATCGATGTAGAACAAACAGGCGATAACCCAATGCCAATTCCATTTAGTAGAGTATTGACTGAATACTATTCCGGAAGTGCTACAGTTTCACTTACAATACATTCGGTAGAATCTACATCAACAATAGTTCCATTTATAGAAGATGCCCCTAATAAATTAATTTTAAGAAATGCTTATGATTCAACTGCATTGATTGATGATACTTACGCTAAAGATAATTTTGAATTTTTAAAATTAATGCATGATACGGATTCTAATTCAATACCAAAAACATATTTTGTAGATGATGAATTGGGGTTTGATAGTATAGGTGAAGTTGTTAGAGATAATGGAGAATATCCTAATTTTATTGTTAAAGAAAGATTCCCAACAACCAATTATGAAGAATATCCAAAAGTATATAAAATAACTTCAATTGAAGAACTTTTTAATTTAAAAAGTTCATTACCATCTAATACACTTTTACAAGAGTATATACTAAATGAGAATGATTTATATAATAACAAACTTCAAACTTATAGAAGTGTTGATATGATATATGGTTCGAATTTGGAAGTGATGAATTTGTTTTCACCATATGTGCATACAAATAGTACTATATTATCCCCAACCGCAGATTTTGATGAAAATAATGAATTACAATATTGGGAAAGACCTGTATATCTACAAAAAGTATCAAATAGAATTTATTCTCAACAAATTAAAAAGTATAAGGTAGATGCTGATTCAAAAATATTAGCAGGAGATGGTTCTCTAAAAAATATAAATGATATCGCATTAGGTGATACTTTAAAATCTGTACAATTAAACAATTTAGGGTGGAGCGATAATGATTTACCATTATATAGCGCATCTGTTGATACCGTTACAGTTGGTAGTCCAATAATAGATACAATTGTAACCGATATAGAATCGGTTGAAGGGGTTTCATTTTGGTTAAAAGAAATAACATTAAATGATGGTACTATATTTTCAGATGTAGATACTTCAACTGTTATTGCTAAATTATCTACTGATGGAGATGAGTTATTTAGATTCGTAAATTTTAGAGGATTAGGTGTTAATGATAGTATAGTTGTAGTAAATACAACAACAAATGAATTGGAAATAAAAACGATAAGTTCTATACAATATAGTTATCATAAAGAAACTATTTATAAATTAGATGTAGAAGAATCGGATTTATATCTTACAATGGAAGAAGAATCTACTTCTCCTGTATATGCATTAATACAACATAACCCAGCTTTACAATGTTATCCATATTGTTGTAACTATTCTTCTTGGTATTGTTATCAACCATGTCAAGGGTACTCCTATTCTGGCTATGCTTATAGTGGAGGCGTTTGTTGCCAGGATGGCCAGTTTTATTGTGGTACTACTGACTACTACAGTACTTGTCCATCTTGTTGTGATGCTCCTTTTTGTGGTAGCATTCAAAAATAATTTCAAATAAATAAAAATAAAACTATTATGAGCGAAGTAAATAAAAATAAAAAATATACAATGGGTGAAAAAACTGCTTTTGTAAGGAAGGTATCAAATGAAACCGATAAAACTACAATATTAGCAAAAGTAGTATCTGTTGTTTCTGCTATAAAAGCTAAACATTTGAATTAAAATTTGTTATATATGTTAAATGGTTATGAAATTATAAATTTTAAACATCATAAAATTTATAAAATAAAAATTGATGGAATCGATAATTCTAAGTTATTAGAAGATATAGATATCGACAGAAAGTTTTTGGTTGGTGATATATTATTTAACCCAAAAGAGATAGGTTCTCCTGGCATACAATTTAAAGTAAACTTTTCAGATAGTAAAAGTATTTTTGAAATAAAAAATATATGCTATAATAAAGTGAAAGATTTGTATGAATCTATTAGTAATAAAAAAGTAGTTTCTGGTTATCAAAATGTTTGGGCTTTCATATCTACCCCATCTAATCCCGATTCCGAATACCATCAACATTCTAAATTTAGTTATGACTTTCCAAAATTAACAACATCATTTACTTGGACATATTATGTAGATATGCCGGATAATTGTGAAGGAAATGAAGGAAAACTTATTTTTTTAAATAATGTAGAAGATAAGGATAATGAAGAAGTTGAAGGTTTTACAATAATGCCCGAAAGCGGTTATTTATATATATTTGGTGGAACTTTGTTACACAGACCAGCATTAAATCCCAAATCAACAAAGGATAGAGTTGTATTAGCTGCAAATGTAGTATTTAATGATAAACCAAATTCTTCCAATATCATATAATTTATGAAAATATTATTGGTTTGTTTTCCAAGAACAGGTTCAACATCCATTATAGATTATTACAAACACGCCAATCCACGTATTAAAACTTTTAGTGAACCATTCAATCCAAATGGTAGAGAAGGATACTTTACATACAAACATGTAATTCAATATGAAAATGTAGTTGTAAAGCACATATATGAACAAATTCCACCGGATTTGGGGTTATCTCATTTCGATTTATATAATAAATTTTATGAAGATTTTGATAAAATAGTTTTTTTAGATAGAAGAGATATCAAACAACAATTAGAAAGTCTTTCACACTCCTTAACAACTAAAATGTGGCATACTCAATATGTTTATGATGAAGTAAAACATAATATATTTGTTGATAGGGAATTAAAACATATGTTATTTTGGAAAGAACAATTCCATACATTGATTAAACAAAAAAATGCTAAAGTGTTTTATTATGAAGATATTTATTCAACAAAAGAAAATATGTTAGAGTTTTTGAAAGAAATTGATTCTAATTATAATGAATTATATTACAATAAATTTTTACATAATTCAAAAAAATATAGAGTAAACATAAATTCAATAATATGATTTACGAAAAAGAATTGTTTTCAAAGCAAGAATGTGATGATATTATATCTTTGGTTAAATCCGATTCCAGAAGTTGGTCTTATTTAGATAGAAGTTATGATTCATATTTAATATCATATGATAATACTACAAATTGGATATTTGATAAGTTAAAAATATTTTTTGAAGAGCAAACTGGCATACCCATCAATGAATTAAAACGAGAAATACATTTTCATAAATTCCAATCAAATGATTATTTTGGAATTCATAATGATGCTAGAGATAATAGATTGTATTCAGTTGGTGTATTATTAAATGATTCATTTAGTGGAGGGGATTTTGTTTTATATACAAATAATACATTTGTTTATTTAAATAAAAAAATAGGTAATGCTTATATATTTCCCGTAAATATAGAACATGAGATTACAAAAATAACAAACGGAAATAGATATTCTTTAATATGGTTTTTACAAAATTCAAATATAAAATTGAATATAAAAAGTATTATATAAATGGATAGCTTAAAATATTGGGATAGTAAAACATTTGAAATATCCTCATTTAGACATGGGTTATCCGAAAGGATTAATACTACATATAATGGTTCTGGTTCTGATAAAACAGGTCTATGTACCTATTCTTATAATGAGTTAGGGTTTAGAGGAGATTCTCCAACAAAAGAAGGATTTAAAATAATGTCAATCGGTTGTTCTATAACAGAAGGTGTTGGTGTTAATGATAATGAAACTTGGTCACATCAATTATGCAAATTAATACCAGATGCAGTTGATTTAAATTTTGGATTTGGTGGTAGAAGTAATGATTATATAGTAAGATGTTTATTATCTTATTATGATTTAATTCAGCCTGACTTGGTGTTGATAATGTACACAGAAACACATCGAAGAGAATTTTATAATAAAGATGGTGGTATAGAACCATTTCATCATAAAGCGTGGGGATATTTCGATGAAACTGATGATGGTAAGAATGAGCACAATGCACAACTGATACTATTAAATAAGAATAATAACTTTATAAATTGGTATAAGAATCATTTATTAATCAAACTATTTTTAGAATCTAAAAAATGTAATTGGGTGTGGAATGGGTGGTACGCTACAAACGAATTTACAGATGAAAATAGATTTGATGGAAATTATTATCCATTTATAGATTTTGGAATAGATGATATACACCCAGGTCCAAATACAAATAAAGAATATGCTAAAAATTTATATGAGTATTTGATAAGTAAATCTATAATTTAAATTTGGTTTAATGAGAAAATATTCGTATATTTGCCATTATGATAATTGTACCCGAAACCCCAATTACGGATGTTAGTTTTACTAAATGGAATCCGTGCATTAGAATCGAAATAAAGGATGAATCATTAGAAGATTCATTCCATTACTACGTTATCCCATTAATAGATGTATCGCAAGAAGAATTAGAAGATAATTTAGATTCTATCCCATCGTTATGGTCATCCGAATCTACGGAGTTCGAATCCGAAGAAGGTGTAACACTTTATACTATGCGATTATTCGATGAAGATTTGCCCGAATTAACTACAGAAGAAGAGGTTGAAATACTTTACAAAATTTTGACAAAAAAAGATTTGATTTAATTTGGAAATTTGAAAAAATTTTTGTATATTTGAGGTATCTTTTTATTATTACTCTAAAGCAGACAGCACAGAAGCACTAAAAGATTAAAATAAAACTTAAAAAATAAAAGTATGAAACAAAAGACAGAAAAAGAACTGAAAGACAACTACGAGAGATTTATTGCTATCATTAAAAAATACTTTAAAGATGATAGGTTAGAAAAACTTCTTTTTATGTATTCAGAAGAAGAGTTAGGACCAAATCTTGCAATATCACCAGCAAGTGGAAATGCTGGATATCATAATTGTTATACAGGTGGTTACATTGACCATATTTTTAACGTTTGTAAAAACGCACTTAAAGTTAAAGAATTATTTATTCAGTTAGGTGGTAAGCCTGATTTTACTGATGAAGAATTAATATTTTGTGCATTACATCACGATTTAGGTAAGTTAGGGCAAAAAGGAAATCCATACTATGTTCCTAATACTTCAGAATGGCACATTAAAAATCAGGGTAAAGTTTATGCATCAAACGATAATTTACATCATATGACTCATACTGATAGAACAATGTTTACATTACAACACTATGGTATTTCAGTTTCAGAAAAGGAATACTTTGGTATGAAACTAACCGATGGCATGTATGATGAAGATAACCAAAAGTACTTAAAAGTATTTGACCCTAAAAAAGCAATTAAATCAAATTTACCTCATTTAATGCATTGGGCGGACCATATGAGTACCGTTATCGAATCACAAGATAACACTATATAAAGACAATTTGTCAATAATATTTGGAAAAGTATGACTAATCGTCATACTTTTTTTATTGGTATATAAATTGTAATATATGTCTTATATTTTTAAACTAAAAATGATTTATTATGTACACTGCAAACATTAAAAATTTATTTGATTTATTTGAAACGGAATTACCATCGAATTGGACATCAACTACTTACAAAGTTAGCGAAACCGATTACGCCGTAAAACAATTAGAAGATGGCAAACAACAATTATCATTATCAGTTTTAGGACACAATCCTAAAGATATTAAATTAGAAGCAACTGAAGATAGAATTACTATTAAAGCTAAAAAAGAAGAAGGCGCTTCTGATTTAGTAAAAGATGTTGATTTGGCATTTACCATTGGAAAAGATTACGATGGTACTAAAGTAGATGCTAAATTTACTAATGGGTTACTTATTTTAACGATTGATAAGAAAGAAGAGAGAAAAGCAAAATCTATATCAATTAAAGTTGGTTAATTCAATTTTTTTTCGTATCTTTAAAGGGTGGTAGGTGTTTACTTACCACCTTTTTTTATTTAAAAATACTTATTAATATGATTTACAACGAAAAAATACAAATAATGTTAGAATCTTTAGACGGAAAGTTAAGGATTTTACAAAACGGAATTACAGGCGCACAACATATGTCACCATCTGAAGCTCATCAAACATTAGAAGATGCTAGAAAGATAGTAGAGCGTGTAGCAGAATTAAGTAGAATTAATCGATAATATGAATTGGCTTAAATTTTTAGTGGGTTTTTCCGCACTAATTATTGCAGGTTGTGCGGCATATTTCTCTGTAACGGGCTTAGGCGTATTGTTCGCTGGCGCATCTGTTTCGGTGATGATAATGGCATCATCTTTAGAATTAGCTAAGTTAGTAGCAGCTACATATCTAAAACAAAAATGGAATGAAATAGGTGGATTTAACAAATGGTATCTAACAATATCAGTTGCGGTATTAATGTTAATTACTTCTGCCGGTATTTTTGGATATCTTTCAAACGCTTTTCAGGCACAATCACTTCAACTACAACAGGTAGATAGAGAAATAGCCGTTCATCAAACAAAAATTGACCAAAATACGGCTCAAATTACTCAACTTTCTACTCAAATTACGGAATTTAATACAAATCAAGGTAAAATTTTAGATGGTGGTAAAGTAAATTCTCGTCTTATTCGTTCCATTGATAATAGAGATAAGCAAATTGCCAAAATTAACGATAAAATTTCCGTTTTACAAACTGAAAATGCTAAAGAAACTGAAAAAATCAACGAAATTAAGATTGCAAACTTAGATTTGGAAAAAGAGGTTGGTGGATTTCGATTTGTTGCTGAAGCATTTGGTATGGAATTGAAAAATGTTGTAAAATTCTTCATATTTTTGATTGTAATTGTGTTTGACCCGTTAGCAGTAGCTCTAATTATCGCTTTCAATGGTTTAGTTTCAGATAAAAAACGTAAACAAAAAGAGGCTCTAATTGAAATGATGGAAAATGACGAAAAATTAGGATTGTATGAAGTATATGGAGATAAAAAAGAGGATATAGTGGAAAATATTTCAAAAAATGCCGAAGATAGTGGAAAAAAACCAACATTAGAAGTAGAAAATGAGGTTAATGATAGAAATGCCCAACAAAAAGAAGAGGAAACGACTAATTTACAATGGGAAGAATATATGCATCCCGATTTTCCGTGGAATAACCGTAAACTGTGGATAAATAATCCAAAAGCCGTTAATTACTGGCTAAATACAAAAAAGGGTAGTGCTAGAGATTTAGCAAAAATCCGCAACGAAGAGGAAAACGTAAAAACATATTAAAATATTTGGTTTTTTCATATTTTTTGTTTATATTTGGTAAAACTATTAAACTTTAAAATATGAATTTAGGTTACGCTTGTATTAATATGTCGATGGGTAAAAAAGTTACCACAAATCGTACTATGGTTAAACGCACTTTCAATGAGAAGGGTTTAGATTATGTATCCGAACTCGCATTACTCAATGCAAAAGATGTTATCCGAATATTAGAATGGAATAGATTAAATGGTATTAGTTTATTTCGTTTATCATCTGCTCTTATTCCTTGGGGTGATAATATTGATATTACTCAACTAAAAGATTACAAAGAAATCAAATCGGAGTTAAAGAAAGCAGGTGATTTCGCTAAATTTCACAATATGCGTATCAACTCGCATCCAGGCCCATTTAATGTATTAGTTTCGCCATCCGAATCGGTTGTAGAAAAAACTATCGCTGATTTAGAATTACATGGTAAGGTTTTTGATATGATGGGATTATCTAAAACTCCATACAATAACATTAATATCCATTGTAATGGTGTTTACGGAGATAAAAAAGCAGCAATGGATAGATTTATCAAAAACTTCCAAAGACTCTCTAAATCGGTTCAAAGTAGGCTTACGATTGAGAACGATGATAAAGGTTCTATGTATTCGGTTAAAGATTTAATGTATATACACGAAAAGATTGGTATTCCGATTGTATTTGATTATCATCACCACACATTTTGTACAGGCGATTTATCAGAAGAGCAGGCACTTAAACTTGCAGCAACAACTTGGCCAAAAAATATTAAGCAAGAAGTTCACTATTCTGAATCAAAAGCATTACACGAAAACAATCCAAAAGAAAAACCACAAGCACACTCCTATCTTATTAATACCCTCCCCAATACATACGAATTGGATGTGGATATTATGGTTGAAGCAAAGGGGAAAGAATTAGCGATATTACCATTCATAAAATAAAATAAAATGAAATTAATAGTAGATAAAACAAAAAACGGGTTACAATCAAAAGAATTTGTAGAGTATCTTAAAACACCTATTTTAAAAACAGAAATAACTACAAATGAAGCTGATGAATTAAGAAATCAATTAGAAGAAGGAATGAGGTTATATCCTGGATTAGGCATTTCTGCAACTCAATTGGGAATCAAAAAGAGAGCATGTTTAATTAAATTTGGAGATGAAGAATTATTTTTAGTAAATCCAATAATTAAAGAAAAATCTAAAGAGGGTTTTCTTTTTTATGAAGGATGTTTATCTATACCATCTACATTATATAAACCCGTTAAAACAGTTAGGGCATGTAAAATTATAGTAGATACTGATAATTTAGGAGAACTTACATTTGAAATCAATCCCGAAGAAGATAAACAAGGTGAATCGGTTTCAAAAGAAACAATGATGACTGTAATTGTTCAGCATGAAATTGACCACTTGGATGGATTTACTATTAAAGATAGAGTTTATTCTACCACTGTTAAAAAAGCACAATCTTATGGGAGAAATGATAAGGTTGTGATGAAATCGCCAGATGGTGATTTAGTGGAAGTTAAATATAAAAAAGCAAATGATTATTTTTTAAAAGGATACGAAATAGTATAATATGGAGATAATAATAATATTTTTATTCATATCTTTAGTAGCTGCTGGATATGGTATTTTTAACTTAATTAATAAGTTAGAAAAATATGAAGATTTCATAGAAGCAGACCAACAAAGAAACGAAGCATTACTGGAAACATTGCGAATCATAGATGAAAAGCAAATGTTTGAGAAGGATGATGAAGTAGGTTCTTTATTTAATCAAATAAAAGAAACAATTCAATCATTCAAAGAGTTTAATAAAGATGCCTAGAAAGTCAAAAAATAAACAATATTTTACAAAAGATACCGAAAGTGCTATCATAGAGTACAATAGTACAAATGAGCAACGAGTTAGAGATTTAATTTATAGAGATAGAATTAAACCGGCATTTGATAAATTAGCCGAAATTGTTTATAATAAATGGAAATTCTCATATTTTGATGATGACCCACAAGATGTAATGGCTGAAGTTGTTGCATTTATGATTGAAAAAATTCATATGTACAAAGAAGGTAAAGGAAAAGCATTCTCTTACTTTACTATTGTTGCACGAAATTATCTTATATTAAATAATAATGCAAATTATAAAAGATATAAAGATACCGATATAATGTCATCTTTACCTGAATCATTTGATACTGAAAATAATTGGAAAGAAGAAGGATTAAATGATGAATATAGAGTTTTTAATAAAAGAATGTTAGCTTATTGGGATGAGCATTTGGAAAACTATTTTCCAAAGAAAAGAGATATGCAAATTGCAGATGCTATATTAGAACTATTTAGAAGGGCAGATTATATAGAAAATTTCAATAAAAAGAGTTTATATCTACTTATTAGAGAAATGACAGGTCACCCAACTCATTATATAACTAAAGTTGTTACTAAAATGAGAGAAAAACAATTGGAATTATATAATCAATTTATGGATGAGGGTGATATAAATGTATAAATTATGATTCAATTAGGATTATCGGGATTTTACCACGATTCAGCAGCTGCATTAGTTATCGATGGTAAAGTAATAGCAGCAATTGAAGAAGAGAAACTATCGGGCATTAAGCATGATAGTTCTTTTCCATTTAAGGCAATTGAGTGGGTTTTGAAATACGGACAAATTACAATTGATGAAGTTGATATGGTTTGTTGGTATGAAGAGCCCGAAATAAAATATGAAAGAGTAAAAAAAACAATAGGTAAATGGTTTGGTTTACGATATCCAAAACAATGGAAAGAATTTAAAAAAAGATGGAGTGAAACCGAAGGAAATATTAAAAACATATTAAAATCAATTGGGTTTGATGGAGTTATAACTTATACAAAACACCATCTTTCTCATATAGCTTATGCACATTATACATCGCCATTTAATGAATCGGTTGCGATATCAATAGATGGAGTAGGTGAGTGGGATACGATGTACGCTTTAAAATGCGATAATAATGAATTTAAATTTATTAAATCTTTAAAATTTCCACATTCATTAGGACTTGTATATTCTGCTATAACTGCTTATTTGGGGTTTAAACCAAATGGAGGTGAATATAAAGTTATGGGGTTGGCTCCATATGGGGATTATATGAAATATAGACATGTTTTCGAACAAGTTTCTTTTTTAGATTTTGAAAAAATAATTAATATCAATATGAGTTTATTTGAGTGGGAACACTCTGATAAAATTATGTTTAATTATAAGTTAGCAAAATTAATTGGATTTGAACCAAGAACTCCTGAATCTAAAATAGAAAAACATCATATGGATTTAGCCGCTGCCTTACAAAAGTGGTACGAATCTCAATTTTATTTTATAGTAAATCATTGTATGCATCAATCCGATACATATAATTTAATATTAAGTGGTGGATGTGCTTATAACGGAACAGCAAATGGTAAATTATTAAAACATACTTCAGTTAAAAATGTATGGATTCCTCCTGCTCCATCGGATGCAGGTTCAGCGATAGGAGCTTGTTTATATCAATGGCACAATGTTACTGGTAATACTAAAAAAATAAATGGCGATAATCAATCTCCATATTTAGGACCTGAATGGAACGATAATGAAATATTTAAAATTTTACCAAATTATAAAAAATTAAAATCAGAATTATTCACATCAGAAGATAAACTATGCAAATCAGTTGCTAAATTAATAAATGATGGTGCAGTTGTAGGGTGGTTTCAGGGTAGAACTGAATTTGGTGCAAGAGCATTAGGTAATCGTTCAATACTTGCTAATCCACATTTATCGGATGTTAGAGATAGAATTAATAAGGTTGTCAAAAAGAGAGAAATGTTTAGACCATTTGCTCCATCGGTAACTTTTGAAGATTATGAAAAATACTTTGAATCCGAAGGAGAAGTTCCTTACATGAATCAAGTGGTTCAGGTTAAAAAATACAAATCGATACCATCGGTAACGCATGTTGATAATTCTGCGAGAATACAAACTGTTAGAAAAGAACAAAATCCTCTTTACCATAAGTTATTAAAAGAATTTGAAAAAATAAGTGGTACACCAATACTTTTAAATACTTCATTTAATTTAAGAGGTCATACTATGACAAATGACCCACAAAAAGCAATTTGGACATTTCAGAATTCTGATATGGATTATTTAGTTTTAGGAAATTATTTAATTAGTAAATTATAAGTTATGAAGTTACATGCATATGGTGATAGTTGGACAGAGGGTGAAGGTGCGAATTGGTCTGAAGAAACACAAATAAAAGATAGATTACAATTACAACTATTTAGAAACAAACATAGTTGGGTCAATCACCTTTCTTTAAAACTTGGATTAGAATATGTTAATAATGGTTGGAGCGGTAAAGCTAATAATGTTATATTCAATGATGTAATCAATGACTTAAGAAATGGTAAAATTCACAAAGGAGATTTTGTTACAATAATGTGGAGTTCATCTTTAAGAGA
>JACCDG010248162.1_pt1 | contig 14301 bp, 13 predicted proteins | sample 7442471 | NCBI WGS metagenome assembly JACCDG01 (sample SAMN15323444, study PRJNA562643) | freshwater metagenome | isolation source: river surface water | place: USA:Blue River Watershed | collected 2017-08-17
TGACAAAAGACAAGTCACCCGTTGCGGTTGCGATCCCAATGAAAGATCACAGCCTGAAATTCGTACCGCGCAAAGCTAGCCCTGCTGGTCAGCGCTTTGAGTTGGCAAGGTTCTTGGGCGAGTACCTGTGTCATGCAACCCACGAACCCCGATGGCTTGCATCAACCGACCTGTCCACCTCCCATCAAAAGTACCAGCGCGCATTTGCTGCAGAGTTTCTTTGCCCCATCGATGCCTTGACGTCCTTTTTAGATGGCGATTTCTCGACCTCCGCCATCAAACACGCTGCTGCAAAATTCGATGTCAGCGAGCGGGCCGTCACCAACCTGTTGCAGAGCAATGGGTGTATTCCAGTTCCTTTGACTGAGCGCATGCCGTATTCAATCAATGTCTGATGGATCGCCGCAAGACAGACCTGTTCACTTCGTTTTCGGTGTCCAAAACGTTGCGCCCGTCACGTTTTACCCGGATATTTCTCTGAAGTCCGTAGAAACGAGGACGGCATTGCCCATGAAGCGCCCGAACATCGAGGTGTCGAATCTTGATGAAAGAGCGGGCAATGTCGAAACCAAACGGTACAGCGCAAAAGGCGGTTGATGTTGGCTCAATCGATTTTGCCAACTGGGCCGGCGCAAGATCGAAGGCCGCATTGATGGTGGCAGCATGACCAGCGATGCGGGAGTGATGCTGCTGGCGCAAGTGGATCAAAAGCTCGGCCTGATGGATGCGGCGACGCGCTTTATCGCCGATCCACGCAACCCGCTGCTGATCACACACGGCGTGCGCGAGATGCTGCGCCAGCGGGTCTACGCACTGGCACTGGGCTGGGAGGACTTGAACGACCACGGCCAACTGCGCCAGGATGTGGCGCTGCAAACGGCGGTAGGCGTGGAGCGAGAGGTGGCCAGCGCGCCCACGCTGTGTCGGCTGGAGAAGTGGGCCGAGCGGGCCACGGCCTGGTGGCTGCATGCGGTGCTGGTCGAGCAGTTCATCGCCAGCTTCGAGCTCCCACCCGAGGAAGTGGTGCTTGATTTTGATGCCACCGACAACCCGTTGCACGGCCAGCCAGAGGGCCGCTTCTTCCATGGCTACTACGACAGCTACTGCTACCTGCCGCTGTACGTGTTCTGCGGCCAACAACTGCTGTGTGCCTACCTGCGGCCCAGCAACATCGATGCGGCGCAGCACGCTGCGGCCATCCTCAAGTTGCTGGTGCGCTGGCTGCGTCAGAGCTGGCCCGAGGTGCGCATTGTGTTTCGGGCCGTCTCCGGGTTCTGCCGTCAACGCATCCTCAATTGGTGTGAGCGCGCGGGTGTGCACATCATCGTGGGCCTGGCACGCAACGCGCGGCTACAGGCGCAGGTAGCGTTTGCCTAACTCTCGATGAAGGACGAGTACGAGCGCAGCGGGGTCAAACAGCGCATGGTCGATGAGTTCGACTACGCTGCGCAAAGCTGGCCACACGGGCGGCGCGTGATCACTCGGCTCGAATGGGGCGAACAAGGCTGCAACCCTCGCTTTGTGGTGACCACGCTGGGTGGCCAGCCACAGGCGCTGTACGACGGCCTGTACTGTGGACGTGGCAAGGCGGAGAACCGGATCAAGGAGGCGCAGATCGGACTGCTTGCCACCCGCACGAGCTGCCGTGTGCTGCGCTCCAACCAACTGCGCATGCTGCTGGCTGCGTCGGGCTATGTGTTGATCGAGCGGCCCTACAGGGCAAAGAGTTGGCCACGGCACAGGTGGACACGCTGCGCTTCAAGCTGCTCAAGGTGGCCGCTGTCATCACCCGCAACACGCGGCGCATCCGTCTGTACCTGGCTTCGCATTGGCCCAGTGCAGCGGTCTTTGCGCACGCCATGCGCCAACTGCGCGCGCCCTGAACGTCAGAACAGTGCCTGGCCGGCGCGATGACACAAAACAGGCCCGTAACCCAAGCTGGGAGGGGGCACTGTGTCCGAGCGGCCCAAACCGGGTGCAGCTGCGGCGTCGCGCGCCTTGTTCTGGCATGTACTGCCTCGTGATCCACACGGTGCAACGCTTGTCTGCGGCCTTCGGGGACTATCGTGAAATATCCGGGTTAGATGGACTGAGCGCCGACAAAAAAGCCAACCACGCTTTCTGCTGCGCTGCGTGAATGCCTCCATATCGTGAGGCCCCCATGCTGCTACGAAAATATCTATCAAGGACACTAAGGGTTTGTCAGAATAATACTTAAATAAACACAAGATCACACTGAGCACTCGCGAGCCGCACACCTGTTCACATGCTCACTTGGCAGAAAACGGCTTCTCATCGCTCAGACAGGTGACCATTGGGGGGGATGTGAGGTTCTCAGAACTGCCAAACGCCGTTAGGTTGTTGTGGGCCAAAAGTGGCGATGACACGGGGCACGGATTGCTGGCGCACATGCTCGATGTGGCGGCGGTGGCCGAGGTTTTGCTAGAGACCGAGCCCGAAAGCAGTGTCAAGGCCATGGCGCCTCAGTTTGGACTATCTGCAGATGCATTCATCCGCTGCGTGTCGGCATTGGTGGGCTTGCACGACTTCGGAAAATCAATAGCCGGCTTCCAAGCCAAGTGGCCGCAAGGGCAACAGCTTGTGGCGTCCGCTGGGCTTCCATTTTCGAGTGTCGATTCAAGTTACGCCGATCATGCCGCGGCCAGCGCCTCGTTGTTGCCGGCGTACCTGTGTGCCTTAGGCGCAGAGCGAGGCTGGGTGCGCGGTGTTTTGCAAGGCATCAGTGCGCACCACGGCTACAACCTCTGGGACAGAGAAATCAAAGGGGCGACATCTCCTTTTGAACAGAAATCTTGGGCAAAAGCCCGACAGGTTTTGTTCGAGGCGTATTGGCAAACGTTGTCCCCCCAAGGGGTTCCGGTCGGCCAGAGCCTGCCCATGTCGGCTGTGCAATGGCTGGCAGGTCTGACCAGCGTGGTGGATTGGATTGGCTCCAATGTGGATTGGTTCCCGCTTGGCGAACGCGCTGACGCGTTGTCAGAACATTTCACAAAAGCCCAATCGTGTGCCAGGAAGGCGTTGCAACAGATTGGGTGGACGGGCGCACGACCGTTGCTGGTTGAACATGCGGGGACAGACCAATTGATCAGCCGCATGGTTGGTCGACCGGGAATGACAAGTCGGCCATTGCAGCTAGAAGGTGATCGATTGCTGGCGACGGCGCATGGCCCGACACTCTTGTTGGTTGAAGCGCCAATGGGTGAAGGCAAAACCGAATTGGCCTTTTTGGCCCACTTGCGCTTGCAAGCCCATAACGCTCATCGCGGCATGTATGTGGCGTTGCCTACGCAGGCCACAGGCAACGCCATGTTCGAGAGAACCCTCGGCTTCCTGCGTGCATTTGGTGAGCAACAACGCCTTGACATTCAACTCGTGCATGGGGGCGCCATGCTGGATGACCGGGTGCATCGGCTGCGGGGCATCTTTGGCGAGTACCGAGAGGATGTGACGTCTTCAGCATGGTTCTCCCAAAGGCGCAGACCCTTGCTGTCGCCCTATGGGGTCGGCACCATCGACCAAGCCCTGTTCTCAACCCTGAATGTGAAGCATCACTTCGTCAGGCTCTGGGGCCTGGCCAACCGCGTGGTGGTGTTGGATGAGGTACATGCCTACGATACCTATACCAGCGGATTGATCATTGCACTGCTCCGCTGGCTCAAGGCGCTGGGCACATCGGTCGTTCTGATGAGTGCCACCTTGCCTGAGGCGAAGAGACGTTCGTTCTTGGACGCTTGGGGCGTTGAGTCGGAACAAGTCCTCGATATCACTTATCAACGTTTGGTTTTGGCAGACGATCATGGTGTGCAAGTGGCCACGTTTGCAGCGCGTCCATTGCCGTCGATGACCTTGTATGCCGTGGCTGAAGATATCGGATCGTTGGCGCTATGCGCCTTGCAACGGATCCAAGAAGGTGGACATGGAGCGGTGATTGTCAACACCGTGGACCGGGCACAAGAACTGTATCGGCAACTCAAAACACGGGTGGACGCCGACGTTCAATTGATGTTGTTTCATGCCCGCTATCCAGCGGACCAACGGGGCCTACGAGAACGTCAGGTACTGGCAGCGTTTGGGCCATCAACGCCAGTCGATCAGCGGGAAATTCGAACATTGCTGATTGCCACACAGGTCGTGGAACAGAGCCTGGACATTGACTTTGACTTTTTGATCACAGACCTGGCGCCTGTTGACCTGATCCTGCAACGTGCGGGACGCTTGCATCGGCATCAGCGAACAAGGCCAGGAGCGCACGCCAAAGCGTGTTTGTATGTGGCGGGATTGGCCCCAGAGCATCTGCCGGAGTTAAAAAAAACCGCCTGGGAATTTGTATATGACCCCTACATCCTGGGGCGGACCTGGGCTTTTTTGTCGCGAGAAAAGATCTTGCAACTGCCAGGCGATATCGACCGATTGGTGCAAACGGTTTACAGCAACACACCGATGCCCGAAGACTTGGATGAGAAGTCTCTGAACTTCATCATGCAAGAGGCTTGCGGCAAGCGCATGGCCAATGAAAAAAATGAACGACAAAAAGCGCTCAACATTGCCTTGGATGTCAATGCCGAACCGCAACTGGCATATGTGCAGCTACCGCGTGGGAATGAAGAGGGTGAGGACCTTGGGCTGGTCAACAAAACCAGGTTGGGTGACGATGACATCACGGTGGTCCCCGTGTACAGGGCTGAAGGCGGGTGGAGCGTCAACCCTGGCGGTGAGGTGTTTGATCCACAGCAAGCCATCTGTGATGTGCTGGCCCGTGCGCTGTATGGCCGTCAACTAAAGATCAATCGCAAGGGACTGATCAAGCACTTTTCAAGCATTCAATCCCCGTTTTCATTTGCTGAGCACGCATGGTTGCGCCATCTAAAACCCATGGAATTGTTGGCAGACGGATCTGTTGCGCTGGAGGAATGGCACGTGAAGCTGGATCAAGAACTTGGATTGATCTATTCGGCGAAAGATTTGAAAGGGGGTACTGCATGAATCCTGAATTCAACTTGTTGGATGAACCCTGGATCCCCGTGCAGATGATGGACGGGCGAGTCAAAGAAATGGGTTTGCTGGCCTTGTTTGACCAGCTGGCGCATGTCAAATCATTGGCAGAAACCTCTCCAACGAGTCTGGTGGCCCAGTACCGCCTTTTGCTCGCCGTGACCCACCGTGCATTGACGATGGATCGAGGCACTTGGAAAGAGCAGGATCGGATCACGTGGTTTTCAGAGGGAATTCCAAAGGGAGTGGTTGAGGCGTATCTGAACCACTGGCGTGAAAGGTTCTGGCTGTTCCATCCAGAGTATCCGTTCATGCAAGTGGCTGAGCTGGCGACCCTTCCTGAAACCGCGGATAAAACCAAACCATGGACACAAATATCGTTGGCCAGTGCGAGCGGCAACACAGCCGTGATGTTTGACCATTCAAACGACGTTGCACCGATTGCTGTATGTCCAGGAACCGCCTTAAGAGAACTTCTGGGATTTCTGCAATTCACGCCAGGCGGCTTGGTAAAGGTATTGTCTACATCGGATAAAGCCGGCCCCCTCAGCAACACGGCAGCGGTCGTACCCATCGGCAAAAACTTGAACCAAACACTTCTATTGTCATTACACCCGAGCCAAAACCCCAATGACTTGCCAGCATGGGAGCGCCCAGCCCCCCAGCGATTGGATATTGCAGCGGAACCAGCATTGGCGACTGGCGCAAACGATCGCTATACCCGATTAAGCCGGTCGGTGCTGTTCAGGCGAACAGAGACAGGTCATGTCCAAAACCTGCACTTTGCAGAAGGCATGGCCATGTTGGACGATCCGAACGCGCCCGATCCAATGGCAAGTTTTCGTGCCGGCAAGGAAAAAATGGTGCGTGTAACGTTTTCGGATGGCAAGGCCTTTTGGCGTGATATGCCTGCATTGCTGCCAGATGCAGAAGGAAAACAGAGCAAGCCTGCGACAGTTTTGGGGCTTGCGGTCAGCTTGCAGATGGCGATTGGGGATAGAGGTGACCAGGCATATCTAGTGGCTGGTTTGGCCAGTGATCAGGCAAAGCTATTGAGGTGGCGTTGTGAACAATTGGTCTTGCCGCCTGCGGTACTTTGTGAAGCAGGTTTGGCGGAATTTCTTCGAGAGAAGGTTCGACAGGCTGAGGCATTGCATAAACGGATTCGGACCTTGGGGACGCACATGCTGGCCGCAACAATGCCCGACTCAACAAAAGACGACACCTTATCGCGCGCCCGATCCTTGTTTGATGGTGGCGCCACCACACCTTTGTTTTTTTCCATAGCTGAAAGAGCATTACCGGAGTTGCTTTCGCACATTGCAAAGCGCGACGCTGAAGCGGCAGAGAACGGCTGGTCCAACAACCTGCTGGTAGCAGCGCAGGCCAGTTGGACGGCCATGGTGCATCAACTTGGTCACACACCAAAAGCTGTTCGTGCCGAGGCCTTGGAATGGCTGAAATTTCAAGGGCTCTTGCACGAGTTCAATTTGGTCAGACCCACCACCCAATCGACAAAGGAGGCTCAAGCATGAGTGAATTTTCCGACAACTTCGTGAAGTACTTGTCGACCTTATCTGAACAACAGCCTGGTGCCATGGCGGTGTTGCGCAGAAGCCTGGCCTTCGACCCTGGCGCATATCCGGCTGCATACCCCTATGTGGAGCGCTTTGTATCGGCAGATCATTCTGCAAATCATCCACAGCGTTTGGCGATTTATCTGGTGTCTGGTTTGTTTGCCCTGCACCCGCTCCACGAAACCAGCAGCTTGGCCTCCAGTCTGGCTCAAATGATGAAAAGGTCTGGCAAAGACCAAGGCAGCAGCACAGAGAAACGTTTTGTGGCCCTGCTCGGTGCCGAAGCAGAAGACTGGCCCACCCATTTGCGCCAGATAGTCAGCCTCTTGTCGGCCCATGGATTGGGTTTGAACTTCGCCACGCTGCTCAACGACCTTGGTTACTTGTTGAACACACACCTTGATCCAATGTGGCGCGATCAAATTCGCCAGCGTTGGGCCAGAGACTTTTACCGCGCGATGTCATCTGCCAACGAGACATCATCCACCAGCACTTCAATCTGAGAGGTTCGTCATGACACTTTTTGTCGAGTTTCATTTGATCCAGAACTTTGCGCCGTCCAATCTCAACCGAGATGACACAGGCGCACCAAAGGACGCCTTGTTTGGCGGACACCGGCGTGCCCGGGTGAGCAGTCAGTGTTTCAAGCGAGCGATGCGTTTGGCTTTTCAAGAGCATGCGCTGCTAATGCCCGAGCACCGCGGCGTCAGAACCAAGAAGTTGCTGGCCTTGTTACAAGCCAAGTTGGCAGGAAAAGATCCTCAAGAAGCCATTGCAAAAATTGAAGTTGCATTGGCTGCTGCAGGTCTCCATATCAAAGACGATGGGAAAACCGAATACCTGTTGTTCTTGGGTGAAGGCGAAATTTCAGGTTTAGTCAATTTGATTGAACGTCATTGGGATCAGTTGATTGTGAATCCATCAACTGGCGAGAAAAAAGGAAAAAAAGATGCAAAGGCCAATGCACCGGAGGAGGTAAAGAGCAAAGCGAAAGCCTTGCTCAATGGCGGGAAGGCTGTCGACGTCGCACTGTTTGGCCGCATGTTGGCGGATATGCCCCAGGTCAACCAAGATGCGGCTTGTCAAGTGGCACATGCCATCAGCATGCACAGGGTGGAGCGTGAGTTTGATTACTTCACGGCCGTAGATGACGTTGCAGGTCCAGATGAAACCGGCGCGGGCATGATCGGACAAATTGAGTTCAACTCGGCCACCTTTTACCGTTATGCCGTTGTGGATACCAACAAACTGCTTGGGAATTTGCAAGGTGACCGTGAATTGGCGTTGGCCGCAATCGAAGCGTTCACCAAAGCCAAGGTGCTTGCCATTCCGACTGGCAAGCAAAACACCGTTGCAGCGCACAACATGCCCGCATTTGTTGGCGTGTGCCTTCGGCATGGCAGGCCATTGAGTCTGGCCAATGCATTTGAGAAGCCGGTCGCACCTGGGCGCGATCAGTCACTGAGCAGCCAGTCTGTTGTGGAACTGGCCAAACACGAAGCATCGCTGGCCAGTGTTTACGCCGATCCGCGAGATCGATGGGCGTTCCTTGATTTGAGCGGTTCCTGGCCAGAGGGGCATGGTGAACAGAAAGCCAACGTTGACGCCTTGGCCCAATGGGTAAAAGACCAGGTTGCAGCGGAACAGGGGGGCTGAGCATGGCGACCCTGCTGCTGCGTTTGCATGGGCCCCTGCAATCCTGGGGCACCACCAGCCGATTCGATGAGCGTGACACGCAGTTGGAACCATCCAAGTCAGGTGTGATCGGATTGGTGTGTGCAGCACTTGGCCGCGACCGAGCCGATCCCATTGATGATTTGGCTTCTTTGCGGATGGGGGTTCGGGTGGACCGTGAAGGCGTGCCAATGCGTGACTACCAAACCGCCACTGGTGTCATCAGTGCCGTGGGCAAGACCGAACTGGAACGCACAGTCGTCAGTCCTCGGTTTTTTCTGGCAGATGCCGTCTTTCTGGTGGGGCTGGAGGGCCATGATCAGGTGCTCATGGACCACATTTACAAGGCCTTGATGGCGCCGTGCTGGCCATTGGCGCTGGGTCGCAAGAGTTACGTGCCCAGCATGCCTGTGTTCATTGGTGGTGGACTGTTGTCTCAAGGTTTGTGCGAGGCGCTGCGAACTTGGCCACGACTGGTGCCCGGTGATCAGACAAAGCCCCTTCGATTTCTTATAGAGCACGCAAGCGAAGGAGCTGTCCGTCTGGATCAACCAGTGGGGAATTTCAGCGATCGGCGCTTTGGTCCTCGTTTAATCAAACAGGAAATGTTGCATGTACCTGAACCGACTGATTCTTGACCCCAGGTCTTCTCAAGCACGCCGCGACCTTGCCGATGCTTACGACATGCATCGGACGCTGTCTCGGGCTTTTTGTTTGGACGAGACAGAGCGATCAGCTCGATTTTTGTGGCGACTGGAGCGCGATACAAACCCTTGGACCAGTCCAACGGTACTGGTTCAGTCACGGCAGGCCGGTCAATGGGACACCTTGACATCACTGCCCGGCTATCTTTTGAAATCAGTCGAGACCAAAACGGTTGACCTTGAAAGGCATGTGCAGATTGGGACATATCGATTTCATCTGACGTGCAATCCCACGGTGACAAGACTGGAAAAGCGTTTGGGCTTGATGAATGAAGATGAGCAACTGGCGTGGTTATCACGCCAAGGTGTGCGTCACGGATTTGCTGTTCGTGCGGGTTTGGTCAGTGCGTCCAATTTGCTGACCAGCAAGCGCAAGCCGGGCGTCACCATCACGGTGCAACAAGTTCACTTCGACGGCTTCCTGGAAATTCTGGATCCTGAACGCGTCAGGAGCGCATTGTTGGATGGCATTGGGCCTGCAAAAGCCTTTGGCTGCGGTTTGCTCAGCCTGGCGCGCGCCTGATGCTCCTGCCGCTCAAACCTCTGCCCATGAAAGACCGTGTGTCGATGGTCTTCATACAGTATGGACAGATCGATGTGCTCGATGGCGCCTTTGTCGTGATTGATAAACAGGGCGTGCGGACACATATTCCGGTGGGTTCGGTCGCCTGCCTGATGCTGGAACCTGGTACACGGGTTTCGCATGCCGCCGTTCATTTGGCGTCCTTGGCTGGCACATTGCTGGTTTGGATTGGTGAGGCAGGCGTCCGCTTGTATGCCAGCGGCCAGCCTGGCGGTGCACGGGCAGATAGGCTTCTTTATCAAGCCAAGTTGGCGTTGGACGACGAATTGCGTCTGAAAGTGGTTCGAAAAATGTATGAAGTGCGCTTTGGTGAACCGGCGCCATTGAGGCGAAGCGTGGAGCAACTCCGTGGTATCGAGGGTGCACGGGTGCGCGAGACCTACAAGCTGCTGGCGCGTGAGCACCGTGTTGATTGGCGCGCTCGCAATTATGACCACCAGAAATGGGATGCGGCTGACGTTCCAAACCGATGTCTCTCTGCTGCCACCAGTTGTCTTTACGGCATCACCGAGGCCGCTGTCTTGGCTGCAGGGTATGCGCCTGCTGTCGGATTCATTCACACAGGCAAGCCATTGTCGTTTGTGTATGACATAGCCGATCTTTTCAAATTTGAGACTGTCGTGCCCGTGGCGTTCCGAGTCGCATCGCGTCATCCACACCAGCCAGAGCGTGAGGTGAGACTTGCCTGTAGAGATATCTTTCGGACCAGCCAATTGCTTGCGCGCATCATTCCAGCCATTGAGGATGTGTTGGCCGCAGGCGAGGTGCCGCCGCCGCAGGCGCCTGCCGAATCTGTACCACCAGCCTTGCCCAATCCGCAGGGCATCGGAGAAGTGGGGCACAGGGTGCAAGGATGACGTTTTTGGTGGTCGTCACAGAGAACGTTCCGCCCCGCTTGCGAGGTCGCTTGGCCATATGGCTTTTGGAGGTGAGGGCGGGGGTTTACATCGGGGATGTCTCCAAGCGAACCCGCGAGATGATCTGGACCCAACTCGAATCCGGTCATGAAGACGGCAATGCGGTCATGGCCTGGGCCGCCAGTGGCCATGAGTCAGGCTATGAGTTCCAAACGCTCGGTCAAAACCGGCGGACACCAGTGGAGTTTGACGGGCTGAGACTGGTCTCTTTTCTGCCTGTAGAAACTGGAGATCTTTAACAATTTGATTTGGTGAAATTTATGCAGGCATTTTTTCTCTTTAGAATCAATTGCTTGTGTGAAGTGCCTTCCCCGCGCACGCGGGGATGAACCGCGGCGTCGTCAACTTGCTCAGGCAGCTGTCGAGCCTTCCCCGCGCACGCGGGGATGAACCGGCTTTGGGGCGATTTTGGGCGTTGGGGTGCTGGCCTTCCCCGCGCACGCGGGGATGAACCGCACGGCTTGTATGGTCGGCCGGCGTCGCCCTCGCCTTCCCCGCGCACGCGGGGATGAACCGCCAAGTCATGCTTTCGATGCGCGCGGTCTGGTGCCTTCCCCGCGCACGCGGGGATGAACCGTTTTTGCGCGGCCTCGTCGTTGGCCATGCCCGGCCTTCCCCGCGCACGCGGGGATGAACCGGTGTTGGATCTCATGGTGGGCCTCCAAAAAAAGCCTTCCCCGCGCACGCGGGGATGAACCGGTGCAGGATCTGACCAGGTGGACGACGGGCCCGCCTTCCCCGCGCACGCGGGGATGAACCGCGAGGAAATTGGCCTAAATTTAGGTCAGTTGGGCCTTCCCCGCGCACGCGGGGATGAACCGATCGACGTGGATGCTGGCCACGACGAGGGTGGGCCTTCCCCGCGCACGCGGGGATGAACCGGCGGCATCACGTCATACGACCCCGTGTTCACCGCCTTCCCCGCGCACGCGGGGATGAACCGGCGGTATTGTTAAAAAATTGTCAAATGAAAACGCCTTCCCCGCGCACGCGGGGATGAACCGTGCCAACGTAAACGCCGCTGCGACCAGGATTTGCCTTCCCCGCGCACGCGGGGATGAACCGTATTAATTCCCGATGTTGCATTGATTGCTTGAGCCTTCCCCGCGCACGCGGGGATGAACCGTCCCCGGTGCGGAGGTCGGTAGGGACGCCGTAGCCTTCCCCGCGCACGCGGGGATGAACCGGCTTTGAACAGCCGCAGTTGCGGGTTGTTGGAGCCTTCCCCGCGCACGCGGGGATGAACCGATCCAGATCGAGTGGTCCGACGAGGGCTACGAGCCTTCCCCGCGCACGCGGGGATGAACCGGCGTGTAGCGCGGACTCGCTGGCCCGCAATGAGCCTTCCCCGCGCACGCGGGGATGAACCGGCGCCGTTGGCCGCCAGCCGGTAGCTGCCCTCGCCTTCCCCGCGCACGCGGGGATGAACCGGACGTGATGACCTGGCGGTCGTGAGGGTCGAGGCCTTCCCCGCGCACGCGGGGATGAACCGTTCGCGTCTACGTGTGCGGGCCCATGAGCGGCGCCTTCCCCGCGCACGCGGGGATGAACCGGCCATTTTCGATGGCGTCACCCTCTCGCCCCAGCCTTCCCCGCGCACGCGGGGATGAACCGGCCTTTGCCATCCAGGCGGACCGGGGAGCCCGGCCTTCCCCGCGCACGCGGGGATGAACCGGGGTTCATCTCGAGCACGAAGGACCGCTACAGGCCTTCCCCGCGCACGCGGGGATGAACCGCGTGCAGATCGTGGTGGTTATGACTCATGGTTGCCTTCCCCGCGCACGCGGGGATGAACCGCCGCGCCAGTAAAAACGTTCAGCTGCTTCGTCGCCTTCCCCGCGCACGCGGGGATGAACCGAAACTGTGCAAGAGCAAGTGCAAGAAACTGTGGCCTTCCCCGCGCACGCGGGGATGAACCGGCAGTCAGGAATGGCTCGATATGCGCCGGGGCGCCTTCCCCGCGCACGCGGGGATGAACCGACGTAATCCTTGGTGACCGGCAGTCGCTTTGCGCCTTCCCCGCGCACGCGGGGATGAACCGCGAACCGTCACTGCCGGTGGTCCTGCAGGGCCGCCTTCCCCGCGCACGCGGGGATGAACCGATGGCGATCTACGCCCCGTGTGACGGTGGATAGCCTTCCCCGCGCACGCGGGGATGAACCGCCGGGTTCTCATCGGCGCAGTATCCCTCGCTGGCCTTCCCCGCGCACGCGGGGATGAACCGTCGATCCATTCGCGGCCAGTGACGAGCAAGCCGCCTTCCCCGCGCACGCGGGGATGAACCGCGCACGGCCAGCAGGCGCTTCTCTTTGTCGTAGCCTTCCCCGCGCACGCGGGGATGAACCGCCTTCCACGCCGCGCGATGTGTGCATGCGCGTGCCTTCCCCGCGCACGCGGGGATGAACCGACCGACCGAGCTATCAGGCAATGCACGACTTCGCCTTCCCCGCGCACGCGGGGATGAACCGCCCCGTTTCGTCACTTCACTGGCGCGCGGGCGGCCTTCCCCGCGCACGCGGGGATGAACCGGCCTCATTGAATGCAAATCGCGCCGACAGAAAGCCTTCCCCGCGCACGCGGGGATGAACCGATCGATCGTGACGAAGGCAGTGTCTCGATGGAGCCTTCCCCGCGCACGCGGGGATGAACCGAGGGGCCTTTCAACTTTTTTTTGGAGCCCCATGCCTTCCCCGCGCACGCGGGGATGAACCGGATATGGAGGCGGCGGAGTATGAATTCAGATCGCCTTCCCCGCGCACGCGGGGATGAACCGCGCCGGCCGACCAGCGTCAGCAGCAGGGAAAAGCCTTCCCCGCGCACGCGGGGATGAACCGCGACTGCTGGGCTTGCATATGTCCCTGCAGGCGCCTTCCCCGCGCACGCGGGGATGAACCGCGGCTGGCCCGGTAGCACCTGCTGGATTTATGGCCTTCCCCGCGCACGCGGGGATGAACCGGAAGGGGGCGCGGTATGAGCACGAAGAAGTCCGCCTTCCCCGCGCACGCGGGGATGAACGTCTCGCCAGGCTCTGGTGTGCAGACGCCCGCGCCGCCTTCCCCGCGCACGCGGGGATGAACCGTCGATGTCGCGGTGCGCGGCCAGTGCGATCAGGCCTTCCCCGCGCACGCGGGGATGAACCGCCCTTCAGGGTGTCCTGATCGGCCCGCCCAAAGCCTTCCCCGCGCACGCGGGGATGAACCGCCGCGTTAACGCCAGCCGCGATGATATGCCCGGCCTTCCCCGCGCACGCGGGGATGAACCGCACAACCGCGATTACAAGCAGCTCTGCGCTCACGCCTTCCCCGCGCACGCGGGGATGAACCGGAGTGGGAGGTGCCGCGCGGGGTGATGATGATGCCTTCCCCGCGTACGCGGGGATGAAACGTGGCGGGTATTGATGGGGCAGGGCGCTGGCGCCCCTGACGCCCACCCACGGGTATTCCCCCTGCGTCGCAAGGGCTTGTCGCGCTAAATTGACACGGGTCAATTCACCGAAATCCACCTCATGAAATTCACCCCCATCGCACTGGCCCTGGTGGCCGTGGCCGGTCTGCAGGGCTGCGCCCAAATTCAAGGTTGGTTCACCCCCACCGCCGCCATCTCGGCCAATCCCGAGGCAGCTTGTCAGGCCCTGGCGGGCATGGCCATTGGCAAGTCGTCCATTGGGCTGCCCACCTCGGGCGCCACCGTCACCTCGGCGGTGCTGGTCAAGGCCACCGATGCGGGCAACAACGCTGGTGAGTACTGCCGCGTGCTGGGCATGATCCACTCGGTCGACCCCAAGGCCCAGGGCATTGGCTTTCGCATCAACCTGCCCACCAACTGGAACGGCA
>JACCDG011297444.1_pt1 | contig 14301 bp, 11 predicted proteins | sample 7442471 | NCBI WGS metagenome assembly JACCDG01 (sample SAMN15323444, study PRJNA562643) | freshwater metagenome | isolation source: river surface water | place: USA:Blue River Watershed | collected 2017-08-17
GCAAGTACATTTTTACGCTTATCTGCATCTGCGGCACGTTTTGCTTTAGCTTCATCTGGATCTGGGATTAGACCAGTGTGAATAAGAACTTCTTGCATAACTTTGAGTTCAACTAGAGTTTTTGCAGCGATAGTAATAGAATCGCTGCCCATACCACGATCTTCGTAATAGAAGATAGCATGTTTACGTTCTTTATCTTCGCCTACATGCCAACTAAATCCTATACTTGCACTGACTTGTTCACTGCCACTCATATAGGTGTTTTCTTTTAGTTTAAAAATTTCTACAAACTGATTTAATGCAGCTTCTTGATTTAGTGTAGCCTTTGCCGCATCAGTATTTGTAGATCCAGTTTTGATATCTAGCGCACGAAACCCAGGCTCAAGCCTGTTAAGTGTATAAGTTTTGTTTCGAGGATAGTTTTCCTTAACATAACGTCTGGCTTCTTCAATGGTATGATCAGTTTGTCGTGACTGATTTGCACCTAAGTTACCTTGCCATTTGATAGATTCTACAATAAATTCATTAGCTTTCATCGGTTCAATCCTTCATAGTAGTCGTCTTGTTGGTTGTTAGCACTTTTAACACTACGTTCTATAATGTCAAGTTCGGGCCACTGTACTTCATATGATCTTAAAAAATTAAGAAAACGCTGTGCAGTGTATGTAGAAAAATCACTTTCTTTTAACGACGTTAATATTTTGCGAATTATAGCGTTTTTAACAACATCGTCGTCAAACACAGCATTGTCAAAATTACCAATGTCAAACATAACACTAGGATTAGTATATATTGCAAGTTTTTGCGCTTTTAACGTAGGTTCTGCAATATAACCTATTACCCACGAATGCCCAAACACTGCATTAACTTGTGCTTCTTCGGTTGGACGCAAAATATATCGTATTGCTTCTGGCCATTTTTTAACTGCAACTAGTTGTGCTTCGGGTGTGGGACCACTGATATATTGAATCATACCAGCATTATCTTCAAGTGCTTTTAGTTGAACAGCAGGCGCAGGATGATTTATGTACCTGATATTACGTGGATCACGTTCTACCAACCGCATTTGCACAGATTCGTCTGGGTTTTCCAAGTATCTCATTACTATAGGATGGCTGTCGACTGCTGCCCATTGCACCGCGGCGCTGGGATTATCTATGTGTGTTATAAAACTAGGTCTAGATTTAACCGCAGCGATTTGCTCAGCTTCACTGGCAGCATTTAACTGGTCTACGTCCATCATTTACCTTTGAGTATTTTACCTACAGGTTTGCGAGTCCACATCTTACATGACCAGTAACGTGCTTTAGTCTTTGGACCTGGGTTATCACAATGATGTCTTGCACGGAAACTCTTACGGCGTTCAGGATCATCGCGCTTTATAGTCAATCCAGTTGTATCACCAAATCGTACCATTTTAATGTTGCCAGTTTTGGGATCTTTTACGTATACCTTAAACTTACCACCTTCACTTGGGCTTGTACGTATTGGTTTATTCAATGGTACTTGCTTACCGTTATGTTCAGCTTCCGTTACTCCTTGATCAGGTCGCCATGTTATAGGTGTTCTGTATAATGCATAATGTAACGCATCTATACTCGCCGGTAGTGCATTTTTAAACATTTTCTTCCCTGCGGTATGATATGATTTTTTATCGGATGTAGCAGATAGTGTATCTCCGTTATTAATAATAATTGAGTTAATTGCAGCTTTTTCATTCGGTGTAAACCGAGTCCAATTTCGTTTAATTTGTTTTTCAAAATCATTAACTGATACGTTTGGCGCATTCATATATGCAAACTCTTTATTCCAAACTTTTATGTAATGACTTAATGCTCGAATATCTTTTGCTAATATTTGTCGTGCTCGTGCCGGAGATACACCTATTGCGTCACCTATTTCATTAAATGTAGCGCCGTCCATCCACAATGTCATTACAGTACGATGACGGTCATCTAGCTCTGCTATTTTGCGTTTAAGAATTTTTGCAACCTCTGCTTTATCCATTACTTCATCACCGAGCGGATCTGTTATAATGTCTTGACGTTGTAATCTAGTAGTAGCTTCACTAATACTATTGGGTAGAGATTTAGCAACTGCTGCTTCTATTTCATCTAGCTCTGGCCAGTCTGCACCAAACTCATCTAACACACTAATTAAGTTACTAACACTAGTCGCAGACTCGTGGCCTGTTTTGATCATAGTTAATATGCCACGTATAACGTCATCTTTGTTGTTGTCTAGCAATCCGTAGATTCTTTCAATCTGCATCTTTACTCGTCTATCAGTGATCATGTCAATTGCATCAGGCAAATACACACCAGCTTCTTGATATAGCATTCCAAGCTCAGACAGATATGTTGCCGCAGCGGTCCACTTTTTATCTGTCAACGCATGATAAAGATTACCCATGTGATTTATAGCATCATAGTAGAGTTCCTCTTCCTCTTCGTCCATGTCATTTTCGTTAACCTTTACACAATTGTTAACTCTAACACCGTCTTTAACTTTAGTGCCTTGTTTACGATAGCCTTTCCAGCATTTTGGATCTAGGCGTTGTTTTTCTTCGTCAAACTGTCTACGGTAGCTGCTTTTTGCAGTAGAATATCTATCGCCTATAACACCGTGGCCTTCACCACTAAGCATCATATCAAACAACATTTTAACTAAACGATTGATAGACTTTGTGTCGTTAATAGAATTAGTAAACCACATGATCTTTTCTTTAGTCATCGGTCTGCGTGTTTTTGCAGTTATCAATTTGATAGCTAGCTTTTTAGCAGCATCTAAATCATCCATTGCTGCGATTTTAGCAATGTCGTCTTCGTCGAAGTTGAAATCTCTACGTGCTTCTGCAATTTCATCTTTAGGAAGTTTACTACTATTACGAGTTTCGGCAAGTCCACCAACTACATCTGGTTGTGGAGTAGCTGTTATCATAGACACAGTGCTAGGTTTTGTTTTGGTAGTCTTAAGTATTACTAATATTGAAGTTGGATTAATAATGACTTTTGATACATTATACCCTGCACGGTGCAATGCATTTTTAAGATCCTGTGCTTCTGTACCGTCTAAATGTCTAACTAATAGGTTACTAACAACATAACCCATATCTGACTTTTTAACAGTAGTTGACAATGCATCTGGATGTTTACGAACTTTGCGACCCATTACCTGTGCAATAACACCTAGAAGATCTGGTAGGTCTGGTGTGTCGTCTTCACCGTCTGCAAGTTTATCTGCTTCCATAGCAACACTTGCTAGTCTACGTAGTTGTTCTTTGGTAATTCTGTGCAAGCCGGTATCAAGATGGTCGACATGTTGATATGCAGGTGTGTTGCGATCAGTCGTTGCTACAACCTTCTTAACCAGATCATACTTTAGATGCTTACCGTCATTGTGGCTTACAATATAGTAATCACCTTCAAAATGAACAAGTGGTTCAATGTCTCTAGCAGCTAGCAGTCTCGGTACCGTTGGTACTGCACCTTCTTGTACTAGCTTTTTAATTTTTCTCCACCAATGATCTGCCGGAAGGCCGCTTTGTAAGGCCTTGTCTTTTGCAAATTTAGCAACTGGTATACCTTTTGTACCGGCGCGACTTGCCATCCAAACTGCTAGCATTGCCGGGTCTTTAGGATCTAAATATTTCTTTAATTTAACACTATTAGATGGGTTTAGTGATGATTCAACAAGACCAGACCTATCTAATGCTGCACCCACTTCTTCCGCCCAATTTGCCATATCAACGCGAGTTAGACTATCGCCCAATTCATTGTGTTGTTGACGCCAAATCTGTGCCCATAGTCTTGGCATAATTCTAGCTGGTTGACCAGTCTGATTTTGCATTTTAATAAAGACTTCTGCCCAACCTTCTGGAGTATCACTCGGCAGTTGATCTATCATTGCGTTCCACATTTCTGCTGTAGTACTCAATGGATGTCCGTTATTGTTTCCTATTTTTAGCGCACTGTGTTCCGGACTTTCATCTAGCCATTGGTTGCCAGTTTCGTCTAGTTCTAGTACAACACTGTTGCCTCGTAGTTCTGCAATTGGTGCTACTATAACACGACCGTCTGCTAATTCAAGCATCATACGGTCGCCTACTGTAGGTGATTCATTCATTGGTATAGCTGCTGTATTGTTAGCATATGAATTTGCAGCATTGCCTACATTGGCTACTTTTGCACCTTTATTAACTGTGCTTATAACTTTTTGTAGACCACGACTTAGATATTTTCCTATTTTAAATCCTGGTATTGCACCCAACATATCAAGCGCAGCTTGGCCGTATTTTCCATCTCTAAGATCTTGACTTGCATCTATTATACTAGTAGCAGTGCCAGTTACTGGTACAATATCTAGCAAGAACTTAGCAGCAGGATATTTTGCTGCAAACTCATTATATGCTGCAATAAGATCGGTTCCTGCCGCATTTGGATCATTTGTGTTTGCAGTCGCTGCCCAATCGTTGCCTGCACCCATTGGATCGTCTTCTGTTACATTTTGATTGGTATTTGGAATGTTTAATCCTGGATTTGTTCTAGCCATTTGATCTAGCACTTTCTTTTGATTAAGTTGATCTTGTGCTGTTGCAGGCTGACTTTGCTTAGCTGCATCAAGTGCTTTTTGAGCACCCATTTTGTCGCCTTTGGTATTAGCAGCGATAGCAGCAGTGATGTTGGACATAAAATTGTCAGTTTGTTCTTCGTTCAAGACTTTTGATTCCACTAATTGTAATGCAATAGATTCTGCATTTTGTTTATCGTTAAAACGTTCTAATACGTTTTTAATGCGTTTATGTATTTTAACTGTGTCAACAGGATTAGTATTTTCGTTTAACAATTTATGAAGCCATGCCAATGCAAAAACATTGTTTATGCTTTCGTTGTAATTCTCCAAATCTTTAGCCCATGAACTGTTCGGACCGTATTTCACAGTTAATGCTGCGGTTTTAGCTGCGGCTGCATCTGATGCACCTATTGATTTTGCATGTCGATATGCTCTGTCATATAGAGAATTACTAGAATGAGTAGGAGTCTCGCCCTGTTGTAATGCACCACCTAATCCAGTGCCGCCTTGATCTCTTACACGATCTCTAGGTATTTCACCTGCAACAGAGTCACTTATTTTGTTTACCAGTGCTTCAACATTCGGTACAGCCCATTCACTTGCTGCATAATAACCAACACCGCCGCCTATTGCCTTTGCTACTGTATTAACCCATGGCCATTTTCCGCCAGCTTTAATAAATTTATTATTAAGTAGTTTAGATGCTGCTGCTGCACCCATATAAGAACCTGCAACAAGCAAACCTACTTCTGCTGCACAGGTAGTCCATATTTCTGTCAATCGACGATTGTAGTTAGGATCATTTGGATCTAAATTCCATGTTTTATATGCTGCATCAAATACAGGACCACCATATATGAGGAACGCCCATGCAACTTGACCTTTAGTTGGCAATTTAGAAGTTACAGTTGCAGAAACACCCGTTGATCTAGACCAATTTTTCCAGAAAGGTGTCTTGATTATTTCATCAGGTGTTTTAGCAATATCATCACCTAATTTTTGCGCAATACTTAAAATGTTTACATCATCTGCGGTATAACCAAGTGATTTAAGTTCTGCTACTGTCCATTGTTCTACTGGTTTACTACGCAACAATGCTCTGGCTTCATCTGTCAACGTAATAGCTTTTGGTGTAGTCGAAGGCGGTTTAGCTGTTGCAGCATCATCTGCTGCTTTTGCTGCATCGTCAACTGCTGCCGCAGGTTTTGCTGAGGTTAATGCATCATCTAATTGCTTAGTAGTTGCGTCGTCTACAAATCCCATCGAGCGTTTGCCGCCAGCTTCAGCTTTTTGTAAATCGACCCATTTCCATGTATCTCTCATCGGATCGTAATATTTTGCATATTTTGTTCCATTAAGAGTTACTACGTTAGTAGCATCGTTTAGTATACCTGCAATAACTTGATTGCCAGCTTTGACTGCAACATCCAGTTCTTTTGCAATATTTTCAGCATCTTCTGCGGTTTGGCCAGCTTTTAGTGCAGTACCAACATTATCGGCTGCACCTGCAACATCGCCTGCAATTTCGGCTGCGTCATCTGCACTACGACCAAACCATTTAAGTACGTTACCTATTGTATCTTCTGCAAGAGTTCCGCCGCTAAGATCTATAAGTTTGCGTTGTTTTGAAATAGGTAGTGTAGGCTCGCCTTTTGCATTGGTTTGATACGGTTTACCGTTCCATATAAAATTATATGCACCTGGATTTTCTGGGTCTAATTTTTTAGCAAGTGCTCTAGCTTCTCGCCAGGCTTTACCAAATGGTATATCTTTAAAATTTAAACCTTGTGATGGTGTTGAGACTACACTACGCTGCACCGCAGGTTCAGCTGGTTGACGAGTTTGCGGTGGTGTAGCACTTGCTTTAGTCACAGTTGGTTGTGTATTCGTAGGTGCAGTAGTTGTAGTGTCAGTGGCTTTTGATTTAATCACAGATGCAGGTAATTTTGGTGCTTCTGGTTTTTCTGGTACTTTAGGCAAAGGCGGTAAAGATTCACCACTAGTAGGAGATACCGGAGTAGTAGTAACAGTACCGATTACATTACCCATTGCATCGTACTCTGGTTCACTGCTTGACATGGAAGCAGCTTCTTCTGATGCACCAGTTACTGCATCATAAATGCCATTAGTAACCATATCAGCTAATTGTTTTGCTAATTCGGCAATTAGTTCATCTGTATAATCTTCCAGGTCTTCATCTGAATAGTTGCTTAGATCCTTATCTTCGATTTGTTCAAAATATAGTCTAACAAGAACGCCACGAATTACATATAAACTACCAGCAATTGATGCTGTGGTTGCAGCTACACCCGGTGCACCTCCTGCTACATACCCAGCTAACTGCCCAATTGACAATCCTGCTAAACCTAGATTTATAAGTGAGTCTGTCCAATCACCTTTTAATGCCTCATTCCAGGCATCGTATAGACTCAAACCTGTACCTGCAACAGGTATAGCTTTAGCCATTGCTCGTTTTAAAATAGGCCATACAGCCGGTAAAGTGATAAACTTTGTCACGCCTTGAGCTGTGATTTTTGGTAATGCATCTTCAGCAAGATACATAGATTCATTTAATCTGCGTGGTGCAATGTCATTAAACTTTACCATAATTTAGTCGGTCCATGTGCGAGATGTTTTATGCTAGATATTTAGTATCTGCTAGACCATTACGTTACAGATAAGAATAAGGGCAGCGCAATGCTGCCCTTATTTTTTTAACTTATTTTGACTATTACTGTTTTGGTTCAACCGCAGTTGTTGATTCAGTCGTAGCAGCAGAGGTTAGCACAACCATCGGTGCATCCTCAATACGCAGCGGCTTATCGCTATACAAGTAGTTGCCGCTCCATTGAACATATTGGCCTTCGGTAGTCCAGAAGAAGATATACGGGTTACTAGAACCCCAGGTGCCTTCGTCGCTGGGCGCATCGGTGAAAGTAGAAGTGCTAGCTTCTGCAACACCACCGCGAGTCAATGCAGTTTCTTGGAACGGTGCAGTAAGACGCTTACCGCCCGAAGTAACTTTACCTTTGACAGTAGTGTAGAGGATCGGCGAACCCATGTCATTGAACAGCACAATGTAACCCATCAGGGCTGGATCACTGGTTAGTTGCAGACGCTTTTTGATATTGTCGATTTCAGCATTACCGGCAGCAAAGCTAATCGAATTAGCAGCAGCAGCAGCTTTGGCACTTTCGCTTTGCTTAGTAGAATTAGTTGGCTGCACATCACAGCTACCAGCCATAAGAGTCATACCAAGTGCAGCGACGATCGAAAGTTTAACAACAAGATTTTTCATAGCAGTGTCCTATCAGTTGCAGGTGTTGATATCAAGTTCAGCGGGAAGATTAGCATCTTTAAACAGCGAACGATTTTGCTTGCTGCTTTCTGCATTGTAGCGAGTAACAAGCTCGCGGCAGGTATTCTTCATACCAAGCAGTTCAACAGTGAGTCGATTCTTTTCAGCACCGGTTGCAGCAGCAACCGCAGCAGTGTGACCTGCAATATCACCAATGCGGCGTTGGTAGCCAGCATTGAGATCAAAGAACATTTCGTAGTTGTTGATAATATTCTTAGTACCCATCGTATCGGTGATCACGCGACCGGGGGCAGTAAGAACGCTGAGAATAGGAGTAGCAGCACCAAAAAGCACAGCAACGCCAAGCAATCCTGCGCCAACATAAAGAGCGCCTTTAGCAATACCCATTCAAGTTCTCCTGTGTGTGTTTAACTTGTATACGCAATATAGCAGCTTTTACCACTGTGTCAATACCGAATATCAAAATAAATAACAAAGTACATAAAAAGAAAGACAATTTTATGCCAAAGCATCAGGTAAATGAATCAATTGCCGACAAACAATCTATTAACTTTCAGATTGAACGTCAGTTGAAGAAGCACGACCCAGAAACACAAACTCGTATACTTGATGCATTAGAAGCTGTAAAAAATGCAGGATCAGGTGGTATCAGTGTACAAGATTGGGCAAACCATATTCGCAAACTATACCCTGACAGTGATTTTTCAGTAGGTGATTTACTCAAAACAGTAGTGTCTAATTTCAAATGCTGTGTAGAACGTTTAGGTGATAAACTCTACGGCTGGACAGAAGAAGATCACGACGGTGGTGCAGAAGTACCACAGGGCGTACAACAATCCATTGATGCACAGATGCGTGTAACAAAAGTAGCAATGAATGCAATGAGAGAACTTGGCGAATTCACAGCAGTTGATCTTGCTAGTGAAATTGCACGTAAAACTGGTATGCCTATATCCAGTGCTATTGGTTTTGCACAACATATTATCAAACAGTTTATTGGCGGCACACTAGCTACAATAGGCAATGATCGCTACAAAGTCAAAAGTGAAAAGCCAAAAACTGCTGATGACCAAGTCAATGCACTTAAAGATCTACTACGTAAATCGGGCTTAGGTCCTAGAGACTGATGCGTATAAGTGAAATAACAGGTGTACAACGTATTAAAAAATCACCTGTTGGTGTTGCTGCTAGAACTATAGGCGATACAAATAAACTTATCTATTCTGACTATAACAAAGCATGGACTAATTTTGTATTTGAATTAGAAGAATTAGGTTTTGAAAGATTAGGTCGTGGTGCATATGGCATTGTATTTGAAAAGCCGGGGTATCCTTGGGTTTTCAAAGTTTTTAATGACGATCCTGGATATTTTGCGTATTTTAATTTTGCTAGACAACATCAAAATTTATCAGCAGTGCCAAAGATAAAAGGCAAATATATACGCATTAACAACAATACCTATGCAGTGCGTATGGAAAAACTATACCCGGTTAATAAAAAAACACATCAACAATTACTTGATGCATTGCGTGTATTATCTAGAACTGTAGATTACGACTTATATGACAGTACCCTAGCACAAATTAAAGAAAAATGGCCTAATATCGAAGCAGTATTACAGCTATTACCAAGTCTAGGCGACAAATATGTTGATCTACACGCAGATAACATAATGAAAAGAGCAGACGGATCGTTAGTTATAACAGACCCGTTGGTTGATTAACGTTATTTTTCAATCAATGATGCAAGTTCTCTGCCTAGTTTTTCATAAAAGTCTGAATCCGGTACGTGATCAATATCAGATGCAAGTTGCATTGGAATTCTAACTACCAATTCCAATTCTGGTGCAAAAGTTTGATCGTTTGCTTTTAGTTGTTTGTTTAGTAATCTCATCATCTCTTATACTCCCTAATCAGTTTAGTTTCGTTGTCAAAGAATTTAATAATCTCACGAGCAACTTCAATTTGCTGTAGACGTTGATCAGTTGTTTTTACGATATAGTAATGGCAACCAAAATCTTCGAGTAGATCAATCCAATACTGAGTTTTGCTTTCGCGAACATCGCCACCATAGCGCAGAGGGTCAGCTTCAAATGGAATACCGTCGTTCATCACAATGTAAAGATCCGATTTAGTACGCTTTGCATAGTATTCTACCAAATCGTTATCATTATCAGTACCGCCGCCCCAAAGCTTGTAGTAACCTACAGTACTGAACAGATCAGTATCTTGGAAAATAAAAGGCTTGTTGAATAGATCATTCTGTGCAGTTTTCTGCAATGCATACTGTCCATGAATAATTGCCCGCATCTTTTCGTCAGTAATTTCAGCACCAACAGTTTCAAGATATTCGCGAGCCCATTCAGGAACAAAATGTCCATTAAGTTCTTTTGAAAGCCACTTAGCCATAGTAGTCTTACCACAGCTTTCAGCACCAAAGACCGTAACAGTCTTACGAATGTGCTTTTGGAACTCAGGAAGTATAAATTCGAAGCTATCCATAAGATCATTACGAACGTCTGTGCCTTTGACAGGAACAACTTCGCGATAGCGATTACATGGCATAAACTTACAGCCAAGCACATTTGCCATATCAATACCATACAACTCACTTGCTACAAAGTAGTCGTCTGGCTCAACATCTACAAATTCACGGACAATATCGCGCCACACATTCCAAAAGTCAGGGTGTTCGCCAGGCTCTTGTGGAACATCACGATGCAGATGATGTACAATGACATCGGTGTATTGATGTTTATAGGTTTTTTCAATAGCGTTGAAACGCAGAGATCCGTTGACCGGTTCTCGGTCCATTGTGCCGACAATTACGTGAACACTGTCTGCCAGATTTCTAGCATAGTCAATTAGAAACTTGTGCCCAACAGTGGGCACAAGTGCAGTCATAAGAACGATTGCTTTAGGCATTTGTTTGTCCTCTTGCAACGATCGCATACAGTTCGTCGTCCATGATACCGTCATGTTTACCTAGCAATGATTTTGCACCTTCAACTGCTTTGTATTGCGGCGTCATAGTTTTACGCCACTGGATGTGTCCGATAACAGTGTTTGCAAGGAAGAAGATATATTGGAATGCAACCAATGTCAATCCACCGTGGATGAAGAATGGGATCGAAACAATGTCGATAATTGCCCACAGCGTCCAGTTTTCAAGCTTCTTGTTGTCTAGCATAAGCTGAGCAACACCACTAGCAACTGCAAGACCTACGTCAATAGGATTCAGTTCGCTAATGCCAGCAGGGTTAAACAACCAGTTTGCAGCAAGGAACAACCCAAGAATCACAAGACCGATTGCACCGTATCCGGGATACCAACGTAGCGGAATGCGTGTAACAGGACGAGTATTATCATCGCTACCCCAACGGAACCAACCGTAGATCAGCGAAAATACCAAATACAAGTTAAACAGTGCCAGTGCAACCATTCCCCATTGGTAGAACAGTACACTATATGCAGCAGTAGTGATTACACCGATTGGGTAATTCCAACGGCTTTGACGAGTGCAAAGCCAAGTGCAGCTATAGCTGGTTGCAACTGCAAAAACTTCAAGCCAGTTAAGCTCGGTGATCCATCCTGCTTGCAAGCCAACAACATAGCTTAGTGCAGTAAGTACGATTGCCAACACAATCGATTCGATAATATACTTCATAGTCATTTGCAAAAACTCCTTTTGCGATTTTAACAGTGCTCTCTCTGAGCAATGTATTAGTGTAACTGCTATAACAGTTTTAATTCAGTGTCAACCAAAATTCTGTTCAGTTTTACCTGTGCCTCGAATCTTATCTCTATTCTTTTTTACACAGTCGTCACAGATTGCAATATCTAGCGAACTACCGTCCATTGGATCAAACATAGCAGAGCCGTAGTGTCCGTATGTTTGGAAGTGTAGTCCACCCATAGGATGGACATACACGTAACTATCTTTCATTTCGTAATGCATATTGCTTAACTGTTTGTCACAACAAAAACATGCAATCTTATCGTATTCTTTCATATTAACCTTTACAAGTTGCGCTTAGCAAGTTTGGATAGATATCCCAAGTACGCATAAAGAACTTAGCACGAATACCATAGCTAGTAATCACACACTGTTCCCAACCCGGTGCAATCGGTGCTGCAACATAATCAGGATAGAACAGTGTACCGTTGTGTAGCAGACTCCAAATGTGACCAAATGCATTTGATTCAATGCGGAAATAAAGACTATCTTCTGCACCGCAAGAAAACTCAGCACTGTCTGCTTTGCTAATACAACCTTGCGCACTGTGAAGATTGTCAGCAGCAGAAATTTCTTGTGCATTACTCATATAGACAGTTTCATCTACTCTAGCTGTAGCAAAGTACAATGCAGTGTCAAACAACACAAACAGCAGTTGATAAACAAAAAATACAACTACAACTGTACTAGCAATTACCACAGTACCGCGAACAGTTGAAAAGCGACGAGTACCATCGCTTTTTGTTTTATATCCGAACCGATCCCAGGCTGCACGAAATGGACGCCAAAAAACAACATTAAACAACCAGGCACACCAACTGTAATATGGCCAAATGAACCTGTTGAAAATAAAGGTCATTGTTGCCGTAAACTGGTACCAAAATCGTGCAAGCCTGCCCCATTCTTTAACAGTTTTAACAGCAGAGCTATTAGCAGCCAACTTAGCTGTTTCTTCTGCTTCACGTTTGAGATCATTTAGAATTTTGTTAGCGTTGTCTTCAGCGGTCATTTGTTATACCTTTACGAAAAGATTGACTTGAATGATTTAGTAGCAGATTCATAAACCAATTCAAGTTTAGTACTAGCAACTTTATTCTCAAGAATCAAGTCAGCAATTAGAGGTTCGATGTTGCTAACAACATAGCCCTGCAAACCACGAGCACCGTTACGCGGCTCATAATTTTCGGCGCAGAATGTTTTAAGAGATTCGTCACTGACAACAATATCAAGCCCGCTTTCGCGATATGCGCGATTCAAGTCAGTAAGTTCACGACGAACAATCTTCTCAATGCTATCTAGACCAAGTCGACGGAAGCACACAATGTTTTGACGACCTGCAAAACGGTTTAGAAATTCTGGACGATACTTTTCGTCAAGTTCTAGATTTGCAAGACGCTCGCTTTCTGCATCGCTGAGATTGTCATCGAGGAAGAACGTTTGACCAATGTTAGTAGTCATGATAATCATAGACTCGCTAAAGTTAACAGTACGACCATGGTTATCAGTTAGACGTCCGTCTGATAGAATCTGCAAGAACAAGTCAAACACAGCAGGATCTGCTTTTTCGATTTCATCAAACAAGATAATGCGGTTAGGATTCTGACGCATAGCATTGGTAAGGATACCGCCGCGTTCGCTGCCTTCATAACCTGCGGGTGCACCAATCAGCTTGGCAACACTGTGCTTTTCCATATATTCACTCATATCGAAACGAGTTAGTGCAGCTTCGTCATCTTTCAGTGCATGTGCAAGTGCCTTACAGACTTCTGTTTTACCTGTGCCACTAGGACCCATGATAAGGAAGCTAGCTTGCGGCTTGTTACCATTGCGTCGACCAATACGAGCAACTTTAATTGCGTTGGCAATTTTGTTGATAACACCAGTCTGGCCAAATACTCGAGCGTTCAATGTAGCTTCGAGATTACGCAGCTTTTCACGTTCATCTTCGTTTAGCTTGTTAGCAGGAATACCGCTCAATCGGCTAAATTCAGCAAGCACAATGTCTTTAGTGAGGCAAAGTTGATCGTTGATAGCTTCAGTTAGTACGTCAAACTCTGCACGGTTTTCGTTGATAACACTTTGGAATTTGCGAACTTCATCTCGCAGAGCACGAACCTTGGCACTTTCAAAGCCAGCAGCTTTTGCCACACTGCTAAACATCTGAATACGCCGTTGCGGCTGTTCTTCTTCAACCGTTTCGCCACGTGCCGCAGCTTCATCATCTAGTTTTTTCTGTGCAGCAATTTGCTCTTCGAGGTTAATAACTGCGATCTCACCTTCGCGCTGTAGATTAAACAACTCTTTAATCCTAGCTTGTGTTTTTGCAAACTCAGCTTCTAGCTGTGCAATCTCAGGAGAATTAGCAGGTACACCCTGGTGTAGCAGCACATCAATCTTCGGATGACGTTTGTGTGCATCAAGACGATATGTTGCCAACGCACGGTCTAGTAGGTTATAGCTACGCTCTGGTTGAGCTCGGCTGAGACTAGCATCACGAGTACGATATTTGTTAGTGAGATCAATTGCAGTGTCAATTGCATCCGGCTCGATACGAATACCATGATGCAGTTCAAGTGATGCTGCATTGGTCTTTACAATCTCTTTGAGATCATTTCCAAACGGTTCACTAATGTCAATTAATGTATAGCATTGACGCATATCACTATGTGCAGCAA
>JACCDG010953446.1_pt1 | contig 14300 bp, 13 predicted proteins | sample 7442471 | NCBI WGS metagenome assembly JACCDG01 (sample SAMN15323444, study PRJNA562643) | freshwater metagenome | isolation source: river surface water | place: USA:Blue River Watershed | collected 2017-08-17
AAGGTGAAATGGGCGACGCCCTGCCGGGCCTGCAAGCCCGCCTGATGAGCCAGGCCCTGCGCAAGCTCACCGGCACCATCAAGAAGACCAACTGCATGGTCATCTTCATCAACCAGATCCGCATGAAGATCGGTGTGATGTTCGGCAGCCCCGAGACCACCACCGGCGGCAATGCGCTCAAGTTTTACGCCTCGGTTCGCCTTGACATCCGTCGCACCGGCACCATCAAAAAGGGCGAAGAAGCGATTGGCAACGAAACCAAAGTCAAGGTGGTCAAGAACAAGGTTTCGCCCCCCTTCAAAACCGCCGAGTTCGACATTTTGTTCGGTGAGGGCATCAGCCGCGAAGGCGAAATCATCGACCTGGGCGTGAACCACAAAGTGCTCGACAAATCGGGCGCCTGGTACGCCTACAACGGCGAAAAAATCGGCCAAGGCCGCGACAACGCCCGCGAGTTCTTGCGTGAGAACGTGGCGCTGCGCGTCGAGATCGAAAACAAGGTGCGCACAGCGCTGGGTGTGCCGCTGCTGCCCGTGGACGCACCCGCCAAGCCCGCCAAGGGTGCCAAGGCCGCTGCGGCCGACGACCAGGCCTGATGCCCATGGCGACCGCCCCGGCCGCGCTGAGCTTAAAAGGGCGCGCCTTGCGCCTCTTGAGCCAGCGCGAGCATTCGCGCGCCGAGCTTGAGCGCAAACTCGGCGGGCCTGAAACCGACGCCGACGAACTCGCCCGCGCCCTCGACGATCTGCAGGCCAAAGGCTTCATCAGCGAGGCGCGGGTGGTCGAGTCTGTGGTCCACCGACGCGCCACCAAGCTCGGCACCGCGCGGGTCAAACAAGAACTGCAAGCCAAAGGCCTGAGCCCCGAAGCCATGGGTGAGGCGCTGGAGCAGCTGCGCAGCACCGAAGTGGAGCGCGCCCGCGAGGTCTGGCGCAAAAAATTCGGAGAGCCGGCCAACGATCCCACCGAACGCGCCAAGCAGATGCGTTTCCTGGCGTCCCGAGGCTTCAGCCCCGAAGCCATCCGCCGTGCGGTCGGGGGTCAGGGCGACGACGGCGACGCCGGTCTGTAGCGCCAGCGCTTGTAAACCGCCAATGCAAACACCGCCACACAGCCACCGAAGCTGCTGGCAGAGGTCAGCAAAAACGCCAGGTCCCGGTTCACCAAGGCGGCGTATGCGGTGGTGATGGCCAGGCCCAAGGTCCACATGAACCAGGTCAGCAGCGAGGTGTTCGGGGCGTGGTCGGCGGTGCGCCACAGCACCTGGATCTGCGGCAGGTAGGCCAGCGACATCAACGGCCCCGTCCAGGTGTAGAGCCAGGCAACGGTGGCGGTGGCGTCTGGCATGGTGCGCTCACACCGAGGCGCGCAGGCCGCCCATGAGCACGTACTTGGTTTCCATGAAGTCTGCCAGTCCCATGTGCGAGCCCTCACGGCCCATGCCCGACTCCTTGACGCCGCCAAACGGCGCAATCTCGGTCGAAATGATGCCCTCGTTGACACCGACCATGCCCACCTCCAGCCGCTCGGCCACGTACCAGACCCGCGCCAGGTTTTGGCTGTAGAAATACGCCGACAGGCCGTAGCGCGTGTCGTTGGCCAGGCGGATCACCTCGTCGTCGCTGGCAAAGCGGTAACACGCCGCCACCGGGCCAAACGTCTCCTCGGCCGCCATCAGCATTTGGGGCTGGGCGTCGACCAGCACGGTGGGTTGGTAAAACGTGCCCCCCAAGGCGTGCCGCTGACCTCCGCAGAGCACCCGAGCGCCGTGCGCCTGGGCGTCCGCCACGTGTTGTTCGACTTTGGCCAGCGCGGCGGCGTTGATCAGCGGACCTTGCGCCACCCCGGTTTGCTCGGCCGGGCCCACCGGCAGTTGCGCCACCGCGCGCGCCAAGCGTTGGGTGAAATCGGCGTAGACCGCGTCGTGCACAAAAAAGCGGTTCACGCACACACAGGTTTGCCCGGTGTTGCGGAATTTGGAAGCGATGGCGCCTGCCACCGCCGCGTCCAGATCAGCGTCTTCAAACACGATGAACGGCGCGTTGCCGCCGAGCTCCAGCGACACCTTTTTGAGCGTGTCGGCGGCATGGCGCATCAGCAGCTTGCCGACCCGGGTCGATCCGGTGAAGGTGATTTTGCGCACCTCGTCGCGCGCCATCCAGGCGCCACCAATCGCTGCGGCATCGCCCGACACCACATTGACCACGCCGGCCGGTAAGCCGGCTTCCATGCCCAGTTGCAGCAGGGCGTGGGCCGATAACGGGGTTTCCTCAGACGGCTTGAGCACCACGGTGCAGCCGGCGGCCAAGGCGGGACCGAGCTTGCGGGTGACCATGGCGAGCGGAAAGTTCCACGGCGTGATGGCCGCGACCACCCCCACCGGCTCTTTGAGCACGATCACCCGCGCGTCCCCTTTGTGGCTCGGGATCACGTCGCCGTACGCGCGTTTGCCCTCTTCGGCGAACCATTCCAAAAAGCTGGCGGCATACGCCACCTCACCACGGGATTCGGCCAGGGGTTTGCCTTGTTCGGTGCTCAGGATCAGCGCCAGATCGTCTTGGTGGGCGAGCATCAGGTCGGCCCAGCGCCGCAGCACCGCAGCGCGCTGCTTGGCGGTTGTGTGTCGCCAGTGGGCAAACGCCGTCACCGCGTGGTCCACCGCTTGGTGGGCCAGGGTGGCGTCGGCGCGCCGGACGCGGGCGATCGGCGCGCCGTCGGCCGGGTTGTGCACCGGGTAGTGGTCGTCGCCGGGCAACCAGTGGCCGCCGATCAAGGCGCCGGTTTGCAGCAAAGCGGGGTATCGCAGGCGGGCAGCGAGAGTCATGGTGTTGGAGCGCGTGTTGGGTGCGACGGCAGACCCCCATGGCCTCACCTCCACTTCGCACCGCGGGCAAGGCTAAGGCGCGGCCAACGGCCCCGCCAAACGATTTTTTGGCCGCAGACTCATGACAAAAACTCATGGACAAGGGGAAACACTGAACACATGATGAAAACTCATGTATGACTGGAAAAACAATCGTTTGTGGAATGTGAGCACTTTTTTGATAGTCACAGCTGTTGACTCCCGTACCCTTTCTCACAGGACTGCACACATGTACATCGGCGAATCTTTTATCGGCAGCGGACCCAACGCCGCACACATCAACGTCATGGTCGGGCCGCGCACAGGCCCGGTGGGCTCGGCCTGGGCCGGGGCCTTGTCCTCGCCCACCAAGGGTCACCTTCCTTACATGGTGGTGCTGCAGCCGGGCGTGCCGGTCAAGCCCATGACCGCTTTCATCAACAAAGCCGACCTGCGCGGCGAACAACACGAAACCATGACCTGGGGCCCGGCCCAAGCCGGCGTGGCCAAAGGTGTGCAGGAGTGCCTGCTTGAAGGCGTGTTGCCGCCCGAGGCCGAAAACGACTGGTGCGTGATCGCAGCGGTCTGGGTCAACTGGTCGGCCAACGACGCCGACGAGGTGTTTGCCAACAACTACCAGGCCGCCAAAGGCGCCGTCACCGCCGCTATGCGGCAGGAACCCAGCCTGGCCGATGTGCGCGCCGCCGCCCGCGACGTGCGCAACCCCTTCTACACACCCAAGGCCTGAAGGAGCGGCGCATGCAATACGTCAACCTCGGCCGCACCGGCATGCAGGTCTCGCGCCTGTGCTTGGGCACCATGACCTTTGGCAGCTCCAAGTGGCGCCCCTGGGTGCTCGACGAAGCGGCGTCTACCCCGGTGATCCGCGCCGCCGTCGAGCGCGGCATCAACTTCATCGACATGGCCGACTTTTATTCCATGGGTGTGAGCGAAGAAGTGGTGGGGCGCGCCATCCGCGATGTGCCGCGCCACCGCTTGGTGCTGGCCACCAAGTGCTTCTACGCCATGAGCAACGACGTCAACGATCAGGGCCTCTCGCGCAAGCACATCATGGATTCGGTGCACGCCTCCTTGAAGCGCATCGGCACCGATTACATCGACTTGTTTGTGGTCCACGCGTTTGATCCCCGCACGCCGATGGAAGAAACCATGCGCGCGCTCGACGACCTGGTGCGCGCCGGCAAGATCCGCTACATCGGTGCCTCCACTATGTACGCCTGGCAGTTCGTCAAGATGAACTACACCGCGCGCCTGCATGGCCTCACCCCGTTTGTCTCAATGCAATGCCAGCTCAACGCTGCCTACCGCGAAGAGGAGCGCGAGATGATCCCGTACTGCATCGACGAAGGCATTGCGGTGACGCCGTTTTCGCCCTTGGCGCGCGGGCTGTTGTCGGGCCAGGTCGATTCGCTGCGCAACAAGACCGACAACTTCACCCAAGACTTCTACAGCGACGAGACCAGCCACAACATCGCCCGGGCCATGGTGCGGGTGGCGCAGGCCAAAGGTGTGCAGCCCTCGCAGCTGGCGCTGGCCTGGGTGACCCAGCGCCCCGGCGTGACCTCGACCCTGATTGGGGTGGAAACGATCGAGCAGCTGGATCACAACATCGCCGCGCTGGACATCGGCTTCAGCCCCGAAGAGCAGCACGAGATCGACCGCTGGTACACGCCCTGCGACGTCATCAACGACTACCGCAACGACCACAGGATTTCCCGCACGCCCCGTTGACCGGAGCGGCCCCACGCCTTGCGCGGCGCGTTTGGACGGGTGCCTGGCGCAACAGCCACCCACACGGTGCATCGTTTATTTCAACAGGAGACATCACATGACCTTGATCCGCACTTCCTGGGTGGCCGCTGCAGCGGTCACCGCTTGCCTCATGGGCAACACCGCCTGGGCCCAAAACAGCTGCCAGGGCAAAGCCGAACCGATCCGCTTTGCGGGCATCACCTGGGAGTCGGGCCAGTTCTACACCGAGCTGCTGCGCACCGTGGTGGACAAAGGCTTTGGCTGCAAGACCGAGGTGGTCAACGGCAGCACCGCCGCGACCGAAACCGCGCTCGTCTCAGGCGATCTGCAGGTCTGGACTGAGCAGTGGAACCGCACCGACATCATCAAAAAAGGCCAGGAAATGGGCAAGATCAACCTGGTGGGTGATCTGCTCAAGGGCGGCTCGTACGAAGGCTTTTTTGTGCCCGACTACGTAGTCAACGGCGACGCCAAGCGCGGCATCAAAGCCAGCGCGCCGCAGCTCAAATCGGTGGCCGACTTGCCCAAGTACAAGGCCTTGTTCCAAGACGACGAAGACCCGAGCAAAGGCCGCCTGCTGTCCTGCCCGGTGGGCTGGGACTGCGAGAAGATCAACACCCAAAAGCTCAAGGCCTACAAACTTGATGCCGATTACACCAACTTCCGCGCCGGCACCGGCGCGGCGCTGGACGCGGCCATTTCTTCGGCGGTGGAGCGCGGCAAACCCATTCTGTTTTATTACTGGTCGCCCGCCAGCCTGATGGGCAAATACAAATTTGTGCAGCTGCAGGAGCCGGCCTACAACGAGAAGTGCTGGGAAACGGTGCGCAAGCCCGAGGTCAAAGACCCCTGCCCGTCGGCCACGCCAGCCCAGCGCCTGACCGTGGGCGTGGGCACCGCGTTTGCCAAATCGCACCCCGATCTGGTGCAGTTCTTTGAGAAAGTGCAGCTCAACGGCGAGCAGGTCAACAGCGCCATCTTGCGCATGAACGAGAAGAAGCTCAGCGGCGAGGCGGTGGCCAAAGAGTTCCTCAAAGCCAACCCGCAGTTGCTGGCGTCTTGGGTGTCGCCCGCCATCGCCACCCGCGTGCAAGCGGCGATCAAGTGAGGCCCGACCAGGCCCAGGCGATGCCACTTTTTGCCTGGGCCTGTGTAGTGACCCCCTGTTGTCCCCCAGCTTGGAAACGCCATGGACGGATTTTTTGTTGATCTGAATATCGCCGACCACATCAACAGCGGTGTGATGGCCTTTGTGCAGGCCTATGGTGACCACTTTTCCGCCGTCACCAAGTGGCTGCTGACCCACTGGCTGGTGCCGCTGGAAAAGGGTTTGCTGGCCGTGCCGCCGCCGCTGGTGTTGGCGCTGGTGGCGGCGCTGACGTGGCACGCCTCGCGCCGCTGGGGCTTGGCCCTGTTTTTGACGCTGGCGCTGTACCTGATTGGCTGTTTTGGCATGTGGGACAAGCTGATGCAAACCGTGGCGCTGATGTCGGTGGCCACCGTGTTGACGGTGCTGCTGGGGCTGCCCCTGGGCATCTGGATGGCGTCGAGTGAGCGCTTGCGCAGCGTGCTCACGCCGATGCTTGACGTGATGCAAACCCTGCCCACCTTTGTGTATTTGGTGCCGGTGCTGATGCTGTTTGGCCTGGGCAAGGTGCCGGCGATTTTTGCCACCGTGATTTACGCCTTGCCGCCCCTGGTGCGCCTGACCGATCTGGGCATTCGCCAAGTCGACGCCGAGGTGCAAGAGGCGGCGCGATCTTTTGGGTTGACCCGCTGGCAGCTGCTGCACAGTGTGCAACTGCCGCTGGCGCGGCCCAGCATCATGGCCGGCCTCAACCAGGCGGTGATGATGGCGTTGGCCATGGTGGTGATCGCCTCGATGATCGGCGCCCGTGGCTTGGGCGAGGACGTGCTGGCTGGCATCAACAACATGGACATGGGCCGGGGCCTGCAAGGGGGTCTGGCGATTGTGATTTTGGCGGTGGTGATCGACCGCATCACCCAAGCCTACGGCAGCGGCCGGCGCGAGCGCGCCAACCTGCACAAACGCAAGGAGGCTCTGGCATGAGCAAGCAAGCGGCCGTGTGCATCCAGGTGCGCGGCGTCTACAAAATTTTTGGTGCCGAGGCGCAGCGCGCCTTGCAGCTCTCGCGCCAAGGCGTGGGCAAAAAAGAGGTGCTGGCCCAAACCGGTTGCAACGTCGGTCTGCGCGACGTGTCGCTGGACATCCCCAGTGGGCAGATCTTTTGCATCATGGGCTTGTCCGGCTCGGGCAAGTCGACCCTGGTGCGCCATTTCAACCGGCTGATCGAGCCGTCGGCGGGCGAAATTTTGCTCAACGGCCGCGACGTGTTGCAGCTCAACGAGGCGGATTTGCGCGAGTTGCGCCGCAAGACCATCAGCATGGTGTTCCAGGGCTTTGGTTTGCTGCCGCACAAAACCGTGCTCGAAAACGTCGCCTTTGGCCTGCTGAGCCGGGGCGACGCCAAAGACAGCGCCTTGCCCAAGGCACGCCAGTGGATCGACCGGGTTGGTTTGGCCGGCTACGAGGCCAAGTACCCCGACGAGCTGTCGGGTGGCATGCGCCAGCGGGTTGGTTTGGCGCGCGCGCTGGCCATGGAAAGCGACATCTTGTTGATGGACGAGGCGTTCAGCGCGCTCGACCCGCTGATCCGTCACGACATGCAAGGCCTGCTGCTGGAGCTGCAGGCGGCGCTCAACAAAACCATCATCTTCATCACCCACGACTTGGACGAGGCGCTGCGCATTGGCAACCAGATCGCCATCTTGCGCGACGGCGAACTGGTGCAAGTGGGCCCGCCCCAGCAGATCTTGGAGCACCCGGCCGACGACTACGTGCGCCGCTTTGTAGAAAAGCGGGTGCCGGCATGAACGCGCCCAGCCCACTGCAGCACACCCACCGCAGCGACGGCCTGGCGGTGACCAACCCGGCCACCGGACAGCGCTGCGCCACAGTGGCGCTGTCCAGTGTGGCCGAGGTCATCGCAGCGGTGCACGGCGCCGATCGGGCCCAGCGCGACTGGCGCCAGCGGCCCGCGATTGAGCGCGCCGATGTCTTGCGGGCGCTGGCCGACGCCATGCTGGCCCAGAGCGAGTTCATCGCCACCGCCTTGGCTGAGGAAACCGGCAAAAGCTTGGACGACGCGCGCGCCGAGTTGCGCTACGGCGCCGAGATCGTGCGCTACCACGCCGAATGGGCGCGGCGCATCGAGGGTGAGATCATCCCGTCGGACAATCCGCGCGAAAAACTCTTTTTGCACCGCGAGCCCTTGGGGGTGGTGGTGGCACTGATCCCGTTCAACTTTCCCATCTACACCCTGCTGCGCAAGGTGGCCCCGGCGTTGATCACCGGCAACACCGTGGTGGTGCGGCCCAGCAACCACACCCCGGTGTCGGCGCTGCGGCTGGCGCAGGCCGTTCAAGCGGTGGTGCCCCCTGGCGTGTTGCAGGTGCAGGTGATGGACCACGCGGTGTGCGCGCAGCTGTGCACCCAAGCGGCGGTGCGCATGATCACCTTGACCGGCAGCTTGCACGCCGGGCAGCAGGTGCTGGAGTACGCCAAAGCGCACATGGCGCGCTGCTCGCTGGAACTGGGTGGCAAAACGCCGGCCGTGGTGCTGGCCGACGCCGATCTGGACCGCGCAGCCGCCGACATCGTGCGTTCGCGCCTGAACCACTGCGGCCAGGTGTGCACCGCTGTTGAGCGGGTGTTGGTGGACCAGCGGGTGCACGACGCCTTGCTGGCGCGTCTGCGCCAAGCCCTGTCGGCGGTGGCCTGGGGCGACCGCAGCGTGCAGCCGCAGCGCATGGGACCTTTGGTGTCGGCCGCCGCCCGAGAGCGGGTGCACGCGATGGTGCGGCGCGCCGTGGACGAAGGCGCCACGCTGGAGGCCGGCGGTGTGATGCCCGATGGGCCAGGTTTCTTTTACCCACCCACCTTGTTGTCGGGCTGCACGCCGGCGATGGAAATCGTGCGCGAGGAGGTGTTTGGCCCGGTGCTGGCCGTGTTGGCGGTGGACGGCCCTGACGAGGCCTTGCGCTTGGCCAACGACCACCAGTACGGTCTGTCCTCGGTGCTCTACACCCGCGACCACGCGCTGGCGCAGCGTTTTGCCGCCGAGATCGAGGCGGGTGAGCTCTACGTCAACCGAACGCCGGCCGATCCCTACCAAGGCTACCACGCCGGTTGGCGGCGCTCTGGCGTGGGCGGCGACGACGGCAAACATGGCATGTTGGCGTTTACCCAAACCCGTCTGGTGGTGATGCCGTACTGAGCGGCTACGCCCGTTTTTCTTTCAGGAGTTGTTGTGCGCATCGACCGTTTGCAAGTCCATGTGGTGGAGGTGCCTCCGCCCCATGTGGGGGGGATGTACTGGATCTTTGTGCAACTGAGCACCGCGTGTGGCTTGGAGGGCGTCGGCGAGGTGTACGCCGCCAGCTTTCACCCTCGGGTGATGGAGCTGGCGATCGACGACGTCTACCAGCGCTGCCTGCACGGGCAGGACCCGCACCACGTCGAGCGCTTGTTCCGCAGCGCCTATTCCAGCGGCTTCACCCAGCGCCCCGATCTGAGTGTGATGGGCGTGCTCAGCGGACTTGAGATGGCGTGTTGGGACATCATCGGCAAAGCCGCTGGGCAGCCGGTGTACCAGCTGCTCGGTGGGCGGGTGCAGGAGCGCCTGCGCAGCTACACCTACCTCTACCCACAAGACGCCCAAGGCCGCTACAACTACGACGATGTGGACTTGGCGGTGGAGTGTGCGCTGGGCTATGTGGAGCGCGGCTTCACGGCGGTGAAGTTCGATCCGGCCGGGCCCTACACCATCCACGGTGGCCACCACCTGTCACTGGCGCAGATGGACCATTGCGAGACCTTTTGTCGCCGCTTGCGCGAGGCCTTGGGCAGCCGCGCCGACCTGCTGGTCGGCACCCACGGCCAGATGACACCCGCGTCGGCCATTCGGCTGGCGCGCCGGCTCGAACCCTATGAGCCGCTGTGGTTCGAAGAACCGGTGCCACCGGGCCAGACCAGCGCCTTGGCCGAGGTGGCCCGGCACACCCGTATCCCTATTGCGGTGGGTGAGCGGCTCACCACCAAGTACGAGTTTTTGGATGTGATGCAGCACCAAGCGGCGTCGATCCTGCAAATGAACCTCGGGCGTGTGGGCGGCTTGATGGAGGCCAAAAAAATCGCGGGCATGGCCGAGGCGCATTACCTGCAAATCGCCCCGCACCTCTACAACGGTCCGGTGGGCGCGGCGGCCAGCGTCCAGCTCGCCACCGCCAGCCCCAACTTTTTGATCCAGGAAAGCATGCTCGACTGGAGCGGCTTTTACGCCGACATCTTGCAAGAGCCGATTCGCTGGGAGCATGGCTTTATCGTGCCGCCCACCGCACCTGGCCTGGGCGTGGCACTCAATATGGAGGTGGTGCGCGCCCATTCGCCCTACCGCGGCGAGCGCCTGCACCTGCTGATGGACCCCAAACCCTACGACGTGGCGGCCGACGACGAGGCTTGGCGCCAACGCTGGAACCACGACAAGGCGCTATGAACGTCGACTACGTGATCGTGGGCGGTGGCTCGGCTGGCTGTGTGCTGGCCGACCGCCTGAGCGCCGATGGCCGCCACAGCGTGGCCTTGATCGAGGCTGGCGGCGAAGCCAACAGCCCTTGGCTGCAACTGCCGGCGGGCTACGCCAAAGCGTATTTCAATCCGGCCCTCAACTGGATGTACCGCACCGTGCCCCAACCGGCGCTGGACGGGCGCACCGTGTACGCGCCGCGTGGCAAGGTGTTGGGCGGCTCGGGCGCCATCAACGCCATGATCTATGTGCGTGGTCAAGCCAGCGACTTTGACGACTGGCGCGAACGTGGCAACCCCGGCTGGGGCTGGTCCGATGTGCAGCCGGTGTTTCAGCGGCTTGAGGACGCACCGGCTGGCGACCCCACCCAGCGCGGCCGAGGTGGACCGATTGGCATCACCTCTATGCGCGGGCAGACGCACCCGATCGTGGACGATTTTTTGGCCGCTTGCCGCGAGCTGAACCTGCCTTTGACCCCCGACTACAACGGCGCCCGGTTCGAGGGCGGCACGGTGTACGACATCAATGTGCGCGCGGGGCTGCGCAGCGCGCCGCACCTCACACATCTGCGGCCAGCGCGCCAGCGCAGCCAGCTCAGTGTGTTGACGCAGGCCCATGCGCTGGGCTTGCTGTGGGCGGACGATGGCCGGGTGGCGGGGGTGGAGCTGATGCGCGCCGGCCGGCGCGAGCGGGTGTACGCGCGCCGCGAGGTCATTCTGGCCGCTGGGGCGGTGGGCTCACCGCTGCTGCTGCAGCGCTCGGGCGTGGGCGACGGCGCTCTGCTGCAGGCCCTGGGTGTGGCGGTTCGCCACCACGCGCCAGCGGTGGGGACACAGCTGCAAGACCACCTGTGTGTGTCGCACTATTACGAGGCCAATCGCCCGACCCTCAACGACGTGCTGCGGCCTTGGTGGGGCCAGGCTTGGGCCGCGTTGCAATGGCTGTTCACCCGGGGCGGGCCACTGGCGCTCAGCGTCAACCAGTCCGGTGGTTTCTTTCGCGGCCGGCCCGACGCCTTGGTGCCCAACCTGCAGCTCTATTTCAACCCCTTGTCGTACCACATCCCCGACGATCCGCGCGCGGGTTTGCGGCCCGATCCGGGCTCGGGTTTTCTCATGGCGTTCAATGCCTGTCGGCCCACCAGCCGAGGCACGGTGCGCTTGAGCGGGCCCGATCCGTTGGCGCCGCCGGTGATCGATCCGAACTACTTGGCCACCGAGCACGACGTCGAAGAGGCCTTACAAGGCATGCGGCTGCTGCGCCGCTTGGCCGGCACCCAGGCGCTGCAGCGCATCACGCGCCACGAGTTTTCACCCGGCCCAGCGGTGCAGACCGACGAGCAGTTGCTGGCGCATTTTCGCGCCCAGAGCGGCTCGATTTATCACCTGTGTGGCAGTTGTGCCATGGGCCCCGATCCTGAGCGCTCGGTGGTCGACGCACGGCTGCGGGTGCATGGGGTGGCGGGTTTGCGGGTGGTGGACGCGTCGGTGTTTCCGTCGATTCCTTCGGGCAACATCCACGCGCCCACCTTGATGGTGGCCGACCGGGCCGCCGACCTCATCTTGGCCGATGCCCTGCGGGCTTAAACCGCCCCAGCGGCGGGCGTTTGGGCCTGGACTTCTTCGCGCAGCCACTCGCGGAACAAGCGCACCGTGGCTTTGTGTTCCCCTTCGCGGGAGAGGTCCACAAACCAATAGCCGTAGGGGCCGTCCATGTGCAGCGTGTTGAAGCGGCGCAAGGTGTCGGCCGCCAGTTCGGGGCGGATCATGGCCTCGTCCACAATCGCCACACCGGTACCACTCAGCGCGGCGTTGATGGCCTGATCGAGGGTGCTGAAGGACAGACCGGGTTTGGGGTCGATGTGCTGCAGCTGGTGCGCCTCGATCCAGCGCTCCCACACCGGCAGGCGCTCACTGCCGTTGAGGATGTGCAACAGCGTCAGGCCGCTGAGGGTGGGCGGCACACCATTGCGCCACAGCCGGGGGCTGCCCACCATCACATGGCGCTCCAGCATCAGCTGCTCGCTGTCGGTGCGCGGCCAGGGCGTCTGGTCGAACATGACTAGGCAGTCCAAGCCCTGCGTGTCGCGCAAGGACTGCACCCAGTTGGTGGTGATGTGCAGGTCCACAAAAGGGTAGCGCTCACAAAACACCGACAAGCGCGGCGCCAGCCAACGCGTAGCGAATGTCGGCGGGATGTTGATGGCGATTTGTTGCCGGGTCTGGTCGGCCTGCAGCCGGTCCACCGCCTGTTGCATGGCGTCAAAGGCGGTCTGCAAACCGCTGGCCAATTGCTCACCCGCTTCGGTCAGCCGAATCCCTTGATGTACCCGAAAAAACAATGGCCGGCCCAGGGTGTCTTCCAGCAGCTTCACCTGCCGGCTGATGGCGCCTTGTGTCACGTGCATGGCCTCGCCCGCTTTGGTGAAGCTGCCCAGCTGGGCAGCCACCTGGAAGGCCCGCAGGGCGTTGAGCGGGGGCAGGCGTTTCACAGCCCCAACATCAGCTGCAGGTTCTGCACAGCCGCGCCGCTGGCACCCTTGCCCAGGTTGTCCAGCCGTGCGAACAGCACCGCTTGGCGCGCCGCTTCGTTGGCGTAGACGCGCAGCTCCAGCGCATTGGTGTTGGCCAGCGCCACCGCGTCGAGCTTGCCGTTGTCGGTGGCACCCAGCACCTTGACCCAGCCGCCGCTGGCTTCGCTGGCCGCGTAGTGCGCACGCAGCGCCGCTTCCAGATCAGCGCCGCTGGGCCTCCCTGGCAGTTCGTCCAGGTGCAGCGGCAGCTGCACCAACATGCCCTGGCGGAAGTTGCCCACCGCCGGCACAAACAGCGGCCGGCGGGTCATGCCGGTGTAGCGCAGGATTTCGGGAATGTGTTTGTGCTGCAGGCCCAGCGCATAGGCCTCGTAGGCCGGCGCGCGGCCGGCTTCGTAGTCTTCGATCATGGTGCGACCGCCGCCCGAATAGCCGCTCACCGAGGGTAGACAGACGGCAAAGTCCGCCGGCAGCAGGCCAGCGTCCACCAGCGGGCGCAGCAGCGCAATCGCGCCGGTGGCGTAACACCCCGGGTTGGCCACCCGCTGCGCTTGGCGCACCGCATCGGCTTGCGTGGCGCAGAGTTCTGGGAAGCCATACACCCAACCGTCGTTGCAGCGGTGGGCGGTGGATGCGTCGATGATGCGTGGCCGCTGGCCGCTCAGGCCGTCGATCATCGCCACCGACTCCTTGGCCGCGTCGTCGTGCAAGCACAGCACCACCAGGTCGGCCGCCGCCATCAGCTCGCGCTTGGCCTCAGGGTCTTTGCGCCGCGCGGGGTCGATGCTCAGCACCTCCACCGCCGGCATGGTCGCCAGGCGCTCGCGGATTTGCAAACCGGTGGTGCCGGCCTCCCCATCGATAAAAACCTTGGCCATGGCGGTGTGTCCTGTCAGTTTGGTACAAGCGAGGGTGCGAATAATTATGCATTACGCACCGCGCTCGCTTGGGACACAAGCCGCTTTGGTGCGTTGCAGCATGATACAGTCGCCTGCGGCGTTTCATGCCCCCACTGCCGCCGGGGCAAAAGCCCGGCGACAGCGCCCCTACCACTCCCACTCCAGAGAGAGACCCCATGAAGATTCACGAGTACCAAGGCAAGGAAATCTTGCGTCAGTTCGGTGTGCCCGTGCCGCGCGGCATTGCGGCGTTCACGGTGCAAGAGGCGGTCGAAGCCGCACAAAAGCTCGGCGGCCCGGTGTGGGTGGTCAAGGCGCAGATCCACGCCGGTGGCCGAGGCAAGGGCGGTGGTGTGAAGGTGGCCAAGTCGATCGACGACGTCAAGGCCCGCGCCAGCGAGATCCTTGGCATGCAACTGGTCACGCACCAGACCGGCGCCGAAGGCCAGAAGGTCCGCCGCCTGTACATCGAGGACGGCGCGGACATCCAGAAGGAATACTACGTCTCGGCCGTGACCGACCGTGGCACCCAGCAGGTGGCCTTCATCGCCTCCAGCGAAGGCGGCATGGACATCGAGGAGGTCGCGCACTCGTCCCCCGAGAAGATCATCACCGAGATGATCGACCCGCTGGCCGGCCTGAGCGAC
>JACCDG011784732.1_pt1 | contig 14298 bp, 22 predicted proteins | sample 7442471 | NCBI WGS metagenome assembly JACCDG01 (sample SAMN15323444, study PRJNA562643) | freshwater metagenome | isolation source: river surface water | place: USA:Blue River Watershed | collected 2017-08-17
CCTTATTGCCATTACCAGAAGAACCAGTTAGGCAAATAGAGGAACCAATATTGAGTTGTTCAAGTGCAGACTCAAATACTGCATATTCATTAGCTAACTTATTAGCTTTCTGTAAATCTTTAAGCTTCATATAAACTCCAATAAACTAATAAGTTAGCTCCTGTTTGCACAGGAGCTTTCTGATTAAGAAATAAGATCCTTAATCTTTTGTGCTACATTAGCAGCACGAACAGCTTCTTGCTCAGCAGCTGCCTTTGCAATTACTTCATCTTTAGAGGAGATACTTATTGATTCGCCTCGTAAGCTAGGCAAAATTACTTTTCGATACAGGAAATAAACAATGATTGCCAGAAAGGCAAAGGAAATAAATTTAAGAAACATTATTAGACCTTAAAGAAGGAGAAATAAAAAAAGAAAGGCGTCATAAAGACGCCTGGGGAAAAAGGGTTGGATGCGCCTGGCCACTTTGGGCACGGGGCTTATTAGTTAGCATAGAGACCGCTCTCACAGCTATTTATACTCAGAGGATCCAATAGAGTACATCCGATTCATTCAGGATGCAGCAAAGCTGTACATCCGATTAGGGAGGAAGAAGATGGTTACGACCCATCATATCCGGTGTTCAGTAACCTGGCCAGGTTGTTTACCGGATGTTTTCATTAAACTATACTTCCATTATTCTTAAGACTTGTTAGCTAAAACAGCAAACAAACCATCAACAGATATCGGGAGATCAAGCTCTGCACCAGAGCGTAAGCCTACCCTACAACGACCTTCAAATTGATCATGTTCCAATATAAATTCAATAGAATCATAATCAATACACAGAATGCTTCCGTGTATTAGAAGTGAATTTTACCAACTGCGTCATTACAATAACCTTCTTATTTATAAATTGGTGCCCAAGGTGGGACTCGAACCCACAGAAACGAGTTTCTAAGACTCGGAGATATACCAGTTCTCCTACTTGGGCATAATTAAATTACGAGAAAACTGACTATGACAATTTGGACATAAAAATCTAAGATTTTCAATTCGATCATCGAGCCAATTTTCATTTATATGATCAACATCCAATGTTAATGGATAACTGAGCTACCTGATCATATTATGGCGACCCGTATGGGTAACGATCCCACCGATATTCTGCGTGACAGGCAGACGACCACACCATGCAGTCCCACGGGCCATTTTAAACTTCACTTAACTGTTTATTTATCTCACGCTGTTCAGCTTTTCTATGAGATGACCAAAACAGTCTTCTTCCATAAGGCTTTAAATGTTTTGCCCATTCTTTACAAAGAATAACAAAACCTTTTTTCTTAGAAGACATAAAAACTACCTTTTACAGTAATCGCATTGGCATTTAAGCCAAGGCGGTTCTTCAACATATTCAATATTCTGAATAATTGAATTAAATTCTTCTATGGTTATAAATCCAATAATGTATTTAGACTCCATAGATTTATATTCTGTTATATGATAATTATCTGGAAGATTTTTAATAATTCTGATTAATTTAATCATCATCATTAAGGTTATTTTTAATGCAGCATCATGTCTACCATGCTGCTCATTAAATGTACCATCAATAGGAAAGGTAATAACCTGTGTTACAGGAAACTCATCAATTCCGATTCTCTGTCTAGATATTCCATACACAGACATAATCTTATACCAGCTAGTTAATAGGCACCTTTACAATCGTGGGAAGTATCTTATCGTTTTCTTACGAAGACCCAAAATATAAGATTATGAAACTTGGTGGGGAATAGGTCGAGTCGAACGCCATGCCAGTTGGGCCACGTTTACAGCGTGGTTGCTCACCGTGAGCCTTATTGTACTCCCCAAATTAATTAGTAGTAGTTTTACCATATTAAACTATGCCGCATCAAGAATATGACATGGCTGTTGGAATCGAACCAACATTACTACACACATTTGGCTCCTGAACTTGGGATCGAACCAAGGACCTAATGATTAACAGTCATTTGCACTACCGCTGTGCTATTCAGGAATTATTCTTTACTTACATCCTTTTAATTGATTGCTTATATAAGCAGACTCAAGAGGGTCTTGCTTAAGACCATACTTATGAATAATAAAATTCCACTTATTCAAGTATGTGCACCAATATTGTTTATTTGGTGGCATCCATTTAAAAGGACTCTTATCTCCTTTACTTCTATTAGAAGAAGCAGAGGTAGACAATAAATTATCTAAATCATTTGCAAACTTGAGCTTTTTATCAACACTCCAATTAGCAGCACCATGATCATGTGCATACTTTAATGGAACAATATGATCTATGTCAATACCAGCAGGGTACATAAAGATCTTTTGATCATATGGACTAACCCACCAGCCATGCTCAACTTTACAATTTACTATGTGTACTTTCTTCTCCGAGTCGCGGAGGAGAACAATATCTCTAGTAGAAAAACAACTCTTAGACCAATCGCCCCAATCATCTCTATTGTATTCGCCAGTAGCAATACTGCTAATAAACAGTAAAACAATAAGAAAATATTTCATACGATTAATCCTATAATTCTTGGGGTGCATGAGGAGACTCGAACTCCCATAAACACGATTCACAGTCGTGGACATTATTCCAATTATGTTACATACACCATAGTGTGCACTTTTAAATTAAAAAGTGCGAAACTTATAAGAAAAATTGTTTCAGGATTCATGTCCTTACTTTAATTTTAATAACTGCATATAAGTAGTTTGATCATCGACAGTGAAGCAAACCATCGCCTATCTTATAATGTCTTACGTCAAAGCTTCTTAATATAGTCTTCCCGCTTTTTGCAACTTCGTCTTAACCTAGATCTATGTTGTCTCACAGATTGGTGTTGCACGGTTTCTTGAACTTGGACATCAAGTTCTCAAGGAAGATAAACCAGGGACGTACCTTAGAGGGCTATATTAAATTTTGGAGCGGAATAAGGGAGTCGAACCCTTCTGACTAGCTTGGAAGGCTAGGACACAACCGCTATGCCAATCCCGCATTAATTGTGAGCAATAGTGCAAGCAGCACCATTGTAAACCTTTATTAATATTGGTTCCCAGAGTCGGATTTGAACCAACGACCTAACGCTTATCAAGCGTGTGCTCTACCTGCTGAGCTATCCGGGAATTATTCTTGGAGCGGGCTACGTGAATCGAACACGTGACTAAACTTCGGCAAAGTCTGATTTTACCCCTAAACTAAGCCCGCATACTGAACATCACAAAGATCTAGCTTATAAAGCTGTTCAATTGTAGATTCAATTGAATTGATATCTTTATGGTATATAGCTTGGCCACCTGTGTCAAGCCATTGTGCAATATTTTGTTTATTATCGTCTATTAAGACGTATCTTCTTCCACGGCAGTGTCTTTGCTTATCAATCGCATATGGACCATATGTGACTGGAATATTTGGAGCGTATATCCTACCCCATCTATTTTTAGTATGTACACATTGCCAAGCAAGATCCTTTCTCGCTTGCGGTAATGCAGTTAAAAATCTAACATTGCCATTAAATAATTCAAGTCCAACTTTAAGTAACTTATCAAGACCAGGAGCTGGACTTAATAAATTAAAAAATTCTGGTGTAAAATCTCTATGCCAAAAGATATTATTCTTAAATTCTCTGTCTAATTCTTCAAATGTCTTTCCATACATTTTAATAATTTGACCATTAAAATCAGCAGCAACTCCGATCCATGTCAATAAAAAGACATTTTTCCATCATTTAAACCTTTTGTTTTTTGCATTACACGGAGGATGACAACAGAGCATATAACGCTATGTTGTAAAATTTGGTCGGGATGGTAGGATTCGAACCTACGGCCTCCTGCTCCCAAAGCAGGCGCTATACCAGGCTAAGCTACACCCCGTTAATATTTGGTGGAAGCGAGGGGACTCGAACCCCTAAATGAGAACTTGCAAAGCTCTTGCTGTTCCAATTGAGCCACGCCCCCAATGATTCATATTATATTAGCTACTATATTTTAAGCTGTCAACACACGATTTAAATATTTTTGAATATACTTTGCTTTTGCAAACACATCCTGTCTATATTCAATGTTTGTTGAAGGATATATAGAGCCTCTATATCTTTCAATGGCTTTAGTTACGTTGCCATCATATTCATCAATATGCTTGGATAACATTTGATTGCCAAGTGCAATATTAAATTGAGGATCAAGAAGCTTCTTTTTAGATAGCCCAGCATAGGTCTGCTTCCATGCCTCATAATTAATTTGCATACAACCATAAGATGAATTGTCGTAAGACACGACATCGCATCTAAAGTGTGTTTCACGATAAGTTATAGCTAATACAACATTCAAATCAGTATTAAAACGATCTGAGTAGTATATTTGATACTCTGCTATATGCAGAGCCTGCTGTCTAGAAAGTTTTTTATTAACTGTCTGGACAAAATCTGCAACACCATTAAGCTTCTTTACTCTGGCGGCCTCTTTGGCCTTGAGCTCTTCAAGCTCCTTATTGGTCTGTTCAAGAGTTTGCTCAGTTTTATTTAATTTGTACATCACTGCGCCAACAGCTTCATCCTTGGTATTCCAAGATTGATACCAGCTAAATGATATAACAAGACAAAGAATCGTTAATAAAACTACTCTTAGACGAGTCGCATTAACTTTGTCAATGCTATAAAGCATAAGTCCACTGGACATAATTACTCACTCCGTTTATTAGACTCATGATTGGTTATGTCCTAGGACATTATTTTTGTACTGCTTTTTTGAAATTCGCTCGATAGAAGTTACCAGCGCTTTTAATCCAATTCACGAGATCACGATTAATAATCTGCAAACCAATCTCATTTTCTTCATAGAAAATGTATTCATCCTTAATTGGAAGGTTAATTCCAATTTTATCTTTTGGACGAACATCAATAATAAATATATTATGGATTTCTTTATATTTATTAATTGTCTTTGTAGTCATATTTTCATTGAAAACAAAAACAATAAGAGGTTTGCAGGCAGGATCATTGGCCTTCATATGATTAGATATGCAGTAATTAACGATAGTATCGTCAGATGGCCACATAAACTTTCTAATCAATCTTACAAGCCAATTACCTTTATTGCGCATTGACGCAGTGTTGATAATTGAATATTTGCCACCAAGTACATACGATAAATGAGTAACAAAATCAATTTTATCTTGATCAATGTTATCCTTGCTTACTATCAGAACATTGGTATTAGGCAAAACATCAAGGAAATTATTAAAGAATTTCTCTTTAATATTAGTAATAAGCTCAGAATTCATTCTGCACCTTAATGTTTATTTTCTTGATCAGTATTTTGATTAATCTTATACTTCTCAATGAGCATAGCATCAGCTATATTATATGCAGTTTTAGCGATGGCTTCTGGCATGCCTTGCAAATTTCCATTTGCTGCATGCAGAGATGCCAAAGCAGACATTGCAAAGATGTCACGAATAGTCAAAACCTCAAAAGGATTCTGACGATCACTGCCAACTTCCAACATGGGAACAACACTAAAGATAGGAGCATTCATAAAATCACCATGATTTAATATCTACTTTTTTAGCACAGACTGGACAATCAATCCACTGACGTCCCCAACTACCATCCCTTTCATTGTGGCCCCTTTGTTCCTTAATATCCATAGGAACATAAGACAACTTAGAGCCACAATTTCTACAGATTACTTCCTTAACCACACTATGATCTGGTCCACGATCAACTACAGTCACCATCAATTAATCCCCAATCATCACCGATATCAGAATATTGCTTAATTTAATACTGTCATTAATCTGGCGAATGTCTATTGTCAAAATCATATGATATAGACACATTATTGCCATTGCCTTTAATTTTAACCTTAATTAGGTTTTTTCTATTGGTATTAATAGATTTTGCAGCATAATTAAGTCCAGAAGACAAATAAAAGAATATTAGTCCAATGATGGACATAATAGATTCAATTATATATAAAAATGCTGATATTAATTTTTTAATACACAAGAAAATACCGATTCATTTAAACCTCAATAATTTGGTGGGGATGGAGGGATTCGAACCACTCACGTCTATGACGGCGGATTTACGTATTTTTCGAAGTAATCCTATTTCATCGCAATGTTTCAACCAGCATGCTGAAATTTTCCAGAGCTTAGTCTTACAAGTAAAGTTTGATTAGGCTATTCTATTTTTTCCGCTGCGTCTACCATTTCGCCACATCGCCCGTATTTAATTAGCCAATAGATTCTTTTCTACTGGTTGTCCATACATCCAATGCTTAACAGTTTGTACATGATTCTTTCTTACAAACTTACCAACCTTATAACGAAATTCTCCATAAGGAATTTCGTCAGCTAGTCTAACAACATAACCTTCCATATTTTCCCAGTTCTTATTATTCCATAATGATTTAATTAATTTTTCATTAAATATACCATCATACAAAACAGGAACAGGAGTAATTCCTAATAACTTAAACCATTCAATGGTTTCATCCCAACTAAGAGAAATATTTTTCTCATTCCAAATTGAGAATCCCATTACATAGGTAGGAAGATCTGTATAAGCAATAGAATGTTTGGCATAAAGATTTTCACAACAGACTCTCCATTCTTGAGGGATGTCTGCTGATATACAAGCATGAAAGTTTTTTACCCAATCTCTACTCGGGTGACTTCTGCCGTCTATTGATCTTGCATGGATATAATCAGAATACATTGTTGTATTCTCACCATCCATTTTTGTTGTAACAATGACTCTTTTACCAATAAAGGCTTCAAGGGATTCCATCAATCTATCGTCATCATTTAAGCCTTCTGACCAAGGCAGATGGTATGTTCTTGGATACTTTACATAATGTGTAAATAAGCTAAGGGCATTACCCTGCTTTAATATCTTTTGAACACTTTCATCATTGAACAATTCACCTCTTAGGCGTTGTCCATTAGGCAATATTGGATTGCCCCATTTATCATATTCTTGATCATCATATAAGTGTGGAGGTATAACCTTTTTGGTTATCCCGCATGCTTCTCTAACAACATCTAGTGATAATTCTGTTGTTTCACACATTATATGGTGCTTGCCACAAACGGAAGCACCATTGTTTAAATAATAACCACCATCTGGAAATAATCTTCTTTCCATAATGTGATGCGCATCTTGTGCTTTTTCTTCACAAAATACACATTTGTGGTTATCTCTCCTGAATACACCTTCTCGGAAATCATCACGAGAAAGTAAGATGTTCATTTACATAATGCTCCACTTCAGCCACTTTAAACTCCGAGATAAACTTGTTCAAATCCAGAGGTAGACTTTCCAAGATCAAAGTTGGCATTTATAAAGTCTATAACCTCTTCTGGATCTATATCATGATGAAAAACAATATTAGGGCCGTGCTTATCAAGCATAACAGCATAAATATTGCCATGTTTGGTGAGACCATCTGCTGTATTCTGTCCACATTCATGAGAACCACACTCATATTCACGCTGCGAACGAGTGATAATTGGATCTCTTGGATTTTCTTTCATGGGACAATGAAAATGGACAATACAATCTGTATCTTCAAATTTATTAAAGATAATGCGTTGACTCTGACCGCCAACAGAAGGCTTTGCACCATATGATATAACTCGATCATCACCATCGGTTTTTACATGCACAAGACCATACTTTTCCATTTCGTTAAAGTTAGTCTTTCTTATTGATGTGAGAAATTCACCATCACCAATCTTACATGCAAAATGACCAGTTGTTACACCATTAAATTTCTTATATGCACCCTGTGTAATACAATAGTCTACTACCTTGCGCAAAGATGCGTAAACACGATTATCATTCCATGGAACATGCTGTCCATCTACCACAGTAGAACGAGTAAAGGATAGATGAGATCTATGCCAAGACATCTTCACTAGTTCTTCTAATGCACTCTGTCTATCTTTGGTAACAGAATATACACCTTCTTCTGGTGTAATGATCATGTTCTTGCGGGTTGTAAGGTCATTAGCCAATACAAGATTTGCAGAAGACTTCTTAAGAAGATTCAAGCCATCCTTAAACTGCTCAGCTTCAGTTGCACCAGATGTGGTCTTAAATGCAACAAGAAAAATATCTTTTCGCTTTTCACGAATCTTTTGAACAATCTTTTCTGCTGGCATAAGGATCATTTCCTGATAGCCATCAGATGTTTTCAAGCGATCTGCACATTTTCCAGATTCAATAGATCCAATACTGCCATGATAATCACACAATGCAATATTGAAGAAGACAACCTTTACAGTGTTATCCTGAATCATTGCATTAACAACTTCATTAACATCTTCATTGGTAATAATTTTTGATTCATGATGTGCCATTTTTGTAAGGCACATCTTAACGTCCATTTTATTAAACCAACGATTAGAAATATCAAAGATGTTACGAGCTGTTTCACCAAATGCTGGAGTGGCCAATGATAGGTGAGCACGAACATAATTAAATGTTCCGCCACCAAAGATGACCACCTTTTTATTTACTGACATGGGATTCCGCCACCGTGTTCACTAATTGTTTGATGGGCAATGCCATTAATATCAATAGTGTGCAGATATCCACCAATGCAGGCAGACTTTGCGCCACTGGTGCCACTCAGCGCATTAACAAGGACTGTTCCAATGATGCCAATTATGCAGATAATAATTATCAGCTCAATTAAGATAAAACCTTTTTGCTTATTCATAACATTTGCACCTTAATGCATTTCCATAACAACGTTTGCAACGAATATAAAATATGGACACTTGTTTCCTCCCCTGCCTGCCAAATAAAACCACGCTTCAGTGATGCTGAAGCAGTGGTTTATTTACTAAGCGTCGAATGACTTCATCAAACTCTATTGGAGTATGATTGATTAAATTAGCACCAACATCCATGCATCTTCCTTCTCTTGGATACTTATAATTACCATGGCAATGACCATGCAAATGATAAGCACCACGATGAGCTTTATTCCACTCACCTATTGGATAATGAAAGAGGCATATAGTATGACCATCTTTTTTAAATTCGTGGTAATCCTTGCACCAAACAAACAAGCTACGAATTTTTTCAGATTTCTTAATGGTCTGATCATGATTACCCCAAATTAAATGTTTACGACCATTTAATTGAGACAATATATTATAAAGCGGTCCTTCGTCTAAAAACCCAACATCACCAAGATGATAGATATTATCCTCAGGCTTAACAACACTATTCCAGTTGTTAATCATAGCTTTATTCATTTCATTTACATCTTTGAAAGGTCTGTTATCAAACCTTATAACATTGGCATGCCCGCCAATGTGTATCACTTATAAAAAAATCTTTATCCATCTTTCTTATCTCTGAATAATTGGATAAGGTTGTTCACAGTGTATGGGTTCTATACCGCTTGAGCTATAAGTAGGTCACAACTCCAAATTTATAGTCAGCCCAACATATCGTTTTATATGGGTCGCCTGTTGATGCCGCACCCAACCATTTAGTCCACTGTCTTATCCAAATTCTTTAATGATGCATATCTTCAAAATCTTTTTTTGCAGATAGCAGTATCAAAAACAACAATAGAGCAATAACGCCTATGACAATAAAAAACTTAAGCATTATTATCCTCTTTAAATGTGGTGCCCCTGACCAGATTCGAACTGGTACGCCATAAGCGAGGGATTTTAAATCCCTTGTGTCTACCGTTTCACCACAAGGGCATAAATAAAGGGCCTTGGCCACGTGCACATGGCCATATCCCACAACTTTAGACATTATGGGATATTAGATCATTAACAAATCATAATCACTCAGTTCTCTAAAGCACAAGGTCTTTAAAGAACTGAAGGGTATGACTTATGCGACAATAGTCAATCCTATTTGAGCCGTTCTAAATTCTAATCATAGAATTAAGCTCAATAATTATGGATCAACTATTGTTATTGCAGTTTCATCAAAACCCATCATGCACATCGGTGGCAAGCACGCTTCAAGCATGAGGTCGACCGGGCACGAGGCCAAATGGTCAGTACATTTTAAGTTTAATAATATATAGAATTATATATTATCCCTATTGGATAATATTAATTAGAGCGGAGCAGAACATGCTATAAGCGACATATCTCTTCTTTGAGGTCACATAGTCAAATGTCCTGGTCCTGGCTTTCACAGGACAGTCCCTAGCACTAATATTATCAGTGCCGCATGCTACTCAGTTATTACTGAGCAGCAGTAGCGGTTGCAGCAGGAGCAGGTTCCCAAGCTTCAGGAACCTTGGCCAGATCACCAGCTTCTTCCAGGTCATAACGAGACAGCTGACCAAGCAGCGCTGCGACCGGCAGATAGTTGTTGGTTTCCAGAGCATAGTTCTTGGCACGGTTCAGCTTGGCCAGCCTTTCCAGCTCAGCCTTCTCACGCTTGCGGAGAGAACGAACGGCTTCAACACGCACTTCGACACTGGTGTCAAAGGACTTCAGAATGCCAATGATCTGATCAGCAGCTTCACCTGCAGCTTCTTCCTTCTGCTTGTCCAGCTTCTTCTGCAGAGCTTCCTTAACGGAAGTAGGCAGCTGGCCGACATGCTTGAATTCATCATCGAAACCGCCGCCAGCAAAGGCGCGGAGAGTAGACAGACGAGGAGTGGTGGACACAGTTGTTGCTCCTGTAGAGTTTGCCTTAACAAGACTGTTAAGGTCACGATTCAGTGAATGATTCACTTTATTACCTTCTTTAAAACTTTCTTCTTTCTTCATGGAGTTGTGACACTCCATTAGTGCGGATTCTTTATGAATCACTTTGTAACTTTCCTTGTGAATATGCAGATAAAACTGCATAATTGCTTCCCATTGTTCATAGGAAGTTTTACCACGAGGACCAATATCATCATAGATATATGGATTTTTTAATTCTTTTCCACTCAATGCATCAGCGGGAATGGATAAAGCACGTCCTTCTAACCACCGACTAATGTCATCTGGATTCATGGACTTTACTCAGGCACACCTGCATCAATAACTCCGCAGACAATGCCTACTGGGGCAACCAAAATACCTGCAGTGCAGACAATATGGTTGCCTTGCCACTCCTTGATAGGAGGGTATTTAGAGACTACATTAACAATATTGTTAAAATAGCCCCAGATGATGACAAGGAAGAAACAGATGGCCAGTACGCCAACAATAGCATCTCCAATGCCACCAGAAGAACGACGATAACGGTAGCCCATTTAAGACCTCGTTTCATAAATCTTTCTTGATGGATTATTTACAAGACAGTAAACTGTCTTGGAATCATGAAATTCGCCCATATATGTTGGGCTGTCATCAAACAGAATATTAATTCCATTTGCTGCACAGTATTCTTTTTTAGCCTTATTCCATTCAGCTTTATCAGCATATGGCAGACCATTTTTCCATTCGACGGGAACACCCTTATTCGTCAAATACTCAACAATAGAGAAATAACGATCAAAGCGGATTCCTTTTTCATCGAGAAGACCCTTAATGCTATGGTCATATTTTTGACCAGTTACAATATGGATCTCAATGTCTGATCGTGCTAGAGCTTTTAGCATTGCCACAATAGATGGAAATGTGTCTAGTACGCCATGAATATCAAAACCAATTTTTAGCTTTGACTCAGACTGCACTTCATTGTTTATTTCATTTGTAATGGGTCGCATGATCTTGTGGCAAAATAGGGAGCCGAAGCTCCCCATTTTAGATATTAATGACCACGCTTGGCACGATCATGTGCAGTCTTACCAGGACGAGCCTTTTTGGTCTTGTCGAGACAGTTCTTGTGGGTGCGGGGCAGATTGCCCATTGCAGCACGGTCAGCTGCATTCATGAATGTTGCACGAGGGCCGACATCCTTTGCCATTTTATTTACACCTTGATTGGTTGATATTTCTGGAATTACTTCCAGACAGTGCCGCCAGAGACCACAGTGCCCTTGACTTCGAACACAATGAATTCAACACCGGGATTGGACTGAGCCAGACGTTCTGCTTCAGCCTTAGCCAGGTTGAAAGTGCGGTGTTCCACAGGAGTAGGAGAAACACTCACCACAGAAGTTTCAGGAACAGCAGGAATGCGGCCACGACCAGGCTTCGCAGGAGTTACCTTGCGTGTGCCAACAACATGAGAGCCGGGAGTAAGAGACATTATATTGTCCTTTGTTTTGTTTATGGGAGGGTTGAGAAAGATTAAAGAAAATCATTTGAGAAAGAGGCAATAAGAATAGCATTACCGCTCTATCCAACTGAGCTACAGATACAATTATTGCACCTGATGGGATTTGAACCCATGACCTGTCGATTAAAAGTCGAAGAAACTCTTATTTGTGCAACAAATGATTTTATTGAATCCTCTCAGAAAACTTAACTGAGAAAAAAGGTGATTAGGGCTTATACTTATAGGAATCGAACCTAAATTAGTTTGTTTTAAAGACAAAGTGTTAACCATTAACGAAGTAACCCTTATCTATTGCAACAATCAAGTTTTTTGAGAAGATTAATTTGGAGCGTCCACTCAGAATCGAACTGAGGACTTCGGGTCGGGATCACGACATTATACCACTTAACTATGAACGCAGTGATATGAAAAAGAGATAGTTTGCTACTTTACCTGGACTTTCACCAGCGGGGAAGTAGCAACCGGAAACCAACAATCAGGGACTCTTATCTTCTGGCAACTGTCGCATCATTCATTAAATGAGTGATGCCAATAGACAAATTAATTAAGAGTATGTCTGCCGATGTTCCATTATTATACCAAAGCGGTTGGTCCATCACAAGACCTATGATATCGGCGGGAACATATTGTCCACTGGCCCGACTGTTATTTGTTGCTTGGCACCTTTATGTTTATTTTCTTCGGTTATCACACCGGATAAATCAATATTTGGTTGAGATTCTGCCATAATTTTACTTATGACAGAATCTTTTAACAACAACCAACTTAGGAGGAGACCAAAATGACTAAAAGACACCTTGGATATTTACACAAAAGACTCTAAGTCTCTGCACCTTTTTGTTTATTTTTTTAAACTTAAGATACAAATTTATTCAGACTTGTCATTTTTTTGTTTATTTTTCAATCATTAATGAAAGAAACTTTATTATTCTCAATCTTGATTATAAGATTAGGATTAAATCCAGTTTCCTCTTTGAAGGGATTGGCATAATCTTCATCTCTTTGATAACCTCTTGGATTGCAGGCAACAGTAGTATTATCTACCACATATGTCTTGGCTTGATGGACATGACCATGACACCACAAACCAATATTACTATCATATATAGTGTCTTCAAGATTAGAATAATAGAAGCAATTCATTAAATCACCAGCGTATCTACTGTCTATTGATTTAGCAGTTGGTGCATGATGAGTAACTACAACTATATTATCTTGTGTTATCTGTGGATTTTCTCTTAAATATTTGAGATATCCCTGAATAAATGATAATGAATTTTGATGTTCATTAAACCAAGTAGTAGTATTAAAATCATAATTACTACCATCTTTTCTTCCAATATATCTAAAGTCATTCATATATCTCTTATTATATATATGAAGAGGATCATTTAAATCTGTCCATAATGTGGCACCAATAAAGATGGTGTCATCAATACAACGCCAATCATTATGAAGAATATGAACATTATCAAAATGTTCATCAAATAGCTTTTGTCTCTCCTTAAGAGAGTCGCTAATATTTCCATAATAATAGTCATGATTGCCATAAACCATTATTACATGCTTAAACTGTTGAGATGCAATGCGCATCCACTCAATGGCACCTAGCACCATTGAATTAGTAAATATGTCGCCTGCCAATACAAGAACTCTTTCTTTATCACCAGGCAATACTGGAATAACATATGAGGAGAATTCATTATGGAGGTCTGACATCAAACGAATTTCCATAAAAATTCTCCGAAACCGCTAGTCAAACGTTAAATATTAATAGGTTTCAAAATTAGAAACCGCTAGTCAAACGTAACCTGGAATTAAGTTCGCTAGTAAAACCACAAAAAACGGCTAGTCAAAAATGAACTAGTCAAACAACTGGCAAATCAAACCGATGAAAAACGTAACGCCATAAATAAAAAAATAACCAAAGTTAAAATGGCATTACGTTTTAAAAACAAACTGTAAACAACTGAAGCCCATTACAGGCTGTACAACGATGTTGGGGATTTGTATCGAGATAGAAATGACAAGAGCCATTTCAAAAGGACAGGCTATGTAATAATAGCCAG
>JACCDG011448441.1_pt1 | contig 14294 bp, 11 predicted proteins | sample 7442471 | NCBI WGS metagenome assembly JACCDG01 (sample SAMN15323444, study PRJNA562643) | freshwater metagenome | isolation source: river surface water | place: USA:Blue River Watershed | collected 2017-08-17
GCCAGGTGCAGCGCCCACGCGATGAACACCGGATTGCCCACCACATAGCGGCGAAACAGCCGGCGCGGCTCGCACGCCAGTCGCCAGCCCCACTCCAGGCCCAGGCGACGCAGCGCCCGCGGCGCTCGGGCGGTGCGCGCGCCCAGGAAGTCGAGGATGGCACCGCCGCACACGATCAGGCAGGGGCGGGTCAGCCGATCGCGCAGGATCAGGGCCACTTCCTCCTGCCGCGGCATGCCCATACCCAGGACGATGAGCGCGGGGGCGTACACGCAGGCAAGCCGCACATAGTCCTGGGCCGGTAGGAAGCCGTGCGCCATGACGCAGGGCGAGCCCGGTGCCAGGTCGCGGGCCACCGCGCGGGCCGCACGCCCAAGCCAGGGCTGCTGCGTCCCGAACAGCGCCAGCGGTGCACCCGCGTGGCGCTGCAGCAGGCGCGGGATCAGGTCCGTGCCATTGAGGTTCAGGCCCGGGGGTTGATCGAGCAGGGTCAGGAGCAAGGCCATGCCGATGCCATCGCGCAGCAGCAGGTCGGCCCGCGACAGGCTCTCGAAGAATCGCGCGTCCTGCGCGGCGCAATTCATGGCGTGCGCATTGACGAAGGCCAGCACCCGCGGCCGGTCGGGCGCCGCCAGCCAATCGAGCAGCTGGGTCTCACCGCGCGGGCCGTGAATCCGCAGCAGCGCACGCACCAGCGCCTGCCACCGCAGCGGCCAGTCGGGTGCGCTCACGACCGGCCTGTGCGATTGAGCACGGCGCCCACCACGTTCACCCCGAACTGGCGCAGGCCCGAGGCCACAGCCGCCAGACCCGGCAGCGAGCTCGTGTCGCGCGAGGCGACCACCATCGCGGCACCCGTGCGGGCCGCAACGGTGGCCGCATCGGCGGTACCCAGATAGGCCGGTGTGTCCACCAGGATCACTTCGAAGCTGCTTCGCAGCGCCGAAAGCAGGCGCGGGAGGGCACCGCGGGCCAGCAGCTCCTGCGGGTTGGGCGGCAGCGTGCCGGCTGGCAGCAGCGACAGGCCCGGCAGCGCCGCGATCTCCACCGCCGCCTCGGTGCCCGCACGGCCCGCGAGCACGCTGGACAGCCCCAGCCGCCCTGCCACTCCGAACAGACGGTGCTGGCGCGGATGGCGCAGGTCAGCGTCGACCACCAGCGTGCGCTTGCCCAGTTGCGCCAGCAGCGCCGCCAGGTTGGCAGTGATGTAGCTGCGACCCTCGGCGCGTGCGGGGCTCACGATGGCCAGCGCCGCAGGGCGCGCGTCGTTCTCGAACCACCCGAGCATCAGCCGACTGCGCAGGGTACGCAGAGGTTCGAGCGCCGGACTCTCGGGCTCCCAGGCCGCCACCAGCTCACTGGCCAGGGTGCAGTCCCGCGGCAGGTTCACCTGACCGAACTGCAAGGCCAGCGCCAGGCGAAGGTCTTGCGCCCCCAGCAAGCCCATTTCCAGGCCGGTCTCGCCATAGAGCTGCCCAGTCACCAGCTGGCGCGCGTGGATGCGTTCGGCATCCCGTGCCGACAGGCGGCCCTGGTCCACCAGCAAGGCGCCCAGGGACTGCGAGGGGTGGCACGCCAGGGCCACCGGGGTCTCGGGCTCTCGGGCCTGGGGCAGTGCGGGCCGGTTCATGCGGCGGCCCCACCCGAGAAACCCAGGCTGCGCCGCGGGCCCGAGAGCGCCGCCAGGCCGGTATAGGCCGGGGGCAGACTGGCCAGCACCGGTAGGTCGGCCGCCTGAAGGATGTCGTCCGCCGAGCGCACGCGCCGCTGTACGAGCTCCAGCATCAGGGCTCCGGCCACCGCCAGCAGCAGTCCCGCCACCGCCGCCACCGCCAGCACCTGTGCAAGGCCGGGGCCGGCGGGTCGGGCCGGCTCGGTGGCGGGTGCAATCTGGGTCAGGTAGGTCTGGGTGGCCAGGCTCTCCAGCCGGGTCTTGCTGGCGTTGGTGCTCACCGTCTCGAAGGCACGGCGCGCCGCATCCACATCCTGCTGCAGGAGCGCCAGCTGACCGCGCTGGCGATTCAGGGCCAGTACCTGCGCGCGCTGGGCCTGCAGCGCCGCGTTCAGTTCCTGCTCGCGGCTACGGCTGGCGCGGTAGCTGGCGTCAATGCCGCTGGCGATACGCCGGGTCTCGCCAGCCAGACGTCCCTGCAGGGCGTCGCGCTCGGCCTGCAGCCGCAGCAGCTGCGGGTGGCGCGGCCCCAGCGTCGCGGCGCTTTCCTGCAGGCGGGCCTCGGCGCGCGCCAGGTCGGTCCTGAGCGCGTTCACCAAGGGGCTTTGCATGACCTCGGCCACGGTGTCACTGGCGGCAGTGCGACGGCTCTGGCTGTCGGTGGTCTGGGCCTGCACCTGGGCCAGCTGCAGCGAGAGCTCGCGCAGGCGGGCGATCTCGTGGTCCACCTGCTCGGTACCGACGATGCCCGCGCGCTGCTGAAACTCGGACAGACGGGCCTGGGCAGCCTCGAGCTGGCGGCGGCTGGCCTCGACCTGGGTGTCGTACCAGCCGGACCCCTGTTTGGCCGGCGCGGTCTGGATCTCCAGGGCCACCTCGATGAAGGCACGGGCCAGCGCGTTGGCCCCCTGCGCCGCCTCGACTGGCGTGGGTGCGGTCCAGCCCACATGGATGATGTTGCTCTCGCGCGCCGGGCGCACCCACACGCGCGCATGGGCCTGCTGCAGCCACTCGCGCCGTCGGTCTGCGTCGAGATGACCAGCGGCCTGCATCAGGTCCAGCGCGCGTTGCGCCACCCGGTCGCTGCGGGCGATGTCCACTTGCGTGGCCATGTAGCTGGCCACCAGCGCCGGCGCGAAGCCGCCGCCCACCCGCTCGGACTGCACGTCGACCATCACTGGAACGTCGGCGGTGTAGCGCTCGGGCCGCAGGAGGTACCACAGCATCAGGAGGGCCAGCGTGGCCAGCAGGATCAGGGCGGCCGTCATGCGGCGCGCGCGCAGGATGGACAGGAACTGCAGGAGGCTCATGGCGGCACCGTAAAAGTGAAGGAATCAGAAGAGGCTCTCGCGCACGAAGAGCACGTCATTGGGTTGGACCAGATCGGTCAGCTGCGGCGTGGACTGCACGATGGTGCCGTCGGGCCCAGCGCGGTGCAGGTGCAGCCGGTTCTGGCTGCCGCGTGGCGTGATGCCGCCGCCGGCGGCAAGGGCCTGCATCACCGTCATACCCCGCTCGATCCGGTAGGGGCCAGGCCGCTGCGCCTGCCCGTAGAGGTAGAAAACCGGCGCGCGCGGGATAAAGAGCGCGTCGCCCGCCTGCAACACGAGGTCCTGCTGCGTGGTGTCGCCGGAAAACAGGCTGGGGATGTCGATCACGCGCCGAAACGCCACGCCCTCGCGCATACCGGTGACCACCACCGCGTCATCGCCCAGCGGGGTGACGCCACCCGCCGCGGCGATCATCTCGCTGGCACGCACATTGGCGGTGTCCAGGGTGAAGCGTCCGGGCCGGGCGACCTGCCCCAGCACCGCGACCTGGCTGCCCCGCACCTGCAGCAGGTTGATATTGACCTGCGGCGCCTTCAGAAAGCGTCCCTCGCGCAGGGCCGAGGCGATGCGCCGCTCGGCCTCGCCCAGCGCCAGACCGCCCAGCGCGAGGTTGCCCACCAGCGGATAGCTGATGGTGCCGTTCTCGGAAACGCGGGCCTCGACGGTGAGATCGGGGTTCTGGAACACCTGCACCCGGATCGAGTCGCCAGGGCCCAGGCGGTACTCGCTCGCGGTGGCACGGGCAGCGGGTTCGGCACTCCAGGCCGATGCGGTCACTGCGCAAGCGATGACCAGCAGCACGGCGACGATGACGCGTGCGCAAGCAGGGGCGGGAACAGGAAACATAGGTACAAGCTCCGTAAGGACGAGGCCGAGGGAAAAAGCGTGGGGGACTTCAGAAATGCAGTCGGACCCCCAGGGCCACCACATTCGCGCGGAAGTCCAGGCCAGCGAGGTTGGACTGACGATGCTCCTGGCGCACCGACGCGGTGAGCTCCAGCAGTCGGCGGGGTGTCCACTCCAGGGTCAGCGCGTTCGAGCGGGTCCTGTCCTCGCGACCCAGGTCGGGCGAGGCGCTTGAGACCACCCGCCACTCCCGCCGCTGCATGGAATGGCGAAAGCGCAGGACGGTCTTCTCCGAGGGCCTCCAGGTGGGCGCCAGGTGCAGGCGCCAGCCGCGGACATGCCCGCCGCTGCCGAACTCGTAGCTGCCCAGGTCGCGTGCGACCCCCGCCTCGACCGCGGTGCGCGGCGAGTAGGTCCATCGCAGGGTGGTATCGGCGATCAATCCCCGGAAGTCGCGCGCAGGCTCGATGTCGTGCGAGCGCTCCAGATAGGCGACACGCGCATCCAGCGCCGTCTTGGCGGTGGCGGTCCAGCGCAGACGGACCGAAGGCTCTGTCTCTCTGAATCCGATGCCGCTGGCAACCGCGCCGTAGTCGCCCTCGCCACGCCGCAGCTGCGTGGTCAGGAGCGTGCCGGCACTAGACTCGTAGCCGGCGCCCAGGTGTACGCTGGACACGCTCGGACTGGCCTCCAGCGCGCGCGGGTCGTCGCTGCGGCTGCGGAACTGGTCCAGACCGCCCAGGGTGCGCCAGCCGCCACGTCCCAGCACCGTCACCTCGGCCAGCTCGCGTCGCTCGGTGCGCCGGCTGATCCCGACCGTGGACGCGGAGGCATTGGTGATATCGCGGGACTGGCGTCGGTCGGCGCTGAGGATGCCGCGCACGGTGGGCGTGAACTGGAAGGTCCAGCCGCCGTCGTAGCTGAAGGTGGAATAGTCCAGGTAGTCGGCTTCCCGGAAGCGAAACTGCCTGGCCTGCGCCTGTAGTGTCAGACGCTGCAGGCTGTAGCGCTTGTCCAATCGCAGGCCTGCACTGAGCACGCCGATCTCGTCGGACACGGGGCGCTCGGCCCGCAGGACGTTGGAGTCGCGCTCCACCGCCACCCCCGCGTGCAGGGCCAGCACCGGGCCGGGCGCCTCGTCTGGCCCCTGGGCCCGCGCCGGGGCAGACACCGTTATTAGCATCACCGGGATCCCCGCGATGCAGGCTCGGGGGCAGGAGAGGGTCTTCACGCCGTGGTCCTTTGCGCTGTGCGTACCCCCGCATGGTGGGTGACGAGGCACAGCCCCAGCAATGGTCCGTTCGGGCCAGCGCCGCTCAAGACCGGAAGGGATTCAATAGGCGGCGGCATCCCGGAACACCAGCCGCACCGTGCGCGCGATGATGGCCAGGTCCAGCGCCAGCGACCAGTTCCGCAGATAGTCGATGTCCATCTGCACGCGCGCCTGCATCAGGGCCAGCGAGCGCGTCTCGCCGCGCAGGCCATGCACCTGGGCCCAGCCCGTGATTCCTGGTCGTACCTTGTGACGCACCATATAGCTGCGAATCTGGGCGCGATACAGCTCGTTGTGGGCCACCGCGTGCGGACGCGGACCGACCACGCTCATGCGCCCCTGCAGCACGTTGATCAACTGCGGCAGTTCGTCCAGGGAGGTGCGACGCATGAAGGCGCCCAGCGGCGTGATCCGCGCGTCATGGCGCTGCGCCTGTACGATGGTGGGACCGTCTTCCACCACCGTCATCGAACGGAACTTGTAGACGACGATCTCCTGTCCGTCCAGGCCATAGCGCCGCTGGCGAAAGATCACCGGCCCGGGCGAGGTGAGCTTGACCGCTGCGGCCAGGGCCAGCATCAGGGGCGAGACGAGCAGCAGAAGCACACTGGCGAGCACCAGGTCCGACGCGCGCTTGATCAGACCGGCCGGTCCGCGAAACGGCGTGTCGCACACGCTGATCACGGGCAGGCCGCAGACTGCGTCGGCGCGGCTCTGAATCAGGTCGGTGACGAACAGGTCTGGCACGAAATACACCGAGGCGGTGGTGTCCTGCAGGTCTTCCAGCAGGGCCCGGATCCGCGGTTGCGAGGCCATGGGCAGCGACAGGTACACCTGGTGTACGCGCTGGGCCTTGATGAAGGGTGCGACGTCCGCCAGCGCGCCCAGGCGGGGCGCGGGATCGTCGGCGGCCAGGCGTGATGCGGCCCGATCGTCAAAGCACCCCACCAGCGTGATGCCGGTGTGCGCGGCATGACGCAGGCGGCGGGCAAGCGCCAGGCCCTGTGTATTCAGGCCCACCACCACCGCGCGCAAGGGCGCGCCCTGCAGACGCAGCAGCCACGGTGTGGCCCGACGCAGCGCGGCATGTGCGGCCAGTTGCAGGGCGGGCGCCAGCCACAGCCAGTGCAGCAGCACCTGCGGCGACAGGCGGGTCAATTGCCCGGTCACCTGCCCCGCCAGCAGCAACACCATCACCACCCACAGCCAGCCCGCAGCCCCACGCACCACCCAGGCACCCGGGCGGCCCACCGGCGCTGACCACGCCCCCGGAAACGAGAGCGCGAAGGCCAGCACCGACACCAGCAACCACTCGAGGGTAAGCACCCCCTCCAGGGCCCAGACCAGGATCCAGAGCGAGACGGCGGCGGCCAGCGGATCGACCAGCCCGTGCGCCAGCCGCAGCAGGCGGTTGCCGTCATGCCCGTGGCGTGCAGGCTGCAGGCCGCGCGGCAAGCCGCCCGCGGCGGAAAGAAGCGAGCCAGCGTCAGGCATGCGTGGTCAGGCGGGTGAGCTTGGCCACCGCCTGCGCGCGGTTGGTGACGTCGAGTTTGCTGAAGATGCTTTTGAGGTGGTTCTTCACCGTGAACTCGCTGATGCACAGGATGCAGCCGATTTCGGGATTGGTCTTGCCCATGGCCACCCAGGTCATGATCTGGTGCTCGCGTTCGCTCAGAGGCACGCCGGCACCGGTACCCGCCCGCTCGACGTAGGGCAGCCGTGTCCACGGCGCCGGGGACGGGGGTGACGACGCGGTGGTGACGGCGGGCGCCACAAGGGAAAGCCTGCGCAGCGCCGCGTCGATGAAGGGCACCAGCAGGCGCAGGGTGAGCGCATGGGCCTCGGTGTCGACGGTGGTGGAGGGCTGCGCGTGCAGGGTGGCGACCAGGCGTTCACCGGCGGGTGTCGGGTCACGCGTGCCGTGCACCCATGCGCCGCGCAGCCCGGACAGACGCGCGCTACCCGGACCCAGACCATCCGCGAGATCCACCGCACAGGGCGCATACCGCGCCGCCACCCAACCCTCGTGCAGCGCGCGCAGCAGCGGCCGCAGGCCGTCGGACCCGTTGGATAGGCCGGTGGGCAATCCGGCGGCCAGCTCCAGGCGAATCGGCCCGAACCGGAAATCACCCGACGCCGCCACCACCGCGTCATGCGGCAGCACCGTCTGAACCTCACCCGACAGCCAGCGCCGCAGGTCGTCCAGGCTCGCGATCAGCGCGCCGCACTGCGCCACCCGCAGGAACTGGGAGGCGTGGACCTCGGGGTCGGTCAGGGGTGACGGCATGAGAGAGGCCTTGCGCAATCCAGGGTGGCGAGGATCGTGCGCGAGCAGGATAGGCACAGCCTGTAGGTGTCCGTCGTGCTGCCCTGTCGGTGCCCGACGCTGCGGCAGTTGCGCATCGCTACACTGCGCGCTGACCCGCCGGGGCCCCTGTCCTGGCGCCCCATCCCCCCTTGCATGCCGTCCCTGCGTGAGTGCCCCCGTGTCCCCCGACCCTGCCCCGACTGCGCACGACCGGCCCGACGCGCCTGCGATTGGCCGTGCGCATGCACGGCGACTACGCGAGATGTACCGCAGTGCGGGCTGGCCCTGCCAGGACGATATCGAGATCGAGCTGCTCGCCGCCGGCCTGCTCGAACGTGTGCGTGACGACCAGGGTCGCGAGACGCTGCGCGTGACCGATGCCGGCCTGCAGGTGGCCGCACGCCAGAAGGCTGCGAACCGCGCCGCATTGTCAGCGCACGAGGCGCTGGTGCTGCAGGTGGCGCAGCAGATGGTTCACGCCGGGCGGCTCGCGTGGTGCGGCCTGGGTCTGCGCGCGCAGGTGCCGGGTGAGGCGACCGACTCCAGTGTCTGGGCGCTGGCGCGCCCCGACGTGTTTTCGATCCGCCGCACCTCGGTCGCCGAGTACGTCGACCCCATCGTCCACGAGGTCAAGGTGCGCCGCGCCGACCTGCTCGCCGATCTGCGCCGGCCCACCAAGCGCGCGGCCTACCTGGACCTGGGCGAGTGCTGGTACGTGCTCGGGCAGGACGCCAAGGGGCGCAGCATCGGCGAGCCCGACGAGATCCCCTCCGAGTGCGGGGTACTGATGGTGCAGGGAGAGCGCCTGGTGGTCGCACGGGCCGCGACGCGGCGTGCACGCACGGCACTGCCTTTCAACGTGTGGATGGCGCTGGCGCAGGCGACGCCCCTGTCACTGCCCGGGCAGCGCGAGGCGCAGGGGCTTCTAGGCTAGGGCGGGCGCGCGCCCGCGTCACCCGTTTTCCTCGGCGATGCGACGCGCCTCGCGCCGCACGACGGTGCTGGGTTCGTGGGTGAAGGGCAGGCGGGGCAGGCCCAGCAGCGCCTGCAGGCGGGCATGGGCGCGATCCATGTCGGCGCCGATCATGGCCAGGGCCACCTCGTGCCCCGGCTCGTGGCGGGCGACCTCGAGGTAGGCCGCGCGCAGGCGCTGGTAGTCGGCTTCGGCCCGGTGGATCTCATGCTGTCCGGCCGCAGGGGCACGGGCATATTCGGTGCGAACCGGACGCGGACGGGTCTGAGGCACTTCTCGGGTGGTCACGTGGAGCTCCTTTCCGGTGTCCGAGGGCAGCCCCCATGCTAGGCACGGTCTGGCCTGCGCCCGAGTGCGAATGTGTGAGCACCTGGCAACATCGGTCGAATGTCCGATTTGGGTTTTTGCTGGCTGGTTCGTGGGCCCGAAGGACCCCTGCATCGAAGCCCCCGGGCCCGTGCCGCCCGCCCAGCGCGCTCCCGCTTCAAGCGAAAAGCAGCACCCTGCAACCCCCCTCACTCCCCCTTTCCCGCCTGAGCGCTCCACTGGCTCATCCCTAAGAGCTCTGCCGTTCTATGATCCCGCGGTCAACCTCCAGACCGCACCGTGATCACCACCCCACGCTCCCTGCGCCACACCCTGGCTGCCTTCACCCTCGCCGCCTTGGCTATCGCCAGCGCCGCCAGTGCAGCAGCAAACACGCTGACCGGCCGCGTCGTCGGCGTTTCCGATGGCGATACCGTCACGATCCTGGACGCCAGCAAGCGCACCCACAAGATCCGCCTACTCGGCATCGACTCCCCGGAGAAGAAGCAGCCTTTCGGCGAGCGCGCCAAGCAGTCGCTCAGTGACCTCGTGTTCGACAAGCAGGTCAGCGTCGAGGGTGGCAAGCAGGACCGCTACGGCCGCTCGCTGGGCAAGATCGTGCTGGACGGCCGTGACATCAACCTCGAGCAGATCCGGCGCGGGATGGCCTGGCACTACAAGCAGTATGCGCGCGACCAGTCGCCGCAAGACCGTGCGGCCTACGCCGAAGCGGAAAGCGCAGCTCGCCAGAAGCGCGTCGGCCTGTGGCAAGACGCGGACCCGGTTCCGCCCTGGTCCTTCCGACGCGAAGGCCGCGAGCAGAACGCCAAGGCGAACTGAGCGCCCCCTCTCGCGCGCACCTCTCGCGCACTGAGCCCGAACGTCGGGCCCCGCAGGGTCGGCGCAAGCCTGCAACCCCGCCCTCTTCACCCTCTCCACCCTTGGGCTCTCAACGCCCACCCCCGCCAGCCTCCGCCACAGGCGCCGGGGCCCGCTGGCGTTACCGCCGCCGTGGGCGACGGCTAAAGAAAGAGCCCTCCGAATTTAACTTTTAGGCGTGCATTTTTACTTTTCGTTTTAACTTTAAGACTACTATTCAGGCGACTGAAAGCTATCGAGATCCGTCCGTTCACCCCTACCCCGAGGACTCTGCATGCAGTACGCCCCGCCCCCCTCCCGCAGCGCCCCGATGCGCACCCGCTCGCTGATAGCCCTGGCCGTTGCCGCCCTGGTGGCCGGTTGCGCCAGCGTGACGCCCGTGCCCCTGGACCCTCAGGCCACTCATGACGCGAATCGCGCGGACGCCCTGGCCCTGCGGGCCGACGTGCCGCCCATCACCGGTCCGCTCACTCTGGAGGAGGCCCTGGCCCGGGCCCTCAAATACAACCTGGACCGCCGGGTCAAGCTGATGGAGGAGGCGATCGCCCACCGTCAGCTGGACCTGTCCTTCTACGACATGCTGCCGCGCCTGGCGGCGCAGGCGGCCCTGACCTCCCGCAACAACGACCGCATCAGCGAAAGCCGCGACGCCCTCACCGGCGCGCCCTCCACTTCGCGCTTCATCTCGCAGGACCGCACCCACACCACCGTGCAGACGGGTCTGAGCTGGAGCCTGCTGGACTTCGGACTGGGCTACTACAACAGCCAGCAATTGGGAGACCGCGTCCAGATCGCGCTCGAAAAGCGTCGCAAGGCCATGCACCTGCTGTCACAGGACGTGCGGATCGCCTTCTGGCGCGCGGCCAGCGCCCAGGCCCTGCAGGACCGGGTCAGGGCCACGGTGGCCATGGCCCAGGAGGCGCTGGCCGACGCCCGACAGACCGAAGCCAGCCGCGTACGCAACCCGGCCGACGCGATCCGCTACCAGCGCCAGCTGCTGGAGAACCTGCGCCTGCTCGAAGCGATTGCGCAGGAGCTCTCGGCCGCACGGGTCGAACTGGCCTGGCTGATCAACGCCCCGCTGGGGCAGCCGCTGCAGGTGGTCGAACCCCCGGTGGACGACACCAATCGCCATGTCCTGCGCCTGCCGATCGAACAACTGGAGGAGACCGCGCTGCGCCAGAGCGCCGACCTGCGAGAGCAGCACCACCAGACGCGTATCGCCCGACTGGAGGCGCGCAAGACGCTGGTGCGGCTGTTTCCCAATATCAGCTTCAGCTACAGCCTGAACTACGACACCGACAACTACCTGGTGAACAACCGCTGGAACGAGGCCGGGCTGCAGCTGTCCTTCAACCTCATGAACCTGGCCACGATGGAGCAGCAGAAGCAGCTGGCCGAGGCCGGCATCAAGCTGGCCGACCAGCGTCGTCTGACCGCGCACATGGCGGTCCTGGCCCAGGTGCACCTGGCGCGTCTGCAGTGGGACAACGCGCTGCGCCAGATGGACCGCAACGAAGAGATCTACGCCACCGACCGACGCCTGGCCGACATGCTCACGCACCGCGAAGCCGCACAGACCCAGAGCAAGCTGGACAGGGTCAGCGCCGAGACCGGTGCCATCCTCAGCCTGCTGCGGCACTACCAATCGGTCTCGCAGGCCTATGCGGCGCAGGCCCGGCTGGAGGCCTCGCTAGGGCTGGACCCAGTCATCGCCAGCGTGGACAGCCTGTCGCTGGCTGAACTCGCCAGCCAACTGCGCCAGGGTCGCCGCTGGGAGCTCACGCCGCCGGCCGCTCCGGCCGTGCGCGCGCAGGGTGGCTGATCGTGCGACGGTTTGCCTGCGTCCTGTCCGCGACCGGCCTGCTGGCATGTGGCCTGCCGGCCGCCGCCAGCGGCACCTCCCTGCCCGCGGCCGATCCCGCGCCCGCGCTTCGCGCGGACGCTACGCCCTTGGCGCGCCAGGCCCTGCGCGCCCAACTACTGCCACGCCGTTACACCACGCTGGCCGCCGAGGTCGGCGCCAAGGTCAATCGCCTGCCCGTGCCCGAGGGCAGCGCCTTTCGCGCTGGCCAGGTGCTGGTGGTCTTTGACTGCAGCGTGCAGCAGGCCCTCCTGCACAAGCACCAGGCCGAACTACAGGCGGCCGAAAAGACCGCCCAGGCCAACGAGACCCTGCACAAGCTCAACTCCGTTGGCCAGCTTGAACTGGACCTCTCGCAGGCCGCGGTCCGGCGGGTGCGTGCCGAGTTGGGCAGCCAGCAGGCGGTGCTGGAGAAATGCACCATCACCGCACCCTTTGGCGGACGTGTCGCCGAGCAGAAGGTGCGCGAGCAGCAGTTCGTGCAGGCGGGCCAGCCGGTGCTGGACATCCTGGACGACAGCGTACTGGAGCTGGAATTCATCGTCCCCTCGGCCTGGCTCGCGTGGCTGCGCGTGGGAGGTGAATTCAGCGTGGCCATCGACGAGACCGGCAAGACCTACCCCGCCCGCCTGACCCGCCTGGGCGCACGCGTCGACCCGGTGAGTCAGTCGCTCAAGGTCGGCGCTGCCATCAACGGCCGCTTTCCTGAACTCATGGCCGGCATGAGCGGCCGCGTGGACATGCCCGCGCCACGCGGACGCTAGGCCGGCCCCCACCCACCCCCGGAGCCACGACCATGACACACCCCGCCTGCGCACCCGCGACCTCGCGCTCTCGCATCGTGCCGGCCGCACCCCGGCCCCTGGCGCTGGAAGCGCGCTTCATGTTCGACGGTGCGGCGGTCGCCACCGCCGTCGAGGTACTCGCGGGCGACTTCCCCGCGGTGGACCCGAGGCCCGACGCCACGGTCCTGAGCCTCGCGTACGCCGTGCAAGCCAGCGACATGGGAATCACCCGCGAGGCCAGTCACATCGGTCTTGACGACAAGCCCCAGGCCCTCGACGCGATCGCCTTGCTGGACATGCCCTCAGGGGGCTATGGAAACGACGCCCTGGTGCGCCTGGAGATCGACGGTGCGACCTACTTCGGCTGGATCAGCGGCGAGACCCGTGACCGGGGCAGCTACTATTTCTGGACTGACCCCGACTTCAAAAGCGAGCAAGCCGCGCTGGACGGGTGGAAGTCGGAGGGTCAGAGGGACGAAGACAAGGACAACGTCGGCTTCGTCCTGACCACCCAGGCGCTCCAAGAAAACACGGCGCAGATTCACTCGTCACTGAACATCGAGACATTGCGCGCGTTCCTGCCCCGCCCCAATACAGCGCCCGAGGGAAATCCCGACGCCGCCAGCCTCCTGGAAGACGACGGCCCACGCATCGGTAACGTCCTGGGTAACGACACGGATGCCGACGGCGACAGCCTGACCGTCACCGGCTTCACCATCAACGGCACCCCGTACGCGCCGGGCGAGACGGCCATCCTGGCGGGACGGGGCAGCTTCACGCTGGACACGGCGGGGAACTACGCCTTCACACCCGAGCCGAATTTCTCTGGCACCCTGCCCACTATTGACTACGGCATCACCGATGGCCGCGGCGCCACCGCCAGCGCCACGCTCTCGATCAACGTCCTGTCCGTGAACGATCCGCCCGCCAGCCAGCCGTTCACCATCACCCTGCCGGAGGACGGGATCTACCGTTTCAGCGCCTCCGACTTCGCCTTCAGCGACGCCAGCGACAGCCCCCCAAACGCCTTCAGCGAAGTGGTCCTTGCGTCGCTGCCTACCAACGGCACCCTGTATTACGACGGCCAGCCGGTCACCACTGCTGGTCAGGTCTATTCGGTCGCCAAGATCGACAAGCTGACGTTCGTTCCAGCCCCCGACGCCTTTAGTGCGACCGACGATAGCCCTGGCAGCCTCTACACGACCTTTTCCTTGCGGGTCAGAGACAACGGGGGTCAGGCCAGAGGGGGAGTGGATCAGTCTGCGGACAATCAGGTGAATGTGGTCGTTCGCGCGGTGAACGACCTGCCCACGTCCAGTGACGACACCGTCACGCTGGACGAGGACACGGTCCGCACGCTGGAGGTCAGCGACTTCGGCACCTTTACGGACATCGACAGCACCGGCTTGACCGCGGTCCGGGTCGAATCCTGGAGCGGCTCGGGCACCTGGGAATATCGCGAGGAGGCCTCGGGCTCTTGGAGACCCCTGCAAGCAGGGACCGTCCTCATGCGGGCCGTCCTCGACAGCGGCGGCCTGCGCTTCACGCCCGATGCCCACACCTGGGGCCGCGACTACGCGAGCCTGGATTTCCGGGTCAGCGACGGTATCGGCTGGAGCCCAGACCCCAACACGCTCACGCTGCATGTCGACCCGACCAACGACGCGCTCGACGTCGCCGACCTCACGCCCGAGACCGTCACCGCAGGCGAGGTTCTGAGCCTGCAAGACATCACCATCAGCGACCTGGACGGGAATCAGGACCTGCACGAGGTCATCGTGTCCGTGGACATCGGGACGCTCGACACCTCCCTGCTCGACGCGAGCTCCACCGGAAACGGCACCAACACCGTGACCCTGAGTGGCTCTCCCGCCTACGTCAGCCAGCAACTCACCCTCCTGCGCTACGTCGCACCGCCGACCCAGGCGGGCACCGACACCCTCACCGTCAGTGCCACCGACAGCGGCGGCAGCAGCGACAGCGAAAGCACCACGATCACGGTCCGCAGCGGCACGCTCGGATCGACCCCGCCACCTGCACCTGCACCTGCACCTGCA
>JACCDG010081749.1_pt1 | contig 14289 bp, 11 predicted proteins | sample 7442471 | NCBI WGS metagenome assembly JACCDG01 (sample SAMN15323444, study PRJNA562643) | freshwater metagenome | isolation source: river surface water | place: USA:Blue River Watershed | collected 2017-08-17
ATGGATAATCCGATTAGAGCGGTAGCGATAAATGCCTTATCGGCGATGGGATCAAGCAATGTGCCAAAGGCGGAGATTTGATTTCGACTTCTTGCAATGCGTCCATCTAAAACATCTGTCATGCCAACTACAAAGAACATAAGCCAGGCGATGATTTGCCAATCTGGATCATTGCCACCATTTTTGAAAAGCGCCCAAGCACAAAAAGGTAAGGCGAGAATTCGGGCTACTGTTAAGAAGTTAGGTAGGTTCATAAAGGTTGAGCTACCAAATCTGCTCCAGCCACATCCACCACGACCGCATCCACATATTGCCCAACTTTGTAGCCCGCGGTCGGACGTCCTGGAGTTGAGATAAAGGTTGTTGAATCAACCTCTGGGCCTTGGTGCTCCGCCCGCCCTTCTTGAGTTTCCTCATCCTCAATCAAAACCCGGACCTTTTGGCCAATTCGCTCAGCTGCACGCTGGTTTACCAGCTCCTCTGCCAAAGTCGTCAGCAGATTGGTGCGCGATTGAATCAGCTCTGCATCAACCTTGTTTTCTAATTTAAGAGCCTCAGTGTTATCCTCATCTGAATAAGGGAATACTCCAATCGCATCCAAACCAGCAGCATTGATGAAATCAACTAAATCCTGGAACTCCTGATCAGTTTCACCTGGGAAACCAACAATGAAGTTGGAGCGAATGCCAGATTCAGGGTTCAAGGCACGAATCTGAGTGATCAAATGCAAAAACTTCTCGGCATCGCCAAAGCGGCGCATTCTGCGAAGCAGAGTTCCTGAGGCATGCTGGAAAGAAATATCAAAGTAAGGCACAACTTTTTCAGTAGCGACCATTGCCTGCAGAAGTGTGGGTCGGATTTCTGCCGGCTGTAAATATGAGAGTCTAATGCGCTCGATGCCATCAATTTTTGCTAACTCAGGCAGCATCGACTCCATTACTTTTAAATCACCAAAATCTTTGCCATATGAGGTGGTGTTCTCACTAACCAAAAAGATTTCGCTAACACCGTTCTGAGCCAACCAAGCTGCTTCCTCTAAAATCTCGGTGGGGCGTCTGGAAACAAAGGCACCACGAAATAGTGGTATTGCGCAAAAAGAGCATCTCCGGTCACAACCCGATGCAATCTTTAGTGGTGCCATCGGTGAATTTCCTAAACGCTTACGGGAAAAGGTACTGCCCTGCCCCATCGATAAGGGCCTCTCATTAATGACACGAGTGGTTTGCCGGGCCGCTGGGGAAATTGGAATTAAGGTACGACGATCCTTTGGCGTATGTGCTTTTGGTTTTTCTCCATCCAAAATTCGACGTAATCTCGAAGAGATATCTTGGTAATCATCAAATCCCAAAATCGCATCAGCTTCAGGGAGGGCTTCAGCCAACTCTTTTCCATAACGTTCAGCCATGCAACCAACAGCTACGACCGCACGCAGGCTGCCATCTGCCTTTAGGGCATGGGCCTCCAAGAGCGCATCAACTGAGTCTTTTTTAGCTGATTCGATAAAGCCGCAGGTGTTTACGACCGCTATATCTGCGGTCGCGGGATCACTTACCAAAATCCAGCCATCTTCGGAGAGTCTTCCCGCTAGCTCCTCAGAATCCACATCGTTGCGGGCGCAACCTAAAGTTACTAGGGCAACGGTTTTTGGATTGGAGTTTGGGAGTGACACCCCCGCATTCTATAGATTAAAGCTGTGATTAACCCTGATTACTGCTGGCCTGCGGTCCGAATTCCAGTCTAACAACCTCGCCAACTCTTCCAGGTACGCCTAATTCTTCACCATTGACTGTAAGACTAACGGCACCAGCGTTTCCGATTACCAAATACAACAATTGGTTGTCACTAAAAGTTCTAGTTTCACCTTGCCGAATTCGACCGCTGAATTGAGTAGCTCCCGTTGAATCATTAATAGCGACCCATGAAAGACCATTTACTCCTGTTACTTTAACCTCAACACCGTCTTTAACGGCTGCTACGGCGTTGTTGGATGGATTTGAATTTGTAGAGTTAGTCACCACATTTTGTTCTTCAGAGGATCCGTTTGATGTTGAAAAAATCAATGCTCCGACAATTCCGAATACCGCTACTCCAGCAGCTACACCACTGAGCGCTTTCCATGAGATTGGCTTGCGTTCCTTAGTTGCAGGCGTTGCACTGTTATCATTTAGTAAATCTCTAATTGATTTACTTAGGGAAATTGTTTGAGATTCAAAAGCAATCAATACTTCAGAGTCGCCTACGCCGCAAATTCTTGCAATTGTTCTGATATGTCCGCGCGCATAAGTTGGACCGCCACAAGTTGAAAAATTATCTCGTTCTAAATCTTCAATGACAGATGCGGGTATACGAGTGCGAGCGGCGAGCTGCTCAACAGATAATCCTGCTGACTTTCGCATCTCTTGTAGTGAACTACCTACTGACATAATCGCCTCGCAAATTTTCTAACTGGGGCGTGAATTGTAGAAGCAGTGAGTTATACGGCACAACAGGGCAAACTCAATTACTGGGGTGAATTGCTGAGAATCACCCCTGAATGACTTCGAGCACTGAGGCTAAATCCTCTTGCTTAACCAAAACGACTCGAGCCTTCGAACCCTCAGATGGTCCGACAATCCCACGGCTCTCCATCAAATCCATCAAGCGTCCAGCTTTGGCAAAACCAATTCTTAGTTTGCGCTGCAACATTGATGTAGAGCCGAATTGCGTGCTGACTACAAGCTCTATGGCTTGAATCAATAACTCTTTATCATCGCCAATATCATCATCACCAGATCGCGCGCTCATGACTGGCTTCAAAATATCTTCACGGTAAACCGGTTGCAGTTGTGATTTCACATGAGAGACCACTGACTCAATCTCACGCTCAGAAACATAAGCGCCTTGGATACGCATTGCTTTGCTCGCGCCCATCGGAAGGAATAAGCCATCACCTTGTCCAACTAATTTCTCAGCGCCTGGCGTATCCAAAATAACTCGAGAGTCAGCCAATGAGGAGGTAGCGAAAGCCAAACGAGATGGCACATTAGCCTTTATCAACCCAGTCACGATATCTACCGAAGGTCTCTGGGTTGCAATAACCAAGTGGATTCCAGCCGCACGAGCTAATTGAGTGATTCGAACAATTGAATCCTCTACATCTCTAGCCGCTACCATCATTAGATCTGCTAATTCATCTACAACTACTAACAGATATGGATAAGGCTCTAAAGCTTGATCTGCTCCCTCTTTTGCAGTTACTTTCCCAGAACGCACCGCTTTGTTGAAATCATCGATATGCCTAAAGCCGTAGGTTGAAAGATCGTCATATCGCATATCCATCTCACGAACTACCCACGCCAAAGCTTCTGCGGCTTTCTTAGGGTTGGTGATAATCGGTGCGATTAGATGTGGAATCCCTTCATATGCATTTAACTCAACACGTTTTGGATCAATCAGAATTAAACGCACATCATTTGGTGTCGCCCGCATCAGAATTGAAGTTACCAATGAGTTAATCATGGAGGATTTACCGGCTCCAGTGGCGCCGGCAACCAAAAGATGAGGCATCTTGGCCAAATTAGCGCAGATGAAATTGCCCTCTACATCTTTACCAAGAGCGATAACCATCGGGTGATGATCATTGCCAGCAACACTGGAGCGCAAAACATCCCCTAGCGAGACAATTTCGCGATCAGTATTTGGAATCTCAATTCCTACAGCAGATTTGCCTGGAATCGGAGAAAGGATTCTGACATCACTACTTGCCACCGCATATGCGATGTTTTTGCTCAGTGCGGTAACTGCTTCTACCTTTACGCCTGAACCTAACTCCACTTCATAACGGGTAACGGTAGGACCGCGCATAAATCCAGTAACTTCACAATCAATTTCAAATTGAGCGAATACCTCGGTTAAAGCTTGGACGATTTGATCATTGGCCTTGGTTTTGCCCTTTGTAGCCGGGGTGGTTCGCAACAACTCCATACTAGGAAGCTCGTAAGAATCATTAGAAGAAAGCACTAGTTGGACGGGGCGAGTTGGTTTGCTTTCACTCTTGGGCTTTGGAACCTCAACAGTGAACTCTTCGTCAAAACTCTCTTCGTCTATCTCTATCTCTTCCTCATCCTCATCTTGATTTGAGAACTCTTGTACCAGCGGGGTTTCAAATGGTGGAGTATCGGCAATTTCAAACTCTTCAGCTTTGCGCTCGCGACGCTCTTCGAGCGCTGCGCTCACCTTAGAGCCAGCGCCACTGCCTAAACCCTTAAGCAAATTCAAAATCTTTGAAAAAGGAGTAGCAGTAATTACCAAGGCTCCGAATAGAAAAGTCAACAAAAGGATTGGAATTGCCAGAACATCTGTCACTAAAGCGACCAGTGGAGTTGAGACGGCATAACCAATCCAACCTCCACCCTCTCGCATTGCGGTAGCTCCGGTGTTTATAGAGGAGGGATTAACTATGTGAATCAATGCGGTAGAACTTAAAACCAACAACAAGGAACCGATGGTGATTCGACCATTTGCTGCCTTGTCATCCGGGGTTCTGAACATCCGCAAAGCAAAGTAGGCAAAGAGAATTGGGGTGCAAATGGCTAAACGGCCGACTGCGCCATAAAAGAAGGCGTAAGCGGTGTTGCCAAACCAGTTTTCAAGTTGCCACCATGTTGTGGCTGCCGCGATTAGGGCGAGGATAAACAGTAGAAGTCCAAATCCGTCACGACGATGTTCAGGATCTAAATCTTTTGCACCACGGGTAAATACCCGAATAGTTGCTCCCAAAGATTTGGCAAAGCTGCGCCAGATAAGTGTGAGGGTACGGCTCAGAGCCGGGATGACACCGCTGCGCTTTTTTGGGGAATTTTTCTTAGCCACAACGAAAAATCGTATTGGAAATGTTTTTTCTCAACAGCGAGGCGCGCCGTTGAAACCGCGTTTACACCTCTATTACAACAGGGACAATCATTGGACGGCGGCGATGCTCCTCCCCAACCCAACTTCCTACAGTTTTCCTAACAACTTGGGACAACTGGTGGGTGCCATTTATTCCACCTGCAACAGCACCAGCAAGCGCGTTTTCAATACGAGTTTTTACCTCATCAAAAAGCGCCAAATCCTCAGCAAATCCGCGGGCATGAATATCCGGTCCGGCCACAATCTTTCCGGTTTGCGAGTCAATAACAACGATAACTGAGATGAAGCCCTCTTCCCCCAAAATTCTGCGATCTTTCAAGGAAGCCTCAGTTATGTCACCAATACTTTGTCCATCTACATAGACATAACCAACTGGAACCGCACCAACCACCTGCGCTCTTCCTTCGGCCAGGTCAACAACTACCCCGTTGTCGACAACAACGGTATTAGATCTCTTCACTCCTGTAGAGATTGCTAACTCAGCATTTGCGCGCATGTGACGCCATTCTCCATGCACCGGCATAACGTTCTTTGGTTTAACGATGTTGTAGCAGTACAAGAGCTCACCTGCAGCGGCATGGCCAGATACATGCACTAAAGCATTGCCTTTGTGAACAACGCGTGCACCAAATCTGGTCAGCTCATTAATCACTCGATAAACCGAGTTCTCATTCCCGGGAATCAACGAAGAGGCCAAAATTACCGTGTCGCCCGCTCCGACCTTTATTCGATGATCGCCATTTGCCATTCTTGATAATGCGGCCAGCGGTTCGCCCTGCGAACCAGTACAAATCAAAACAATTCCATCTCCCGCATCATCTATCTCATCTATATCCAGCAAAGTGTTAGGTGGAATGTGTAGATAACCCATCTCAGATGCCAGATTCATATTGCGCACCATGGATCGGCCAACAAAGGCAACCTTGCGACCATGTGTGTAAGCAATATCTATTACCTGTTGGATTCGATGAACATGTGATGCAAATGAAGCAACAATCACTCTTCTCTTTGTTGACTCAATAACTCGATCAAGGACCGGCATGATTTCCCGCTCTGAAGTTGTAAAGCCGGGAATATCTGCGTTAGTTGAATCAACCATGAAAAGATCAACACCAGATTCGCCCAATGTGGCAAAACGCGCTAGGTCAGTAGTGCGACCATCCAAAGGAAGTTGGTCCATTTTGAAATCACCGGTGTGAAGCACGACGCCTGCAGGGGTTTTGATTGCAACCGCTAAAGCATCTGGAATTGAGTGATTAACCGCGATGAACTCCAGCTCGAAATCTCCAACTTTTCGTCGCTGTCCCTCTCTAACTTCAATTGTTATTGGAGAGATGCGGTGCTCTTTAAGTTTTCCTTTTGAAAAGGCCAGGGTTAGAGCTGACCCAATAACTGGAATGTTTTCCCGCTCACGCAACAAATAACCAAGGGCGCTTATGTGATCCTCATGTCCGTGGGTTAGAAAAACCGCTTCAACATCATTTAATCTCTCGCGGATATAGGAGAAATCCGGCAAAATTAAATCAACGCCAGGCTGATTCTCTTCAGGAAACAAAACACCGCAGTCGACAATGAGTAGCCGGCCGGCATATTCAAATACCGTCATATTTCGGCCTACTTCGCCCAATCCACCAAGCGCAACTATGCGCAGAGTTTGTGGGGAAAGTTTTGGGGGCAACCCGAGATCGGGGTGCGGATGATTCATTAGCTTACTTTCACGCCGCCGGCGCGCAGATCCTCACGCAATTGAGATATTTGTGCTGAGGTTGCATCAACGAGTGGCAATCTAACCTTTCCGCCTGGCAAACCCATCAAATTCAACGCCGCTTTGGTGAGAATAGCGCCTTGGGTACGGAATGTTCCGGTGTAAACCGGCAATAACTTCTGATGTATTTCTAGCGCACGAGCTGTGTTGCCTGAAAACCACACATCAAGGAGCTCACGTAAATCTCTTCCGACTGTATGTCCACAAACCGAAACAAATCCGACTGCGCCAACCGAAAGCAATGGAAGATTCAAAATGTCATCTCCAGAGTAAACCGGAATTCCAGATCGCTTGATCACCCATGAAGTCGATGCCACATCTCCTTTGGCATCTTTCAAGGCAACGATGTTGGGGTGCTCTGCGAGTTGCACAATTGTGTCTGGCTCGATTTGAACACCGGTTCTTCCTGGAATGTCATAAAGCATTACTGGAACTTCGGTGGCATCTGCCATAGCTTTGAAATGTGCAGCGATTCCCGCCTGAGGTGGTTTGTTGTAATAAGGGGTAACAACTAGCAAACCATCTGCTCCAGCGGCGGCGGCCATCTTGGCCTGCTCCACCGAGTGAGAGGTTTCATTATTGCCCGCTCCAGCAACAATCTTGGCTCGTGAGCCAGCAACTTTTTTTACAACTTTAATGATCTCAACTTTTTCTTCATCGCTAGTCGTTGGCGCCTCGCCGGTTGTGCCATTCAAAACAATGCCATCATGGCCAGATTGAATTAAATGCTCCGCTAACTTTTCGACGCCATCCCAATCAATTGAGAGATCATCTTTAAAGGGGGTCACCATTGCGGTGAGTAGGCGCCCAAAAGGCGGGTGAATCGACATGGTGAAAGGTTACTCCTGTTAAGGGGCTACCCGTCCTGACTTCTCGAAAGCCGCGTAGGTAAGTGGCATTAAGCGGGCAAAATGCTCCTCCATCTTTTCCGCCACCATCTCTATCTCCCTTTGAGGGTAGCTTGGAAAATGTGATCCCTCTCTGCTGGTGCGCAGAGACAAGAAGTTCATCAAGGCGCGAGCATTCATAGTCACATACATTGAGGAGTAAAGAGCAACGGGCAAAACAGCTCGAGCTACCTCACGAGCAACTCCAGCATCCAACATCTTCTTGTAATTTGCATATGCAACGGTGTAGCTCTCCTTCATCGCTGCAACAGAGATTTGGAACTGCTCATCAGTGCCATCAACAAATACATAATGTCCGGTTTTGCCAGTTTGAACCAACTTACGTTCTTTATTTGGTACATAAAACACCGGGCTCAATTCGCGATATCGACCACTCTCTTCATTGTAGGAAGCGATGCGATGACGCATGAACTCACGGAAGACAAATATTGGTGCGCTAACAAAAAAAGTCATCGATGTATGCTCGAATGGCGAACCATGCCTCTCTCGGGCAAGGTAGTTAATTAGACCTGCTGAACGTGCGGGATCTGCGTTGATCTCATCTAGAGAGTTCTCTCCCGCCGTTGAAACTCGTGCTGCCCAAATAACATCAGCATCATTAGCGCTAGCCTTTACAAGTTCAACGGTTACATCGTCGCGGAAGACAATCTCAGGATGGTTTTGTTCGCTCACGTGCGTGACCTTATCTACTACCTGGCCCAGGGTCAGGAATTTCTAAGGCACAATTAGAGCGTGTCACTTAGCGCAGCTCCCTTCGATAAGCGTGTGGTGTTGCGCGACTCACTGGCGGTGGCGATACCTGTAGGTACATATGGAGCGGCTTTTGGCGCAGCGGCAATCGGATCGGGATTCTCCGTCCTGCAAACCTGCCTTCTCTCGCTTCTGCTCTTCTCCGGCGCTTCCCAGTTCGCTGTTGTTGGAGTGATGGGCGCAGGCGGCTCACCCTTGAGCGCGATTGCTACTGGATCTCTTCTTGGATTGCGTAACGGTCTTTATGGATTGCGCATGGCACCGATTTTGTCTCTGCGCGGTGTAAGGAAATTAATTGGGGCGCAACTAACAATTGATGAGTCAACGGGAGTTGCTCTCAACCAGGAAAGTAGAGGTTTGTCTGCTAGTCGATATGGCTTCTGGGCTACCGGTATTGGAGTTTATTTCTTTTGGAATCTATTTACATTAATTGGTGCACTTGGTGCCAACAGTATTGGCGATCCGTCAGCTTGGGGACTTGATGCGGCGGTGCCCGCTGCGTTTCTTGGTTTGGTTTGGCCCCGTTTAGTCGATACAAAAAGCAAGATTGTTGGCGTTACAGCCGCGTTGTTGGCGTTGATGTTAATTCCAGTGGCGCCGGCTGGAGTTCCGATTATTGCAACAGCTTTGCTCGCAATCGCATTTGGGTGGCGAAAGTAATGAGCACCTTATGGATTGCCACAATCGTTACCTCTCTGCTCTGCTTTCTTTTGAAATTTATTGGCTACTCATTACCAGAAACCCTCTTGAATAAGCCGCGAGTTCAACGCATCAATTTGCTCATTCCTATAGCGTTATTGAGCGCGTTAGTCGCAGTTCAAAGTTTTGGCTCAGATAACTCTGTGGTGATTGACCACCGCTTCGCAGGTGTTGCTGCTGCGGCTGTTGCACTGAGGTTCGGTGCTAACTTTCCTACGATGATGCTTTTAGCAGCCGTAGTCTCTGCGGTCATTTACCGCATTTAGACTTACAAATCGTTAGAGTTCTTCAAGACTCTCTGGCTATCCTTTATAGGTGAGTCACAGTGGCATTTCAGAAAGTGAAGCTCAATCAATACTGACCCGAGAGGGAGAAAACTTAATACCTTCTGAAGCACCAAAAACCTTTGTGAAGCAAATAATGTTAATTCTCAGTGAGCCGATGCTCATTCTTCTCATCGCTGCAGGAGTCATTAACTTTCTTCTAGCTGAGGTCCTAGATGCTTTGATGTTAATGGTTACGGTCTTTATAGTGCTAGGCATTTCTATCTATCAATCAAGACGTTCTGAAAAGGCGTTGCAGGCTCTTAAAGAGTTATCGGCGCCAACGGTAAAGGTGCTGCGAGATGGAGTGGAGAAAAGGATATCCAGCAAGAGATTAGTAGTTGGTGACTTGATGTTGTTATCTGAAGGTGATCGGGTGTGCGCTGACGCAACAATCATCTCTGGGACATCTTTAGCAGCTGATGAATCAACGGTCACCGGAGAATCAGTTCCCGTTGATAAAAACGAAGGCGAGTTGCTGCTCTCAGGAACTTTGATTACCCGGGGACATGGCACAGCAGAGGTAAGTGCAACAGGAATTCGATCTCAATTGGGAGCAATAGGTAGATCCCTTCAGGAGATAACGACCAACAGATCTCGATTGCAGAAAGATGTAGATCAGTTAGTTCGAGTTATCGGAGTCCTGGGTATTTTCACAGTGATAGCAGTAGTAACAATTTATGGCAGCACCCGGAACAACTGGTTAGAAGGTGGATTAGCGGGAATCGCAGCGGCTATGGCGTTGATACCAGAAGAGTTTCCCGTGATTCTCACACTTTTTATGGCGATTGGGGCATGGCGTATTTCTAAAGAGAAGGTAATAACCCGCCAACCCTCCTCTATTGAATCCCTTGGTTCTATCTCGGTGCTTTGTGTAGATAAAACCGGAACCATTACTGAGAATCACATGACGGTCAAGGAGATCTCCGGCGTGAACAACCGTTCATTTCTGACAGTCGATATGGATCTAAGCGCTCTCTCTTCGGATTTATCCGAACTCGTACAGATTGCTGCTTTGGCCTGTCCGGTACGGGGTTATGACCCAATGGATATTGCTTTTCTTGAGCTTTCAAAAAGGCTAAAGATTTCAAACTCTGCGGACTCTCTGATGGAGTATCCAGTTGAAAGAACTCGCTTGGCCTATATTCACATCTGGAAACAAGAAGCCCAAATCTTGTATGCAGCCAAGGGTGCTCCAGAAACCATCATAAAGCTATGTCAATTAGATGATTCGGCGGCGATGGAGATTACGGCGGCGGTACATGAGGCAGCAAGAAAAGGGTTTCGAGTCATTGCAGTCGCGAAGCATGTTGCTTCTAGTATCCATGACATCTCAACTAACTTAGAGAGTTTAAAGTTCGAGTATTTGGGGCTAGCCTTGCTACAAGATCCCATAAGGCCTGGCGTTAAGGAATCTGTTGCCGAGTGCAAGGGTGCTGGCATAAAGACCATAATGATTACTGGTGACCATCCAAACACAGCTGCAGCCATCGCTCATGAAATTGGCTTAGATGGCTTACATCTAATAGTTACCGGAAATCAATTAGATGAAATGGATGATGAAACTCTGGCATCACAAATTAGGGAGGTGTCTGTATTTGCGCGGGTAAAACCTGAGCACAAACTACGCATTGTTAGAGCCCTGCAAACATCTGGTCATGTAGTCGGCATGACCGGAGATGGCGTAAATGATGCTCCTGCTCTAAGGGCGGCCGATATCGGAATTGCTATGGGAGGACGTGGAACTGATGTTGCTCGTGAGGCGGCGGCGCTAATCATCACTGATGACAATTACAACTCAATTGTGCGAGGAATCAAACGAGGTCGTGCGACCTACGCTAATCTGCAAAAAGCCATGACCTACGTCATCGCCATTCATATTCCAATCTTTGGACTGGCGCTCTTGCCGATTTTCTCTACCAGTTGGCCACTTATCTTGTTGCCTGGATTAGTGGCTTTTCATGAGGTAATCATCGATCCGGCTTGCTCTGTAGTTTTTGAAGAGGAAAGTCCAGATCCAAACATTATGAGAGAAATGCCCCGGAAGCCTGATAGCAAACTCTTTTCAAAGCAGGAAATCTGGCTGGCCGCCTCGCAAGGAATAACTACCTTTATCGCTCTTCTCTCTCTTTTTCTTTACCTAACACTCTCTGGTCGCTCGGAGCAAGAGGTTAGATCCATGATCTTTGGCGCCTTAATGATTTCCAACATATTCCTTATTCTGACCAATCGTTCTCGGAGCTTGACGATTCTGCAGACCTTTAAAAGCAGAAACAATCGCGCCGTGCCGTGGATATTGATACTGGCGCTCGTAGTTTTATTTTCTTTGATTTTACTTCCACCTTTGCGCACTCTCTTTGATTTGGGGGCAATCGGTATCTCTGATTGGCTTTTGATGGTTACTGCTAGTATTTCAGGATTGTTCTGGTATGAAGTATTGAAGATATCTAAAGCAAAAAGCGTGGCAGGTCTTTAACAGGACTTTTCTAATCGGCTACAAACCCTTTCTTTAGCATTGCTAACAAATGCAATCTCATGCATTTTCACTAAATAGAAAGGTTAAGAATGAAGAGTTTAATCTTCAAAACCGCTCAACTAACGATTTTGGCGGTTCTACTGTCTGCAGGTTCGACTGCTGCAGCTCCCAAGCCGAAAAGCAAATCAAGTACCCCAGTTGTAGTGACAGTTGTTCACGCAATTCCAACTGGATTTGGTGCAGATAAGGTAGATGTGTACGCAAATGGTGCACTACTGCTTAATGATGCGGTACCAGGGGCTATGAAGAGTTTCAGCATAGAACCAGGCTCGCAACAGATTGCAATCTACGCAGATGGTGTAACCCCAACATCAGATACCGCCTCTGTACTGTCCTTCCGTCCGGTTTATTTGGCTAAAGGGGTAGATGTCTCTTTTGTTGCCCATTTAGACTCAACTGGGAAGGCAACCCTAAGTCTGTTCAAAAACATGAACACTGAGCCTGGCAAAAAGAGATCTTGGTTGACCGTCAGACATGTGGCAGCGGCTCCGGCGGTTGATATAGCTGCCGATTCGGTAAGACTCTTCCGTTCACTCACCAACGGCAATGAACGTAAAGTCTCCTTACGGTACGGCACTTATCCCACTGAGGTGCGCTTGACAGGTACTAGTACCGTTGCAATTCCAAGTGCAAACATCTCCATCAAAGACAATGTAAATCTAATTGTGTATGCATGGGGTTCGGCCAGCAAGGGCAATCTTGGGTACTTGATTCAAGAGGTTGCTACAAAGTAGAGCAACTACCCGACAAACCAGGGTTTGCTCTGCCGATCATGCCAGGTAGCGAGTTTGCGATAGTTTTTCTCAAACCACTGCCTGGCATTCATCGTTAACTGTTGATCGCTCATTGCAGATAGATTTAAATCCAGTCTCTCCAAAATTCGTTTCAGAAAATCTGGGTGATGTTTCTCCAGATAGGTATAAAACTTCTCGGCCGAGGAACCCTTTCCCGTGCCATGGCCAATCAGTAAGACAGCATCTGATTCACGAACTACGGCATAAACAGCCTCATAGAACTCTGGGTAGTAATGATCAGTGTCATGGCCATGATGAAACTGACCTGTTCTTTTGTGGCGATGATCAACCTCTACTGGCGCCTGGATTACCTCCGGTAAATCTTTGGGGGCAATTCCATGGCGCCAGATTTTTGCTTCATCGCGGTACATCGCCACTACGGCGAGCTTCTCTGGATTCGATACCGCTGATTGCATCTTTAGATTGTGGTTCCGTATTTGATATTGGAGCCATCAAGTTGGAGACGTAGTCGGCTACCTTTTAGAAGAGAGTTTGGTGCCTCGAACAAGGCATCTCCCCTCTCATCTAATGTAAGAGTTGCCAGGGTTTGATAGATCAATTTGCCGCGAACATAACTACGGAGCTGCAAATCAACCTGGGTATTGGCATATCCGGCTGGCAGATTCACAATTACTCCGTATTTATCTGTGTATGCCTTGTAAATCAGCCAATGACGGTTGGAGTTGGAGTTCAGTGCTGACAGAGTGGAGTCCTTTACAGAGATCATCAAGGTGTTAGAAAGTGCACTTAGGAAACGGATGGTGCCCTCTTTTGAAACCTGAATTAGACAATCTCCAGGTGTAAGACCAGTTACCGTTCCGAGATTGGTAACGGAGCAAACTCCAGAGTTGATGCTTCTAAAGGATGCCTCACCGATTCCGGAGCCACCCTTAATCCGTAGCTTGGTGCTTTGGCCGACATAGATGCTCTTTGTGAAGTGTGTCAGAAGCAGTTTGCTTTGTGGTTGAGCAAAAATGAATGAAGATAGCGATCTGGTGAAGATTGAATAGGTGCCATCGCTATTTACGTAATATCCATTTTGTAGACCGGAAACCAAGCCAGGTGCTTGTAGTCGAGTCAAGGTATTCACTCGCAAACCGGACTCAATCAAGGATGGAGCTCCACCGATAAAGGGGGTCCAGTATCGAATCTCCATGACCTTGTTGAGGTCGGTTATGAATTGATCACTGGAAAGCAATCTCATGGTTACATCCAAGTCAATGATGCCTTGGGATACCTCAGCTGGAGTAGTCAAAGGTTTAACTGAAAGCTCCGCCGCAGAATCTGTTGTACCAGCAGGAACTGTTATGGAAACCAAAACGCTTCCCGTCAGAGAAGGTACATTGAAATTGAAGATTTGATCCTGATTTCCAAGATACGCAAAACTGGTTGGAGCGGTTGGATAAACAACGGTTGTAGTGGTTGTCGTTGTGGTTGATCCAGAGCTACCGCCAGTGGATTCTGCGCCACCAGTTGACTGCCCTCCTCCGGTGTCAGATGTCTGAGTTGGAGTTGGAGTTGGAGTTGGTGTTGGAGTAGGAGTTGGAGTTGGTGTTGGAGTAGGAGTTGGAGTAGGTGTTGGAGTAGGTGTTGGAGTAGGTGTTGGAGTAGGTGTTGGAGTAGG
>JACCDG011585898.1_pt1 | contig 14288 bp, 16 predicted proteins | sample 7442471 | NCBI WGS metagenome assembly JACCDG01 (sample SAMN15323444, study PRJNA562643) | freshwater metagenome | isolation source: river surface water | place: USA:Blue River Watershed | collected 2017-08-17
GAAGGCGGGCACGACCTGGCTGATGATGCCGAAGGCCGGCAGGATCATGATGTACACCTCGGGGTGGCCGAAGAACCAGAAGATGTGCTGGTACATCACCGGGTCGCCGCCCGCGGCGGGGTTGAAGAAGCTGGTGCCGAAGTGGCGGTCGGTCAGCGTCATGGTGATCGCGCCGGCCAGCACGGGCATCACGGCGATCAGCAGGTAGGCGGTGATCAGCCAGGTCCAGCAGAACATCGGCATCTTGAACAGCGTCATGCCGGGGGCGCGCATGTTCAGGATGGTCACGATGATGTTGATCGAGCCCATGATCGACGAGGCGCCCAGGATGTGCATCGCGAAGATGCCCATGTCCATGGAGGGGCCCATCTGCAGGGTCAGCGGCGCGTACAGCGTCCAGCCGGCGGCGGGGGCGCCACCGGGAACGAAGAAGGAGGCGGCCAGCATCAGGCCCGCGGGAATCATCAGCCAGAAGCTGAAGTTGTTCATGCGGGCGAAGGCCATGTCGGAGGCGCCGATCTGCAGCGGCAGCATCCAGTTCGCGAAGCCCACGAAGGCCGGCATGATGGCGCCGAACACCATGATCAGGCCGTGCATCGTGGTGAGCTGGTTGAACAGCTCGGGGTTCACCAGCTGCAGGCCGGGCTGGTACAGCTCGGCGCGGATGCCCAGGGCGAGCACGCCGCCGAACATCAGCATGGCGAACGAGAACAGCAGGTACAGGGTACCGATGTCCTTGTGGTTGGTGGCGTACACCCAGCGGCGCCAGCCATGCGGGTGGTCATGGGCGTGGTCGTGCCCGTGGGCGTCGTGATGGTCGAGAACTGCGCTCATCGTCGTTACCTCAATCTGCTGATTTATTTGCCACGCTGGGCCAGAACCTCAGCCGGCTGCACCAGCTGGCCGGTCTTGTTGGACCAGTTGTTCTTGGTGTAGGTGATCACCGCGGCGATGTCGGTGTCGGAGAGCTGCTTCCAGGCGGGCATGCCGTTGCGGCCCTTGAGCAGGATCGCGATCTCCTTGGTCTTGTCGGCGTCCAGCACGAGGGCGGAGCCGTCGAGCGGCATGATCGGGCCGGCACCCTTGCCGTTGGCCTGGTGGCAGGCGGCGCAGTTGGCGGCATAGACCTTCTCGCCGCGGGCGGACAGGGCCGGCAGCTCCCAGACCTTGTTGGGGTCGTCCAGCTTGGCGGCCATCTTCTTCTGCTCGGCGCCCACCCACAGGGCGTAGTCCTCGGCGGACACGACCTTCACGTGAATGGGCATGTAAGCGTGCTCCTTGCCGCACAGCTCGTAGCAGTTGCCGTAGAAGTCACCGATCTTCTCGGCGCGGAACCAGGTGTCGCGCACGAAGCCGGGGATGGCGTCCTGCTTGACGCCGAAGGCGGGCACGCCCCAGGCGTGGATCACGTCGTTGGCGGTGGTGATGATGCGGACCTTCTTGCCCACCGGCACCACGAGCGGGTTGTCGACCTTGAACAGGTAGTCGTTGCCGGCGCCCTGCACCTTGCCCGAGTCAGACATCTGGCGGTAGGTGGGATCCAGGGACGAGAGGAAGGAGATGCCGGTGCCTTCGCCGTTCAGGTAGTCGTAGCCCCACTTCCACTGGTAGCCGGTGGCCTTGATGGTCAGATCGGCGTTGGTGGTGTCCTTGGCGGCGACCAGGACCTTGGTGGCCGGCAGGGCCATCATGATCACGATCAGGAAGGGAACCAGGGTCCAGACCACCTCGACGGTGACGGACTCGTGGAAGCTCGCGGGCTTGGCGCCCTTGGACTTGCGGTGCTTCCAGATGGAATAGAACATCACCGCGAACACGGCGACGAAGATCACCAGGCAGGTGATCAGCATCATCCAGTGCAGCCAGCTCTGCTCCGACGCGATGCGCGTGGCGGCGGTCTGAAGATTGAGTTGGCGAATGGCCGGGCCGCCCGGCAGATCCTCCACGGCATGTGCGCCGGTGACGGCGCCCGCGGCGATCAGCAGCGCCGATGCCTTCTGGGTAATGCTCTTCATCGTGTTCACTTCGTATCTACCTCTATGACTAACCCGCTGCCCCCTCGGGCAGGCCCGGCGCGCTCTCGCGCAGGGCCCTTCGAATCTCCTGGGCCAGCGCCGGACGCAGCTCGGGCCGCACGAAACGGCCCACCTGCACCGACCGGCCCCGGCCGGACACCTCGATCAGCGACCGGTGGTCGGCCTGCGGCTCGACCCGGACCCAGTCCCGGTGGAACTCGGCGCGCTCGAGGCGCCCCGCGTTCTCCAGCTCGACGACCAGGTTCTGCCCCTTGAGGCTGATGCGCTCGCCGTCGGTGGCGTGGCGGGCATAAACCAGGAGAGCCATCCCGACCGCCGCCAGCTCAATCCAGGCGATGGGCAGGACCAGGGTCGCGCCCTGGAACCAGAAGAATCCCGCGATGCCCAGGGACAGCGCGCACAGCGAGGCGTAGAACCAACCCAGCTGGGCTGGCGTCACCGAGCAGTTGCGCTTGAGGGCCCACTGCACGCAGGGGCCCTGGACCGTGGCAAACCGGAACATCGACATGGCCGTCGGTTGCTGACAAAGATCAATTGCGGATTCTATCTTGGCTGCTAGCGGTTTCCGCCGCGTCCACCCCGAAGCATTTGGCGCATGTCCTGGAGGGACATGGCGCTCTCCGCCGCCACCCGGGTCCGGGCCACCGGGCGCAGGGCATGGCCGTAGACGATCTCGAAGCCCAGGGCGAGCCGGCCGTCCTCGCCGGCCAGGCGCTCGCGCAGGGCCGCATGCAGACGGTCGCGCCAGGCCCGCCCGCGGCAGGCGGGGAATCGCCCCGGGTGCAGGTTGGCGCCCAGGGTGCGCAGCTCGGCCAGCAGGGCCTCGGGGCTGGTCCAGGTGAGGGTGATGCGCTCCATGTCCATCACCGGCTCGGCGAAGCCCGCCTCCACCAGCATGTCGCCCCAGTCGTGCATGTCGGTGAACTCGGGGCCGGCCGGCGGCCAGCCCAGGTCGGCATAGAGCTGGCGCAGCTCGCGCAGGCTGTCCGGCCCCAGGCTGGAGAACATGAGGAAGCCGTCCACCGCCAGGGCCCGGTGCCACTGGGCGATGAGCGCCTGCGGGTCGGCGGCCGCGTGCAGCGCCATGTTGGCCCACAGCATGCGGGCGCCGCCTTCGGGGGCCTGGTCCGCCACCGTCACAGGGGCGGAGGTCCACCGCCGCCACCAGGCCGGCTGCAGCCGCTCCCGCGCGAATCGGGCCTGGGCCGGGTCCGGCTCCACGACAGTGCAGGGCACTTTCGGATAGCGAGCGCTGACTAAGGCATGCGCTTCCAGGCCGCCCTGCACCGGCCGCCAGTCGACCCAGGCCTCGGGCTGGAGGCGGATCCACTCGAGCCGCCCGGCCATCCGACGGCCCACCTCCTCGTGCAGCCAGGGCGAAGGCGCGGGCGCGCGCCGGGCCAGGCGGCCGGCGGCGACGGGGTCGATGGTGGGCGGGCGGACGGTCAACGGGGGGGCGGATGCGAAGGGAACGATCGGTCAACGCCGGCCCGGCTGCGGCCGGAGGAAAGCGGCCCCGATAGGGAAGGCGGCGGCCCACACGGAGCCGTCGCGCCAGTATATTGACCCGCATGCCCCGGCTCCGGCTTGCCTCCCTGCTGGCCGAATTGACCACCGGCCTGACCACTGGCCTGGCCACGGGCCTGCCCGCCCGCTGCGAAGTCTGCCGGACCTGGCCCTCCCGCCCGATCTGCGCGGACTGCGCCCGCGAATGCGGGGACACCGGCCGTGGCATCCAGGGCCGCTGCGCGCGCTGCGCCCTGCCCCTGGCCTCGCCCCCCTGCGTGGCGAGGCCCTCCCTCCCGACCACCCCCTCCACTCCCGGCCCCGACACCCCGGAGGCACTGCCGCTTTGCGGCGCCTGCCGCCTGCGTCCGCCGCCCCTGGACGCCTGCGCCTGCGCCCTGCCCTACGACTTTCCCTGGGACGGCCTCATCGCCCGGTTCAAGTTCGGCGGCGAACCGGGCCTGGCCGGACCGCTGGCGGGCCTGCTGCGGCAGCAGCCGCAGGCCGCGGCCCTGGTCGACGCCGCCGACTGGGTGCTGCCCCTGCCATTGGCCCCACGCCGGCTTGCGGAGCGCGGCTACAACCAGGCGCTGGCGCTGGCCCGGCAGCTCGCGCCCGGACGGCGGCTGGCGCCTCGCCTGCTGCACCGGGTGCGCGAGACGCCGCCGCAGGCCAGCCTCGACCGCGCCGCCCGCGCGCGCAACCTGCGCCAGGCCTTCGAGGTCGATCCCGCGCAGGCGGCTACCATCCGGGGCCGCCGGCTGCTGCTGGTCGACGACGTGATGACCAGCGGCGCCACGCTGCACGAGGCCGCCCGGACCTTGCGCCGGGCCGGCGCGGCCCACGTGGCCGCCGTGGTGCTGGCCCGCACCGAATTGCCCTGACCCACCCCATGTTCCACATCGTCCTCGTCGAGCCCGAGATCCCGCCCAACACCGGCAACGTCATCCGCCTCGCGGCCAACACCGGCTGCACGCTGCACCTGGTGGAGCCGCTGGGGTTCTCGATGGAGGACAGGCTGATGCGCCGCGCGGGGCTGGACTACCACGAGTGGGCCGAGGTGCGCCGGCACGCCGACTGGGCGGCCTTCCTCGCGAGCCAGCGGCCCGACCCGGCGCGATGCTTCGCGCTCACCACCCGGGGCACGCGCGGGGTGCACGAGGTGGCCTTCCAGCCGGGGGACTGCTTCGTGTTCGGCTCCGAGAGCCGGGGCCTGGACCCGGCGCTGAGGGATTCCTTCGCGCCGCCGCAGCGGCTGCGCCTGCCGATGCGGGCAGGCCAGCGCAGCCTCAACCTCTCGAACGCGGTGGCGGTCACGGTGTTCGAGGCCTGGCGGCAGAACGGGTTTGGCGGGGCGGTGGACACCGCCTCACCCCCTCAGGGGTAGCAGCGCGCCAGCGACTCGGCCACGCAGACCGGCTTGTTGGCGCCCTCGCGCTCGACGGTCACGCCCCAGGTGATCTGCACGCCGCCCTCGACCGGGTCGCAGGCCAGGAGCGTCATGCGCGCCCGCACCCGGCTGCCCACCGGCACCGGGGCCGGGAAGCGCACCTTGTTGAGGCCGTAGTTCACCGCCATGCGCACCTCGCGGATGGTGACCGCCATCTCGAAGAACTTCGACAGCAGCGAGAGGGTGAGGAAGCCATGGGCAATGGGCGCGCCGAAGGGCCCGGCCTTGGCGCGCTCGGGGTCGACGTGGATCCACTGGTGGTCGTGCGTGGCGTCGGCGAACTGGTTCACCTGCGCCTGGGTGATGGTGAGCCAGTCGGTGACGGCAACTTCCTGGCCGACCAGGGGGGGGAGCTCGGAGAGGGTCTGGAAGGTTCTCATCAGCCCATCGTAACGGGCTGGTCAGGCGGGACCGTGTCGCTTGGGCGAATCGGTCGGTGGCAGCCTTATCCCCAGAGCTTTGCACGCAGCGCGTCCGGCGTGGCACCCACCACGATTGCCTCGGCATCCTGCCGAACCCGGTCCATGGCCGCGGCCCTGGCCGTCGGGTCCGCGCTTTGCGCCGAGCGCCCGCCCTCGCGGGCCCAGAGCGCCATGGACACCGCATCGGTCATCGCCTCGGCCGCCTTGAATGCAAACCCTTCGCTCTGCAGGAAATCCTTTTCCATCACAGACTTGCTCCAGGCGGCCAGGTCACCCGCCGATCCTCCCACCAGGTGCCGGGCCACCAAGCCCAGTCGGGTGCCAAGGGTTTCCTTGTCGGTGGCCATCCTGATTCCGTCGGCAAGCACCGTATCCGTCAATTCGGCAATTAGACGCGCGCGCTCCCTGCCCGAAGCCTTCAAGGCGGAATCGCTTTCTTCCTTTTTCTTCGCGAACTTGGTGAGAGTGCCATCCACGTCCAGGCCCTTCCTGGCTGCCGTGGCCTTGTTGTCCGAGTCGCTGGAGGTCTTTTCCAATTTGGCGAGCGTTTTGTCGGCCGCCTCAAGGGTCTTGGCCCGGGCCGCATGCTCCTCGGGGGAGAAGGCCGCCCCCTGGGTCGCGAGCAACTCTTCGAACTGGCGGGTTTGGCCCTCTCGTAGTGTCGACGAGGTGAGTAGTACCTCGTAGCCGAACAGTCGCTTGGCCCTCTCGGAGATCCCCGTGGAAGTCGCCTGCAACTGCTCGGCCGTCATCGGTGCTGGCCGGGCTGAACTCGGTGACCCATGATGCTGCTCGACCGCTCGTTGGCTGATCGGCTGCGAATGCGGCTGAGAACCGCCGTTCAGCGCCGAGGTCGACCCGGTGACAGCCTGATGGCTCGGCGCCACCGCACTCGCGGGAACCTGGCCCTGGCCAATGGCCGTTGCGGTGTGGGACCCGAGCTGTCCCGCTGCCTTCTGATCCTTTGGCGGGGTCGGAGTACTGGCAGGCTTCCCGCTGAAGAGGGTCGCGATCCCCTTGCTTATGTTCTGCATGAAATCAACTCCTTGAGTAAGCCCGGGCCTGCGGGCCCCTGCGACATCGCCTGAATCACGTCGACCCCGTCGAGTGAGACCGCGTCCAATGCGGCCCAATCTACTCATCTGTAATGATTAGGTCAACAGTTTCGTTGTAGAGGCCCGTGCTACCCTCCCGACCCCATGTTCAACCCCTCCCAGGACGACGTCCGCCGCTTCTTCTGCGGTATCCAGGCCAAGGCCCGGGCCCAGGCCCCGATGGACGCCCTCGAAACCCTGGCCGGCCAGTGGCTGGCCGAGCACCCCGAGTACGCGGACGACCTCGCTGACGCCGAGGCCGCGGTGAAGAAGGTCTATGACGGCCAGGACGGCCGCAGCAACCCCTTCTTGCACCTCTCGATGCACCTGTCCATCAGCGAACAGTGCTCGATCGACCAGCCGCGCGGCATCCGCCAGGCGGTCGAGCTCCTGGCCGCCCGCCGCGACTCACTGCACGAGGCCCACCACGAGGCCATGGAATGCCTGGGCCAGATGCTCTGGGAGAGCCAGCGCGCCGGCCGGCCGCCCGACGGCCAGGCCTATATCGACTGCGTGCAGCGCCGCGCCACGCGGTGAAGTGAATGCCTTGAACCGAGGGCCGCACGCCTCCCCTTGGCGCCTCCCCTTGGCGCCTCCCCAGCTTCCGTCGAAGCGCCAATGAAAAAGGCCCGCATCTGCGGGCCTTTTTGCTGCCGGCCGCCGGAAGGGCGGCCAGGGCGTCGATCAGCGGAAGCGGCTCTGCGGCTTGACCTGCATCTCGCCTTCCAGCGAGCCCACGTACTGCGCCAGGGCCTTGAGCTCGGCGTTGGTGAACTGCTTGGCGATGCCACCCATCACGCCGTTGGAGCGGCCAACCACGTTGTTCGGCTCGTTCTTGTAGGCCTTGAGGGTGACGAAGAGGTAGTCGGCGTGCTGGCCGGCGATCTTGGGGTAGGCGGGGTCGACCGGCTTGGAGAAGTTGGCGCCGTGGCAGGAGACGCAGGCGGCCTTCTGCAGCAGGGCGGCGACCTGGGGGCTGGGCTCGCGGGCGGGCTTCTCGGCCACCGCGGGCTTGCCCTGCTTCTCGTACCAGTCGCCGAGTTCGGCCATGTCCTGGTCGGTCAGGCCGGCGGCGATGCCGCGCATGGTGGGGTGCTTGCGGTCGCCGTTCTTGTAGGCGTTGAGGGCGGCGACGATGTACTTGGCGTTCTGGCCAGAGATCATCGGGACGCGGTGGATCTCGGGGAAGGTGGCCTGGTAGCCGGGGATGCCGTGGCAGCCGATGCACATGGCGGCCTTGGTCTCGACCGAGGTCTTGGCGGCGGCCGGGGCCGTGGCCTGGGCCAGGGCGGGAGAGGCCACCACGCCGGTCGCACAAGCGACAACGAGGCCGGTCATGCCCAGGAGGGAACGGAAGTACTTGTTCATTTTGCGCGCACAATGGACTGCCAAACAGCCCGGGATTATATGGCCCGTCCTTGACGCATCTCAAAGCGACTCCCTCATGAAGTTCCAAGGTTCCCAAAACTACGTCGCCACCCAAGACCTGATGCTGGCGGTCAATGCCGCCATCACCCTGCAGCGCCCGCTGCTGGTCAAGGGAGAGCCCGGCACCGGCAAGACCATGCTGGCCGAGGAAGTGGCCGCCGCCCTGGACATGCCCCTCCTGCAGTGGCACATCAAGTCCACCACCAAGGCCCAGCAGGGCCTGTACGAGTACGACGCGGTCTCGCGCCTGCGCGACTCGCAGCTGGGCGACGAGAAGGTCAAGGACATCCACAACTACATCGTCAAGGGCGTGCTCTGGCAGGCCTTCACCGCCGACCGGCCGGTGGCCCTGCTGATCGACGAGATCGACAAGGCCGACATCGAGTTCCCCAACGACCTGCTGCGCGAGCTCGATCGCATGGAGTTCCATGTGTACGAGACCCGCGAGACCATCCGCGCGAAGAACCGGCCGCTGGTGTTCATCACCTCGAACAACGAGAAGGAGCTGCCCGACGCCTTCCTGCGCCGCTGCTTCTTCCACTACATCAAGTTCCCCGACGCCGACACCATGCGCCAGATCGTGCAGGTGCACTTCCCGACGCTCAAGCAGGAGCTCCTTTCGGCGGCGATGAAGACCTTCTACGAGGTGCGCAACCTGCCGGGCCTCAAGAAGAAGCCCAGCACCTCCGAGCTGCTGGACTGGCTCAAGCTCCTGGTGGCCGAGGACATTCCGCTCGAGGCCCTGCAAAGCAAGGACGACAAGGTGTCGGTGCCGCCGCTGGTGGGCGCCCTCCTGAAGAACGAGCAGGACGTGACCCTGTTCGAGAAGCTGGTGTTCATGCAGCGGAACAACCGCTGAAGGAGGCCGGCGTGCATCCGCTGCTGCTCGAGGGCCTGTCCGACGCCGTCGGCTTCATCGGCGGCGCGCTGCTCGGTTACTGGGCGGGCGTGCTGCTGGGTCTGGACATCTTCGGGCAGGGCTACGGGCCGGCGCAGATCGGGGCGATCGCGCTGGTCGGCCTCGGCGGCGGCGGCGGCCTGCACCTGGCCCGGCGCTGGCGCTCGGCCCGCCGCAAGAACGACGACGCATGATCCGCCCCGCGCCCCTCACCCTCGAAAGCCCGCGCCTGCGGCTGGAGCCGCTGGCCGAGCGGCATGTCGGCCCGCTGGAGGCCGCCGCGGCCGACGGCGCGCTGTGGACGATCCGGGTGACCTCGGTGCCGGCGCCCGGCGAGATGGCCGCCTACGTGGCCACCGCGCTGCAGGGGCAGAGGGACGGGCACATGCTGCCCTTCGCCGTCGTCGACGCCGCGAGCGGCGAAGTGGTGGGCACCACCCGCTACCACGACATCGTGCCGGCGATCGACCGGCTTGAAATCGGCTACACCTGGTACGCCCGGCGCGCGCAGCGCAGCCACGTGAACACCACCGCCAAGCTCCTCCTGCTTCGCCATGCCTTCGAGGACCTGGGCGCGAAGGTGGTGGGCTGGCGCACCGACAACTTCAACTTCGCCAGCCAGCGCGCGATCGAGCGCCTGGGCGCGAAGCGCGACGGCGTGATCCGCCACCACGCGCCCCGCCGCGACGGCACCGTGCGCGACACCGTGATGTACAGCGTGACCGCCGGCGAATGGCCCGAGGTGCGCGCCCACCTGGAGCACCTGATGGCGCGCCACGCGGAGCCGGTGGCGGCGTGACCGGCAGGACAAGCACCCGACGTACCCGAGTCCACCCATGCTGATCGACTTCTTCTACACCCTGCGCGCCGCCAAGCTGCCGGTCTCGGTGAAGGAATTCCTGTCCCTGCTGCAGGCGCTCGACGCCGGCGTGATCGGCCCGCGCAGCGAGGAAGGCTGGTCGCTCGACGACTTCTACTTCGTCGCCCGCACCGCGCTGGTGAAGGACGAGAAGCACTTCGACAAGTTCGACCGCGCCTTCTCCGCCTACTTCAAGGGCGTGGAGATGCTCACCGACTTCTCCAAGGACCTGCCGCTGGAGTGGCTGCGCAAGAACCTGGAACTCGAGCTCTCGCCCGAAGACAAGGCCAAGATCGAGAAGATGGGGTGGGACGAGCTGATGGAGACGCTCAGGAAGCGCTTCGAGGAGCAGAAGGAGCGCCACGAGGGCGGCAACAAGATGATCGGCACCGGCGGCACCTCGCCCTTCGGCGCCTACGGCTACAACCCCCAGGGCATCCGCATCGGGCAGGACAAGGGCCGCAACAAGAGCGCGGTGAAGGTCTGGGACCAGCGCGCCTACAAGGACTACGACGACACCCAGGAGCTGGGCACCCGCAACATCAAGGTGGCCCTGCGCCGCCTGCGCAAGTTCGCGCGCGAGGGCTCAGCCGAAGAACTGGCCCTGGACGACACCATCCGCGCCACCGCCGCCAACGCCGGCTTCCTGGACATCAAGATGGTGCCGGAGCGGCACAACAACGTGAAGGTGCTGCTGCTGATGGACGTGGGCGGCACGATGGACGAGCACATCGCCCGCGTCGAGGAGATGTTCTCGGCGGCGAAGGCCGAGTTCAAGCACCTCGAGTTCTATTACTTCCACAATTGCGTCTACGACTTCATGTGGAAGAACAACAAGCGGCGCTTCTCGGAGAAGTTCGCCACCTGGGACATCATCCGCAAGTACAACAAGGACTACAAGCTGCTGTTCATCGGCGATGCGACCATGAGCCCGTACGAGATCCTGCAGCCGGGCGGCAGCGTCGAATACAACAACGAGGAAGCAGGCGCCGAGTGGATCCAGCGCCTGACCCACGCCTTCCCCAAGTTCGCCTGGATCAACCCCGAGCCCCAGGGCGTGTGGCAGTACCGCCAGAGCATTTCCATCATGCAGCAGCTCATGAGTCAGCGCATGTTCCCGCTCACCCTCAAGGGGCTGGAAGAGGCGATGCGGCTGCTGTCGAAGTAGCGGCGGCGCCCGGTCACGGGGTCGTCACCGCCCGGGTGGACAATGGCGGCACAGGTAAACAGATGACCACTTCCTCCCGCCTTTCACGGCGCCAGGCGCTGGCCCTTTCGGGCGCGACGCTGCTGGCGACCGCCATCCCGCACGCCCGTGCCTCGACCTGGCCCGAGCGACCGGTCCGCATCATCGTTCCCTTCGCCGCCGGCGCCGGCACCGACGCCATGGGCCGCCTGCTGGCGCTCAAACTCGGCGAGCTGCTCGGCGCGACCTTCATGGTGGAGAACCGCGCCGGCGCCTCCGGCGCGATTGGCGCCCAGCATGTGGCGCAGAGTCCGGCCGACGGCCACACCCTGCTGCTGGTGGCTGCGCCCTTCACCACCGTGCCGGCGGTGCTGCCCCAGGCCGGCTACGACCCGGTGCGCAGCTTCACACCGGTGAGCATGGTGGCCGAGGGGCCGCTGCTGTGGGTCGCCAACAAGGACCTGCCGGTGGCCAACCTCCAGGAGCTGGTGGCCTATGCGCGCAGCCGCCCGGGCCAGCTCAATTACGGGTCGGCGGGCGCGGGCGGCATCAACCACCTGGCGCTCGAGAGCGTGAAGGCGCGCGCCGGCATCTACATCACCCACATCCCGTACCGCGGCATCGCGCCGGCGACGCTGGACCTGCTGTCCGGGCAGATCCAGCTCCTGACCGGCACCATCCCCGCGCTCATGCCCTACCTGCGCGACGGCCGGGTCAAGGCCCTGGCCGTGACCCAGGCGCGCCGCAACCCGGCGCTGCCCGAGGTGCCGGGCCTGGTCGAATCGGGGCTGGCGGGGACCGAGGTCACCAACTACTTCGGCCTGGTGGCGCCCCGGGGCACGCCCGCGGCGGTGATCGACCGGATCCACGAGGCCCTGCCCCGTTTCCTGGCGCTGCCCGACGTGCAGGCACGCTTCAAGGCCGACGCGCTAACGCCCGCCCACCTGGGACCGCAGGCGCAGGCGCGCTTCCTCGCGCAGGACTACGCCGGCTGGCAGAAGGTGGCCGCGGCGCAGCAGATCAAGCTGGAATCGGTCTGAGGGCAGGCCGGTCCGCCGGCCGCGCCGCCCAGTCCCCTCAACCTCACGCCTCCAGGCCTCGCCTCTTCACGCCTCAGTGCTCCACGCATATGACGCCGCCTTCGGCAAGGCGGGCGATCTCGTCCTCGCCGACGCCCAGCGAGCGCAGGATGCTGCGCGTGTGCTGCCCGTGCCGGGGCGCAGGCGCCAGGGCCTCGCCGGGCTCGCCGTCGGCGAGGTAGCCGCCGCCGAAGTCGCGCATCACGCCCGCCGGGTAGGCGGTCTCGCGCACCGGCAGGGTCATGCGCGGGTGCTGCATCACGTCCGGCAGCACCTCGCTCAGGGCCCGCAGGCGGGCGCAGGGTACCCCGCGCGCGGTGAGGGCCGCCTCGAAGGGCGCGGCCGGCTGGCGCGCGATCGCGGACGAGAGCATCTCGTGCAGCTTTGCAGGCGCCAGGCCGACGACGAAGCCGCCGCGGGCCAGCGCCGCCGGGTCGATCAACGCGGCGTCCTGCGTGAGGTCCGGCAGGCCCAGCACTTCGCACAGGGCGCTGAACTGGGCCGGCGTGTTGGCGGCGGTCGAGATCCAGCCGTCGGCGCAGGCAAAGGTCGCAGCGCCCGGGCTGCCGGAGAAGCCCCGGTTGCCCACACGCGGTGAGTCCGCGCCGGAGGCCGCGACCTTGGCCACCTCGGGCCACATCAGCTGGAGGGCGGCCTGGGCCATGGACAGGTCCAGCCGCGCGCCCTGCCCCAGGCGCTGCCGCCGGAACAGGGCTGCCAGGATGGCCTGCGCCGCGACCAGGCCGGAGGCGCTGTCGATGACGGGAAAGCCCACCTTCAGCGGGTCCTGCCCCTCCTCGCCCTGCATCCAGCCCATGCCCATGGCGGACTGCACCACATGGTCATAGGCGGGGCGTTTCGCCCACTCGCCCTCCTGGCCGAAGCCGGAGATGCTGGCGTAGACGATGTCGGGGCGCAGCGCGCGCACCTCGTCATACGAGAAACCCAGGCGCGCGATGGCCCCGGGCCGGAAGTTCTCGATGAAGACGTCGCTCTGGCGGATCAGGTCCGCCAGCAGCTCGCGCCCGCGCGGGTGCTTGAGGTCCAGCGCCAGCGACTGCTTGCCGCCGTTGATGGCGGCAAAGCCCACGCTCACACCCTCATCGAGCTGGTCGGCCGGGCGGCCCCGGCGCAGGATGTCGCCCTTGCCGGGCGTCTCGACCTTGATCACCTCCGCCCCCTCGAGAGCGAGGTAGTGCGAGGCGGTGGGGCCGGCGATCACATGGGACAGGTCGAGGACCCGGATCCCCTCCAGCGCGCGAAGGGTCATCGGATTAATCTGCCTTCACGCCGGCCATCTGGATCAGGCGCGCCCATTTCTGGCTCTCGGCCTTCATGAAGCGGGCAAAGGCCTCGGGCGACTCGGACAGCTCGGGCTCGCTGCCGGCGGCGAGGTAGGCCGCGCGCAGCTCCGGGTCGGTGAAGGCCTTGCGGGTGGCGGCGAAGAGCTGCTGCACCACCGGCGCCGGCGTGCCCGCGGGCGCCCACAGGCCACCCCAGGACTCCTGCACGAACAGGTCTTCGCCGTAGATTTCCTTGAGCGTCGGCACGTCGGGCAGGGAACTCAGACGCCTGGCCCCGGTCACGGCCAGCGCGCGCATCTTGCCCGACTTGACGAAGGGTACCGAGGTGCCGGCGATGGGGAAGGCGAACTGGATCTGGTTGGCCATCAGGGCCGGCGCGAGTTCGACCGAGCCGCGGTACGGCACGTGCACTGCGTTCAGTTTGAGCACGTTGGCGAAGGAGGCGCCGGCGATGTGGGCAGCGGTTCCGATGCCGCCCGAGCCGTAATTGAGCTGGCCCGGTTTGCTGCGGATCAGGGCTTCAAGCTCCTTGACCGTCTTGATCGGCGACTCCACCGGGACGATCAGCACCGCCGGCGTGGTGCTGGTCTGGCTGATCGGGGTGAAGGTGCCGTTGGGGTCGAACTTGGCGTCGGGCCGCAGGATCTTCTGCACCACCTGCGAGATGGAGCCGGCCAGCAGGGTGTAGCCGTCGGGCGGCGCCTGCGTCACCACCTCGGCGGCCAGGATGCCGGCCGCGCCCACGCGGTTTTCCACCACGGTGGACCCGCCCAGGGCCTCGGCGAGCTTGGGCGCCATGCGCCGGGTCTCGATGTCGGGGCCGCCGCCGGCGGCAAAGGGCACGATGATCTTCACCGGCCGGCTGGGGTAGTTCTGGGCCAGCGCCGGCACGGCGAAGCCGGCGATCAGTGCGCACGTGAGCGCGCGGCGAATCAGTTGGAAGCTCTGCACCTTGTCTCCTGCGCCCTTCTTGAAGCTGAGGGCTGGACCCACTGTAATGCGAGCCCGCCCGCGGGCGCATCTGGC
>JACCDG012063695.1_pt1 | contig 14279 bp, 12 predicted proteins | sample 7442471 | NCBI WGS metagenome assembly JACCDG01 (sample SAMN15323444, study PRJNA562643) | freshwater metagenome | isolation source: river surface water | place: USA:Blue River Watershed | collected 2017-08-17
AGAATTATAGTCAGGATGTTGCTTAAATCCTGCTAGGTGGATTTCATTTGAGGTCCCAATGAAAAAGATATCTAATTCAGTCAGAACACCCGATAAATTGATAGTCCCAGTTTCCATGGTCATTAGGAGATATTTAAAGGCATCAAGAGGTCGTTTAAGGAGGTCGGAGTATTCAAGAATGCCTCTATTTGCTAAAACTACTTCTCCTTGAAGGGAGAAAAGATTTAAGGATTGGAGGCTAGGGGGAAGGCTTTGCAACCTTTTATCCATCGTTATTTGTTGCATCCTCGCATCAACATGAATTTGGGGTTCTATGGTAACGGCTCCATTTGAGTATCGGAGGCTGATGGTAAACCGCTCAACTTTTACATGCTTTAATACTTCAGTAACATTACCTTTATAATTCTTTAAAAGGGCATCAAAAATCATTCGGTTTTTTTTCGAAAGATCGCCTAAATATAGATAAGATTTTCTAATGGATTCCAATAATTTTGGGTGAGCGCTCAAGTATTGCTCAATTAACTTTTGCCTTAATTTCAGCGGGATTAGCAGAATGGGATGATCTTTCATCTCCGATGGAATAATTGCCGCAATATTTTTATCATCAAGATCGGAATAGGATTCTATTTCGTGGGCCTTTGAAGAGCTATTTAGTCCAAGGGCGCCCTTTAATAAGATATCATTGGGAAAGATCCAGGAAAATGAGTGTAGGGCCCCCTCATCGGTTTCCGAGTAAAGCTCAGCGCCCTTCATTAATTTTCTTACTATACTTGATTTAGAAGACCCATTTGGTCCAACCAAAAGAATAAATTTGTTGTTAAAGCCTTCGCCTAAAAAATTTATAAGATTTTCATAAATATTTTGCTCAGCCCGGTCTTGCCCGTATACTGCTGGGCTATCAGGAAGATCTTGTAAGAAAATTTTAAATTGCCCATCATCGGTCTTACCAAAGTAGTCGATCATATCAAGTAGGTAACGAAATGTTGGTCGACACTCCAAAAGAGCATTTTTCTTGAAGTATTCCATATATTTTGGAAAAGGAAGAACTTGGTTTTGCGGGTCTTGTTTTTTGTTAACTTCTTCCAGCCAATCCATAATTCATCCCCATTATATGTTTTTTATATTAAGATAGGCCTAAGATGATAAAAAGGGAAATCTCCCTCCTTAAAAATTTAATTTTGCCTGTTGTCTTGGTCCAAGCGGTCATTTATTTCAGATTTTATTATATAGAAAATCCTGATCGAATCATTCAGAAAAGCGAAAGTCTTCAGGTTTTAATTGAAGGGGCAAAAAAAATAAAAAAAATTTGGCATGAAGGGGATATAAGGGGTGCCCTGAAAAGTGGAAAATTGGATTGCCATAAAGAATTTAAGGACTTTGAAAAGGTTGACTCAACTTTTTTTAGATGTAACTCAAAATTTTTGGAATGTGTTCTACGAGAGTCGTTTGAAAAAGAGATTGTTGATTTTCCAAGCAATATTTATCCGCTTAAACTCAAAGAGGGTCATTACACAAAGGTTATTGTCCGTTCAAGTATGGACGGCCCAAAAATTCCAAGTTATGGAGCACTTATCCATTTAGGATATGGCGGAGAATCTCTTAAAATAATTTTTGAGGATTCCTGTCGTGAAACCATTCTTCCTCCGAGAGTTTATTCTTACGGAGTGGAAAATAATGATTGGAGATGGGACAATATAGGGCGTTTATTGGTGATCGATAAATATTTGGTTACCAATAAAGATATTAGTGAATGGAAACCTAATTTTTCTTTCAAAAACCTTTCATACCCCGCCACGAAATTAAAATTTGAGGAAATGCAGAATTTTTGTTTATGGAAAGGAAAGCAGTTGTCCCAGGCCCATGTTTTTGATGCAGCTTCTTTTTTCCCGGGTAATTTAAGAAATATAAATCCAAAAAAGATTTTTAAGTCACCTTATCCATGGACTAGGATAAAAATGAGTTCTTTTCTTTTTTCGGCACAAAGATATGCTGACTTTGTCTTTGATAAAAAATACTGCAGTCAAATTTTTTCTAATGAGTGTTTGGGTAAAGCGCCCTTTGAAGATTTTCAATTTAGCGCCACTACGTGGCTTGGGCTTTCGGGGATTTTAGGGGGCCCTATGGAAGCCATGAGAAATCCGGTTGATGCCAAAGAAAATCTATTTGCCTCAAGTTATCATTTCCCAGCATCTTCTATGAATCATCAATTGGGCAAGAGAAGTTATTGGGATGGTCTAGGTTTTTCTTGGGAACATTTTACTTTGGAGGAAAAGGCAATTGGTGAAAATGCTTTAATAGGATTCCGTTGCATGAGGACTATTTCAAGTGCAAACTAAACTAGTTATTTTTCTCTTATTTTTTCTTTCTTGTAAATTTGAAAAAAGTCCACAAAAGGAAATAAAATTATTTGAGGCAAAATTGTTTTTAAGCCTGGCCACCTCCTACCGGGCCAAAATTGTAAATCCAGACTACCTTAACTCCAAAGATCCTATAACTAGACCCTATTTTACTGCTCAGCCCATGATAGAGTTTGAGGCCATAGGAGATAAAGGAAATTCTAAAAAGATCTTTTGCCTAATCTATCGAATTCCTTCAAGCAAGGGGGATGGAGGTTGGTTAAAATTATCCGAATCACCTTGCGGAATTAAAAACGAGCGCTCGCAACTTAAAATTTCTGGAATAAAGCAATTGTTTTTGGGGCTATCATCTAATTTTATGGACTCGGTTATAAAAGGTAAAAAAATCAAACCTTTTCATCTTGAAATAATATTTAAAAAAAAATTCAACCAATATGTTTTAGAGATTCCACTGTTAAATTTATCCAAAGAGGAAATTTTTGTTAAAGGGTCTAGGAAATTAAGGCCATCCTCCGTTTCAAATTCCAGATTTTCCAATGGAATTAGACCTTCCTATGCCCCGGGAATGGTCTTTTTTCCTTTAGAGGGTGAAAATCGCAATGGTCTGGAAGTTACCATGATTGGAAAGATTACGGACAATTACTTTGATGGCAGTTCCAAAATTTGTCATCAGGTAAATAAAAAATGTGAGACAGTCGGAGAATTTTCTTGCGATCAATGCCGGTTTGGATGGTTTGAAGTGGTACCCACGAATTGTCCTCTTACGGGAAATAAGTATTGCGGGATAGATAAGTGCGGAGAGAAGGGATATCCCGCCTGTTTTAGAGGCTTTAAATATGGTAAAAACCTTAACTTCTCAGGCTGTGATCCAGAAAATAATGCAGGATTTTGTCAGAATGGATTACGCACCATCTGCGATTCAAAGGGTGTTTTAATTTGTGATTGAATCCGACCAATTTTGCAGTTTTTCACCTAGATAAATTGCTGGCGTAATTTCATTTCCGGATTCTAAAATCCAATCGATTCGTTTTTTTTCTTTTAGGGATAGATTTCTTGGCCCTAAATGACAGTCCTCAGTAGAGGCAAAAAAGTGGTGGCAGGTTTTTAGAGGTGGAAGTATTTCAGACTTTTCTCTTACTATTTTTTTTCTGGAGAGATCATAGGTTATCTTAACCCGGCTAAAAAATTTGCCCCTTCCGGGATTTTGGATGATGGGTAGCTCCCCAATAAATCCATCAGCGAAAAGATTATTATTTAAAATTATCAAATCAATAAAATTGGGAGGAAGTCTTGAAATAAATTTAAAAAGTTGATCATTTTCCGGACATTTTAGCTGAAAGGATTCATAGTCTTTGAAAGGCTTTTTATCCATGGGAGAATCCGATATGCATCCTGATTTAATTGTGGCCATCAAGATAGTTAAATGAACTTCCTCCATCTTAATTGGTTCTTTTTCTTTAAGTAGGGAAAAAATAGGATCTTTAATATAAATTCCTTTAACTATCGTGGAGCTGCTTTTCGGTTCTAAAACACTAAATACGGCTATTTTTACTTTTCCCTTTTCAAAAACCTTCGAACCTGAAAGATTTTTTAGGGCCACATTTTCTCCCAGCTTCATATCAATTAAGTTTGAATTTATAAGAGGTACACTTATGTTTTCAGTGGAATCAAAAAGTAAACTTAAGTCAGCATCCGTTAGGGCGACTCCATCAATGTTAAGGGAGTCATAAAGTGCCAAAGTTTTAGAAAAATTCTTTGATTTTATATCAAATATATTTCCGCTATCTAAAAAAAGAAGATTTGGATATTTTTCACGGGTTATATCGACATAAGAAGTAATAACCTCGCTACCGCCAACTTTTATCGAAGGAAGGCCTGCCATCTCCTCTTGAGATAATTCAAGGTTTCCCAAAAACCCGTTGCTGGAAAGGATAAAAACTTCTTCTAGGTTTTTTGAGGAGAATGCCTTTTCAAAAGAAGGATCACTGAAAAATCGCTTGAGCGAGTCATTCCTAAATGAACAGGAGGTGAGGATTAAAATTAATAGAACGTTTTTAAACAAATTTTTTAACTTTTGTAAGTTTAGTATAGGCATTTTTTAAACCCTCAAAGATTTTATCATAATCTTCTGGGGAAGAACAAAGTCCTAAGCTAATTCTAACAACACCCCTACCCACAGATTCTCCAATACCCATTGATTTTAAAATTCTTGAAGTATTTGGATTGTTATCTGAGCAGGCCGAGGAGGTAGAAACAAAAATATTTTGGGATTCAAGTTCAATTTGAACTGCCTGACCATGTATGCCGGGGTAGGAAATATAAGTTGTATTAGGAAGTCTTGGCGCATCCTCTCCTAAAATTACCACTTCAGGAAAGCATTGCTTGATTTTTTTCTCAAATTTTTCCCTTTTTTCATTAAGAGTAGAAAAATCAAGATTTAGGCAATTTAGGGCAACCGCGAGGGTTTCATAGCCCAAATAATTTTGGGTTCCGCCTCTAATCCCCCTTTCTTGTCCCCCACCAATAATAAGTGGTTTTAAATTTTCGGGATTTTTGGTTAGGATAATTCCTGTGCCAGTTATGGCGCCAATTTTGTGCCCGGATAAGACAGCAAAATCCATAGGAAGTTCATTAAAATTAAAGGGGGCTTTTCCTATATATTGGGTCGTATCGCAAAAATATGGGATCTTGTATTCCTGGCAAAGACTGCCAATTTCTTTAAAGGGTTGAATTACACCTGTTTCATTGTTTGCGGCCATAACGCTTACTAGGGCCACCTTATCGCCAAATTCTAATAGCCAGGACTTTAGCGTTTCTAGGGAGGTTAGCCCATTAGGCATAGTTGGAAGAATTTTTCCGATAAAACCTCTTTCTTCATAATATTTTAGGTTGTTATAAACGGCGGAATGCTCAATTCCCGAGATGATAATAGTATCTTTTCCGTTTTCTTTGGCATTGAGGAGGGTGGAATAAAAAATATTGGAAATACCCTCGGTGGAGCCGGAATTAAAAATGATCTGCTTAGATGTAGCCCCTAATACCTTGGCACAAATTTTTCTCGCTTTTTCCATTCCAGCTAGGGTTTTTTGTCCCAGAAAATGGATAGCGTTGGGGTTTGCAAATTCGCCTTTGCTCAGACGGTTTAAAAGGTATTCTCTGACTTCTTTGCAGGGAGGAGCCGATCCATTGTAGTCAGCGTAGACATTGGTACAAGCTAATTGGCCTTCGGAGCTGATATCCATATTCATATCCTTAACATTCTCTCTAGGGCCACCATGGCCCATTTTTGAGTCTCCCCATCGACCCGTATAACATTGCTGGGGTTGCCCTTTTTAATACCCCTTAGACTTGAAAGCAACCACCTAGGTCGAATTCTATACATCGTAGTGCAAAGGCATTGGTAGGGTGACAGTGAAAATATTTTTTTATCAGTGTAAAGATTGGCCAGTCGATTTACAAGATTTATTTCGGTTCCGACGGCAAAGCTAGTTCCGGGTTTGGCGGCTTTTATGGTGTCTATTATAAAAGAAGTTGAGCCATTCAAATCAGCCGCTTTTACGGTCTCAAAAGTGCACTCTGGATGGACGATGACTATGGTTTCTGGAGACTCTTTTTTGATATTTTTAACCTGAGAGGCATTAAACCCTTGGTGCACGGAGCAAAATCCATGCCAAAGAATAACTTTTGCCTTCCTTATTTCTGAAGCAGAAAGTCCAATTGAAGGGTTATAAGTAATCATTTCCTCAAGCGGTATGCCTAAGTCAAAACATGTATTCCTTCCAAGGTGTTGGTCGGGAAAAAAGAGTAGTTTTTGTCCTTGTTTTAAGGCCCAGGAAATTACATCTTTGGCATTAGATGAGGTACAGATAGAACCGCCATTTTTGCCCACAAAGGCCTTTAAGTCAGCGGTACAATTAATATAGGTAATGGGGACAATCTTTTCATCGGTTGCTTCTTTTAGAATTGACCAACATTTCTCTACGTCGGAATGGTCCGCCATATCTGCCATGGAACAACCCGCATTTAGGTCGGGTAGTAATACTCTTTGATGGTCCCCAGTAAGCATATCCGCGGTTTCTGCCATAAAATGGACACCACAAAATATTATATAGGGCTTTTCGATCTTGGCAGCTGCTCTGGCCAAGGCCAAAGAGTCTCCAGTTACATCCGCAAATTTTATGACATCATCTTGCTGGTAGTGGTGACCAAGAATCAATACTTGGTCTTTTAGTTCTTCTTTTAACTTAGAAATTTCAGCAATAACTTGATCATCTGAAAGTTCTTTTTCAGATATTTCAGGTAGGTGAGGGTTTAGATCGGAATGTAAGTCTAACATTTTAATCCTTAGTTATGGGAAAGTCATTTGCGGTCCAGTCCAAAATGCCACCCTCATGGTTTGCCAGATTTTTAAAACCCACTGACTCAAGGAATTGGGCAATTCTCATAGACCTTGCACCACTTCGACAGGTTAAAATAATCTCTTCATTTGGATCAGTTACAAATTTACTATAATTTTCCTGGAAGCTACTTAGGGGAACTAGTTTAGCGCCTGGAATATGGCCTGCCTCAAACTCGTTTGGTTCCCGAACGTCTAATAAAATGAAATTTTTCTTACTATCGAACTTCGACTTAAGCTCTTCAGAGTCTACTATTTTTATCATTTGGAGGTCCTCATTTTACGAGGCAATATACAGTTTTGGACCAGTAATATCAAGCGGGGTGGCCGACCAAAAGGATTGAGGATAGACCCTTGTTTTGACGTCTAGATACAAGTTCTTTAATATTTTAATGTACCTAAATTTTAAGGAGTGATTCATGGAAGTTATCACTATTGCAAACAACAAGGGCGGCGTAGGCAAAACAATGCAATGTTTTCAGCTCGCCTGCCATCTGGCCAATAAGGGTAAAAGAGTATTGGCAATAGATCTAGATTCTCAGGGAAATTTAAGTTCTACTCTTGGAGTTCAGGTTCAAAGAACCCTTATCCCCGAGTGGCTATTAGGTGATGTGGATGTAAATGAAATCATTATTCAAACAGAAGGCCCCGATGATTTCTACAAAAATCTTCATATTATCCCTGCCAGCAGGCATATGGCGAACCTTTCGAAATTGTTAATTCTTTCCGAGGGAGAAATCCGGAAAAATGCTGGCCGGAAAGAGCGGCTCCTTAAGAAAAGATTAGAAAAAATTAAAGATAGATATGACTTTGTGATTATAGATACACCCCCTATGCTAGGGGATGAGCTTATAATGGCATTGGTAGCCTCAAACCGAGTATTGATTCCGACCCAGGCCCAAGATTATTCCATCGATGGACTGGAAGAGCTTATGGATACTTTTGAAATTATTAAGGACACTGAAAACCCTCACCTTAAGTTTTCTATAATACCTTCTATGGTAAATATGAGACGTAAGATTGAAAAACAAAGGCTATCGGAGTTATCCCAATCTTTCCATATCACTCCTACGGTTAGAAATCTGGTTCAAATGCAGGAATCTATCTCAACCAAAAAACCCATTTTTTTACTGGGGAAAAACTCCAGGGGAAGAGAGGATTTTGAGGCTTTGTGGAAATCTTTAGAATTCTAAACTGTTTATTTCAACACATGGAAGTGGAGAAAAAATATGGTTAAAGTATTTGCCCCGAGAGTTGCCAAGAAAAAGAGAGAGACTCTAAATTTCCAAGATAAATTAAACCTCTTTAAGGCTAACGATGAAAAACTCTTAAAGGGAGCCAAATTAGATGAGATAAATTTGGAAGATATTGTGGTTAAAAACCAGGTAAGAACCAAATTTAATGATTCATCCCTAAAAGAGCTTGCCGAAAATATCAAACAAAATGGTTTGATCCAACCTCTTGTCCTACATCGGATAGGCTCCAGTTATACTCTAATTTGCGGGGAAAGAAGATTTAGGGCCATGTCCTCTATTAGGATGAAAACGGCGCCTTGTTTTGTCCTGGAAAATAAGACCCCAGAAGAGCTTATGGCGATCCAGTTTTCCGAAAACTCCTCTAGAGAGGAGCTACACTATATTGATAAGGCCGATGGTATTTTAAACTATCAAAAGGCCACTAATGCCTCAGAGAGAAAAATCGTGTCAGTTCTTGGTATTTCAAAAACTGAAGTTCATCGAAGTCTTTTATTGGCCAAATTACCAAGGAATATTAAAGAGGCGGCCAAGACCCATAATTTGGAAAAATATGTATTGCTTGAATTTGATGCTTTAGAAAATGGGCCCCTTAAGAAACGATTGGAAAAAGATATTTGCTCTGGGGTGGTTAAAAAGAGATCCGACTTAAGGAGAGTTATAAGTAATGGAGGGTTGGTTGTTTCAAAATCCAGAAAATCGGCCCAATTGCCCAAGGGGCTTTCGGCGAATGCATTTTTAAAGGCGCTTAAATCTAAGTCCAAAAACATGGAAATTGATGCCCATACCAAGGCCCTTTTAGATAACTTATTGGAGGAAACCAAGGATATTATAAGTAATTGATTTTACTGGGATGTACAAGAATTTGACAGGGATTTGGAAATGTATCGCACCTAGTCATGTTAAATGGTATTCTCTATTAATCCGAAATGCCCTTAAAATAGAATTTATTGAGACAACCTTTCGGATAAAGGAAGTAGTTTTGAAGACAACAATATTGAAGGTTTTATTAGTAGCAGTGGCCCTAAAATCTTCGCTATCTTTTTCCGCAGAATACCCCTCTAAGGAGAATGAAGGAGTTTCTCCTCTCTATATTAGAAGCTGGTATCAGGCTTTTTATGAAGAAGATGATAGAGGTACTCTTGCTAGGGTAAAAAACTCGGTGAACGAGTGGGAATATATGGATCAAATGGTTGAAAACCATGGTCTTTCAAATGACGTAAGAGGAAACGTTAACAGCAGACGGAAGTTTCTTACCGATAATATGTTGAAATTTTTTGAAAGAAAAATATCAGAAGAAGGTAAAAAATCTGATGGAAACTACACCCTTATGGCAGTTGCCAACTTGAACAAGGGATTAAAACCATCGACTTCTGTTGGTGTTTCAGACGCCTTAAGATTTAGGTTTAAAGGGCAGCTTCTTAAAGGAAATGGAACTTTAGTTGTGGTGAACCCTTATTTGGACTTCAATATAAAAATGGATCTAAGAGAAGGTACATTGGTTGAAGGTTCTAAGAAATTGGATGATTTAAATGTGACCTCGACACTAAATTATAATCTTAAGGACGGTCTCACTACCTTTAAAGTTAATAGGGAGATTGCAACAGATCTTAATGCTAACGTAACCTATGAAAATGGTCCTTCGACACATAATGCCGGAGATGTGTCCCTAAGGCTTATGTATTCTAGACCGTTCTAAAAAAAATTACTTTTTACACCCCTTTTAAATTACAATTATAGGGTCAATCTTTTAACCCAAGGATGGCCCCTATATGAGTCTCTTCGATTCCCCTCTATACAAAGACGCCCTTGAACAACTTGAATCCGCCTCAAGGGTTATGGATTTAGATAAAAATATTTTTGAAAGACTTAAGTACCCCAAAAGAGCACTACAGGTTTCTGTCCCCATTAGGCTTGATGACGGAACAGTAAAAACCTTTCAAGGTTTTCGCGTTCAACATAATATGACAATTGGCCCTGCTAAGGGAGGGGTAAGATACCATCCCCATGTCACCCTTTCGGAAACCGCCGCTTTAGCGATGTTGATGACTTTTAAATGCTCGCTAGTGGGGCTCCCTCTTGGTGGTGCCAAAGGCGGTATTGCCGTAAATCCCAATGATCTTTCAAGGCAGGAGCTGCAGTCCCTATCCCGAAGATTTATCACCGAGATCGCTTTAATTATTGGCCCTAATATAGATATTCCTGCACCCGATATCGGTACAGATGGCCAAACTATGGCCTGGTATATGGATACATACTCCCAGTTAAAGGGATATTCGGTTCCTGGAATTGTAACAGGAAAACCTATCGCTATTGGTGGCTCCCTAGGGAGGAAAGAATCTACTGGAAAAGGAGTAGTTTATTGTATTCAATTTGCTGCAGAAAAGTTGAACTGGAAAATAGGAAAGGAGACCACTGCAGCTATCCACGGGTTTGGAAAGGTCGGTATGCCTGCCGCTCAGGACCTACATGATCTTGGAGTGAAGATTCAGGCAATAAGCGATGTCTCCGGTGCTATTTACAATAAAAAAGGGATAGATGTTAATTTGGCCGTTAGTTGGGTTGAATCAGGAAAATATCTAAAAGACTTCCCGGATGCAGATCATATTTCAAATGATGAATTATTAACTCTAGATGTGGATGTTCTAATTCCAGCTGCGATAGATGGAGTAATTACCCTTAAAAACGCCAATAGTGTTAGGGCCAAAATGATCGCTGAGGGAGCTAATGGACCGCTAACTTCTGGCGCAGTAGATATTCTTACTAATAAGGGGATTTTTATAATACCCGATATCCTCTGTAATGCAGGGGGGGTAATTGTGTCATATTTTGAATGGGTTCAAGGAATTCAAAATCTATTTTGGGATTTAAACAGAATAAACACTGAACTTCATCGAATGCTAAAGTTGGCCTTTGAAGATGTCTATAAAGTTCATATCGATATGAATGTCGACATGAAAAAAGCAGCTTTTGTGGTAGCTCTAACGAGAGTGTCTGCGGCCATGAGATACAGGGGGCTATTCCCTACCTAGATAGAAAGGTCTTTGATAATCTCAAATCTTTTTATATCCAAAATATCCTTAGTTGTTTGGCAATTCTTCATTGGCGTAACGGTTATCTGTCCTTTTTGGTAAACAGTCACTAAAGAGTACTTACCGGCCAAAAGGCACTTCACGGCCAAATTACCCATTTGAGAGGCCATATAACGGTCTCTAGCAGTTGGGCTTCCACCCCGCTGAATATGACCTAGGATACATACTTTGGCATCCACCTTGAATTTTTCCAATAATGTTTTTCGAATTTTATAACTGTGCCCGGCCCTATCCCCTTCACACGAGATGATGATGGAAGATTTTTTTCCTCTTTTTATACCTCTGTGAATATCCGAGACAATTTTTGGGTAGTTAACTTTCTTTGGGTCAAAGATCACATTTTCGGCACCAGTGCATACTGCTACATGAAGAGCAATTTCGGGCGACCTTCTACCCATAACTTCTACAATAAAGATTCTTTCATGAGAAAAGGCGGTGTCTCTTATTTTGTCCACGGCCTCAACTGCGGTCTGAATGCAAGTGTCAAATCCGATAGTGTAGTCCGTGGCGGAGATATCATTATCTATGGTTCCAGGAATACCAATGACGGGGATATTATTTTCCTTTTCAAGTGCCATGGCACCTTTGAATGTTCCATCTCCTCCGATACAAACTAAGGCATCTATTTTTTCTTTCCTTAAAATAAGCGCTGCTTTTTTTCGATGTTCTTTTTTATGAAATTCCGGGCACCTTGAAGAAAGGAGGATGGTTCCCCCCCTCTGGATAATATTACCAACTGAGGAGACGTCAAAGTTGATAAATTCTTTTTTGAAAATACCCGCATACCCACCTTTAATGCCGACAACTTTTAGGCCAGCACCAATAGCAGTTCGGGTAACCGCTCTGACAGCGGCGTTCATCCCAGGTGAATCTCCTCCACTACAAAGAACACCAATTTTCTTAATTTTTTTCTCCATAAGAAAATAGTATTAAATGGATGTTGGTTTGAAAAGCTTACTTAAAAATGGGTTTTCCCGTAAATTCTTTAGGAATAGGTAGTCCCATAACTTCTAATATTGTTGGGGCCACATCTTTTAGTGCATGGGTACCGATCTCTTTTTCAACGGATTCTTTTTTTAGTGTGGGATGGAAGACAGAAAAAGGTACTAGCGAAGTGGTATGTGCTGTGTGGGGTGTACCATCTTCATATTCCATTTGGTCAGCATTCCCGTGATCCGCGGTAAGAATCATGGTAATGCCGTTTTCTGTGCAAGCCTTCATTAATGACCCTATGCAATGGTCAACGGTTCCTATTGCAGAAACAGCGGCATCAAAGTTTCCGGTGTGTCCTACCATGTCTGAATTGGCAAAGTTTACCAGATAAAATTTATGTCGATTTTCTTTTATGGTGGAAACTAGCTTATCTAGAACTAGGAGTGCGCTCATTTCCGGTTTTTTATCGTAAGTGGGTACTTCTCTAGGTGAAGGAATTAAGACTCTATCCTCGTTAGGAAATGGCTCTTTATGGCCCCCATTAAAAAAATAAGTAATATGAGCAAATTTTTCGGTTTCTGCGATTTTAAATTGATTAAATCCTTTTTTGGCCAAGTACTCGCTTAGTCCACCATCAACTTTTTCTTTATCAAAAAGGATAGGAAGGGTTATTTCATCAACCACGTATGGAGTCATGCAAAGAAAGTGGGAGGGAATAATATCTCTTTTGAAGTGATTGAAGGCAGGCAAAGTCAAAGTTAATGTTATTTGGACGGCCCGATCGGGTCTGAAATTAAAGAAGAAGACGCAATCTTCGGGTTTAATTGCAAAATCTTTATTAAATAAAATTGGGGAGATAAATTCATCTGTTATTCCCTTTTCATACTCTTCAAAAATATATTCAAGGGGTTTTAAGTTGGTGATATTTCCTTTCCCAATAATAGCATTATATCCTTTTTCAATCCTATCCCAGCGCCGATCCCGATCCATTCCAAATGATCTTCCTTGCATGGACGCAAAATGAAAATTGTGAATTTTATTAATTCTTTCTATATAAATATCACCACTTTTTGGAGGGGTATCTCGGCCGTCCATAAAAGCATGCAAAAAAACCTCAATTTTTTCCGCTGAAAGAATTTTTATAATTTCTTCAAGATGTCTTATATGTGAATGAACTCCTCCATCGGATAGAAGTCCTAGAAGATGAACTCTTTTGGTTTTGGATTTAGCCTTGTTGATTAATTCCTTCATTTCAGGAAGGTCCTTCAAGTTTCCCTTTTCAATTGATTCATTAATTCGCACTAGATCCTGACGGATTTGTCTTCCAGCTCCTAAATTAAGGTGTCCGACTTCTGAATTTCCCATTACACCTTTTGGTAGACCAACTGGTTCACCGCTGGCCTCAATTAACGTAAAAGGATAATGACCAAATAAATCATCTAGATTTGGAGTTTTAGCCTCAATTATGGCATTTTTTATTCCTTTGGGATTGATCCCAAAACCATCGAGAACAACAAGCAGGACCTTTTGGGAGAGCCCTTTAAGCGATTTCATAGATTATTCCTTAGGCCTTAAAAATTTATAGGCATCTTTAATGAATTTTCTTTTCAATACATCAAATTCAGCTTTAAGTATTTCATCCATAGATATTGCCTTATCGTCTAGATCTGTAACTTTATAAAGATTTAAGTCATGAAGTTTTTTGGAAGTTTTTTCTAAATAAAATTTGGTATTTCCACGAACGAGAAGAACTTTCTCCTTATGGTAGGGGAAGAGCGGCGTTTCCACCACTGAGTATGGGTAAGGATTTGGGCGAAAAATAGTTGAACCGTTAAATTTACCCTGAAAATTTTCCTCAGGGAATAAAATTGATAATAGAGAAGGAAAGATATCTATATGGTTGGTGATGGGTACTTTGGATTTAAGGTTTTTATTTTTTAGATCGCAAAGAATCCAAGGAGATTCGACTTTTTCTTTAATTAAAGTCGCGCCGGAATGACCATGAAACCCTTTTTCCCAAAACTCTTCTCCGTGATCTCCGATTAGGGATACCACCAAATTATTATCCATTTTTTTTGAAGCAGCCTTTAGGAAGCGCACCAGATTATAATCCAAAAATCTGATACTGTTTTTATACTTGTTGAAAAATTGATTTTTTAAATCTGGTTTACCCGCTAGTGTGAGATAATTGAAATCTTTTGGCACTGTGGGTTTATAAAACTCATATTCTTTTGGATAGTAATAATCA
>JACCDG011516607.1_pt1 | contig 14276 bp, 14 predicted proteins | sample 7442471 | NCBI WGS metagenome assembly JACCDG01 (sample SAMN15323444, study PRJNA562643) | freshwater metagenome | isolation source: river surface water | place: USA:Blue River Watershed | collected 2017-08-17
ATCGGTGTAGGTTCGGGTTATTTGTTTGAAACAGATTTCTACAAAGAAGTAACGTCTGACTTAACTGGTGAGCGTGGAACTTTGATGGGTGCTATCCAAGGTATTTTCGCTGCTCAATACGAAGTGTTGCGTGAAAATGGTCACTCGCCATCAGAAGCTTTCAACGAAACCGTAGAGGAATTGACGCAATCATTGATGCCATTGGTAGCTGAGAATGGAATGGATTGGATGTATGCCAACTGCTCTACGACGGCGCAACGTGGTGCTTTGGATTGGTGGAAGCCATTCCGTGATGCTTCGAAGCCGGTATTCGAGAAATTGTATAACTCTGTGAAAACACAAGCGGAGGCGGCACGTTCAATTGATTTGAACTCACAGCCGGATTACCGTGTGAAATTAGAAGCTGAATTGCAAGAAATGCGTGATTCAGAAATGTGGCGTGCAGGAGCTGCGGTACGTAGCTTGCGTCCAGAGAATAACTAATTTTAGCTAGTTCATTTTCGAAGTCGCCCGGGATAGCCCTGGGCGACTTTTTTATTGCCTAACCATGGCTTTTTTGTACATTTGCTAGGCATGGAATTCAACAAATTAACAAGCGTTCCAAGCCTTCATCAAATCAAACAAGCTGCCCAGCAGATCGAGGACCTCGTCTTGAAGTCCCCGCTGGAATATGCCCCACGATTATCTGAAAGCTTGGGTGCGAATATTTATTTGAAACGGGAGGACCTTCAAGGAGTCCGTTCCTACAAAATCCGTGGGGCCTATCATAAAATTGTGAACATTCCGATCGAATTACGTTCACAAGGTGTGGTAGCGGCATCCGCAGGGAACCATGCGCAAGGTGTTGCACTCTCCTGCGCCAAGTTAGGAATTCAAGCCTATATCTTTATGCCAAAAACTACGCCGCTTCAAAAAGTGGAGGCGGTTCGTTTCCATGGCAAGGAAAAAGTGCGCATTAAGCTAGTGGGGGATACCTTCGATGCGGCCTATGCGGCTGCCCAAGTTTTTTGCCAAGAGACAAATGCCATTTTCATTCCTCCATTTGATGATTTTGATATTATCGCAGGTCAAGCGACAGTTACTTTGGAGGTATTAAGCCAATTGCCTTCAACTGCGGATTACCTTTTTGTGGCGATTGGGGGAGGAGGACTTGCCGCTGGTGCTTCGTTGGTGTTAAAAGAATTGTCGCCTGCGACGAAATTAATAGGTGTTGAGCCCGAATTGGCACCGTCGATGTCGGCAAGTTTAGCTGCCGATTCCGTACTTGCACTGGATGAAATCGACTCTTTTGTAGACGGTGCCTCCGTCAAACGGGTGGGCGAAAAAACCTTTGCGATTTGCCAGACCTCACTTGAGAAGATGTTACTTGTTCAGAAACATGTGCTCTGTCAGACCATGTTGAATCTATATAATTATTATGGTATGATTGTTGAGCCAGCCGGTGCCTTGTCTGTTGCCGTGTTGGAACAAATGCGGGAGGAAATAAAAGGGAAGACGGTGGTATGTGTGATTTCGGGGGGGAATTTTGATACGAAACGATTTCCAGAAATAAAAGTTCTGGCTCAGAAATAGCTTGAACAATTTGATTTTCGGAACAGAGCACCTAGCTTTGTTTCTTAGATATGGATGCTATGCGAAAAATTTGGAAATCGATTCTCTATGTGTTGTATTTGACGGTTTTTATCGTCTTTGCCTTGGAGATTATATTACAGATTTATAATCCGATTCCTTTTCGGATTAAAGGTGATAAGATTATCCTGCCGATCAACCAATCGTATAGCTTTGTGAATCATTACCCTTGCTTCGATTCCTTGATTATTCATAAAAAGAATTCAATGGGTTTTCGAGGAGAAGAATTGCCTAAGGATCCCAATTTCAAGAAAATCATTACTGTCGGTGGCAGCACAACGGAATGTTTCTTTATTTCAGATGATAAAGCTTGGCCACAAGTCATGCAATCCGAATTGCGTAAAAATCAAGCCAAGATCTGGGTGAATAACGCGGGCTTAAATGGGCACTCAAGTTTTGGACATTTGTTACTGTTGAACGATGTGGTATTGAAACATAAACCCGATTATGTGTATTTTTTGGTGGGGGTGAATGATATGGACCGACAAGATTTAAATCAATTTGATAATCGAATGGTTCGGGGAAATTCTGTCCAAATGGAAAACAATAGCTGGGTAAAGAATGCCTTTTTGACTTTGAGTAATCATTCGGAAGTGGCCAATTTAGTCTATAATATATCCAAGGCAGTGAAGGCGCGTAATCAGGCTATATTTGTCGATAAAATTGTGGCCTTAAACCCAAAGTATACACTCGGAATTCCCGTGGCAAAACAACAAGAGATTTTAGCGAAACAACAATTGCTTTTGCCTGCTTACCGGGACCGACTGTATAAATTGATTCTGGCTTGTCGGGCCAAAGGCGTGACACCCGTCATGCTTACGCAACCGCTCCTGTTGGGCAAGGGAATCGATCCGATAACGGGTACAGATTTAGCCAAAGCAAAAGTGTCCGAAGGGCTGAATGGGGAGTTGTATGGGGCGAAGTTGGAGTTGTACAATGATGTCATGCGTAAGCTGTGCCTTGATGAAAAGGTAGAGTTGATTGATTTGGCGAAGTTATTGCCCAAGAGTTCTGCCTATTTTTATGATCCGATGCATTTTACCAATGCGGGTTCGATACGTGTTGGGCAAATTTTGGCAGAATCCAGTCGGCGATTCCTAAAATAATGAAGTGGTAAGCAATATTTTAGCTATTTTTGTCTTTTCGATTTCATTAAACGCTTGACGATTTGAAGATTTTAGGAATTTCTGCTTACTATCATGATTCTGCTGCTGCATACATCGAGGATGGCGTGATTATCGCTGCAGCGCAAGAGGAGCGATTCACACGAAAGAAACATGATCCAGGATTTCCGAGCCATTCGGTCAATTACTGTTTGACGGAGGCCGGCATTCAATTAAGCGATTTGGATGCGATTGTCTTCTATGATAAGCCGCTATTGAAAATGGAGCGTTTGTTGGAGACTTACTATGCCTTTTCTCCCAAAGGCTTGATTTCCTTTTTACGTGCGATACCGGTTTGGTTAAAAGAGAAGATGTTCTTGAAGCGGATGCTCTATGAGGAGTTATTTGCGATTGGTGAGTTTGATAAGAAGAAGGTGAAATTATTGTTTCCGGAACATCATTTGTCACACGCGGCGAGTGCATTTTATCCATCTTCCTTTGAGGATGCGGCGATTTTGACTTTAGACGGGGTAGGTGAATGGGCGACGGCTTCTATCGGGCATGGACAAGGAAAAAAACTGCGTATCTTGAAGGAACTGAAGTTCCCACATTCCTTGGGTTTGTTGTATTCGGCCTTTACGTATTTCTTGGGTTTCAAGGTGAATTCGGGCGAATATAAATTGATGGGTTTGGCGCCATATGGTCGGCATGCTTCGCCAGAAGTGGAACAATACAAGAAATTGATTCGAGACGTTTTAGTTGATATCAAACCAGATGGTTCTATTTGGTTGAATCAGGATTATTTTAATTACGCGACGGGTCTTCGGATGGTTTATGATGCTAAATGGGAAGCGCTTTTTGGTTTTCCTACGCGTGCATCTGAATCGAATTTGGAGCAGAAACATTGTGATTTGGGATTGGCAATACAGGAGATTACGGAGGAAATCGTTATTTTGATGGCTCAAGAAGCCAAGCGTTTAACGGGATCCAATGCCTGTGTGTTAGCGGGTGGTGTGGCCTTAAATTGCGTAGCCAACGGAAAGTTAAAAGACGCTGGAATTTTCGATTCGATCTTCATCCAACCTGCCGCGGGTGATGCGGGTGGTGCTTTGGGTGCAGCATTGGCAGCGCACCATATTTATTTTGGCCAAGATCGGACCGTGGACAAGACGCGCATGGATGCGATGTCGGGTTCTTATTTGGGGCCATCATTTTCCGAAAAGGAAATTGAGCAAATGGCAAAGGAGCAGCAGGCTGTATTTACCCATTATACAGATTTTAAGGAACTCTCAGAAAAGGCTGCCGAATTACTCGCGGAAGGCAATGTGATTGGCTGGTTCCAAGGTCGTATGGAGTTTGGACCACGGGCCCTGGGGGGGCGGAGTATTTTGGGGGACCCTCGTAACCCCGAAATGCAGAAGAAGTTGAATTTGAAAATTAAATACCGAGAAGGGTTTAGGCCCTTTGCACCTTCTGTTTTGGCGGAAGATGTTTCGGAATATTTTGAATGTGATACGATTTCACCCTATATGTTGCTCGTTCATGGCGTTCAACCCGCTCGTCGGAACGCAATGCCAGCGAATTATGAGCAATTGGATATGATGGATAAATTGTATTTCCTTCGCTCGGATTTGCCATCGATTACGCACATTGATTACTCGGCGCGTATTCAGACCGTGCATGCAGAGACGAATCCACGTTATCATCAATTGATTTCGGATTTCAAAGCAAAAACGGGCGTCGGGGTCGTGGTAAATACGAGTTTTAACGTGCGTGGTGAACCCATCGTTTGTACGCCTGCGGATGCTTATCGCTGCCTAATGCGTACGGAAATGGATTATTTGGTTGTAGGGAATTACCTCTTCGATAAGAAAGCTCAAACCCCTTGGGCGGAGTCGGATGACTGGAAAAATGAATTTGTTTTAGATTAAATACATAGCATATGGATTTTTTAAGTGATTTGTGGAATTTCATGAAAGAGCGGAAAAAGTGGTGGTTAACTCCGGTAATCATTGTGCTCTTGTTGATTGGTTTGCTTGTCGTCGTTGGAGGTGGTTCTGCACTGGCTCCCTTCATTTATACGTTGTTTTAGGCCATGAAGAATCAAAATTCAGCTCAAACCATACTGGCAATCGTCGTAGGGCTCATTGCTTTTAGTTTGTTGTTTCATGTGCAAATCCTAGCGCAAGCCGCTTTCGGTATTGGCTTATTAGCGCTACTTTCGGATCGTTTTGCTGCACTCGTTTCGAAGTTGTGGTTGCGATTAGCCGAGTTGCTTGGACGTGTGAATGGCAATGTCTTACTAACCCTTATATTCTTTGTTTTTTTGACACCCATTGCTTTTTTGATGCGGTTGATTCAGAAAGCTGATAACCTGAAATTGAAACGACAGGCTGCAGATTCGATCTACGAAACGCGGAATCATACCTATGAGGCTAAAGATTTGGCTAATATTTGGTAGTTAATTAGATTTTTTTGATAAAATCTGATTCTTGATAATTTTGAATGCTTGGATTAATAATCTGATTTTCATCCTATTTTAAGACTCGAAATCCAATCGAGTCTTTTTTTGTGTTCTTTTTTCGATTTTTAATCTAAAATCGGTTTGGCTGGCGCTATGATTTTGTTGTTTGCTAATGGTAATTAATTTAGTTTTGTGTTCGATTTGAAAACAATACCATGAGCAACCGCATATTTATTTTTGATACGACTCTTCGTGATGGAGAACAAGTTCCAGGCTGTCAGTTAAACCGCGAGGAGAAAGTGGAAGTGGCCAAAGAACTCGAGAAATTAGGTGTAGATATCATCGAAGCGGGTTTCCCTATTTCATCGCCGGGTGATTTTGCATCAGTTAAAGCGATTGCCGAGGCGGTTAGTGAGCCGACGGTTTGTGCATTGACACGTGCAAAGAAAGAAGACATCGATGCAGCTGTGGAGGCCTTGAAACCTGCGCGTCACCCGCGGATTCATACGGGAATTGGCGCTTCGGATGTACATATTAAACATAAGTTTAATTCCACGCGTGAAGAAATCATTGAACGTGGTGTTTGGGCTGTTAAATACGCTAAGTCATTCGTAGAGGATGTTGAATTCTTTGCCGAAGATGCTGGTCGGGCTGATTTGCCATTCTTGGCTAAATTGACTTCTGAGGTCATTAAGGCAGGTGCTACGGTTGTTAATTTACCCGACACAACGGGTTACTTATTGCCCAATCAGATGTATGACCGCATCCGTTATTTGTATGAACATGTGGATAATATTCATCAGGCTACCATTTCGATGCATAACCACAATGACTTAGGATTGGCGACGGCGAATACCATGGCAGGTATTCAGGCGGGTGCACGTCAAGTCGAAGTAACGATTAACGGGATCGGTGAACGTGCGGGTAATACCTCTTTGGAGGAAATTGCGATGATTTTAAATGTGCACAAGGATTTAGGTTTTTCTACAGGGATTAATCCGAAGTATTTATATCCAACAAGTTGTTTAGTTTCCAACCTCATGGGGATGCACGTACAGGCAAACAAAGCCATCGTAGGGGCAAATGCTTTTGCACACTCGTCGGGAATTCACCAAGACGGTTTCTTGAAGCATGCACAAAATTATGAAATCATGAATCCGGAGGATGTCGGTGTATCTTCATCTGCGATTGTCTTGACATCTCGCTCGGGTCGTGCTGCCTTACGTCATCGCTTGAGTTTATTGGGATTTGATTTTGAAAAACCCGAATTGGATAAGATTTATACGCGCTTCTTGCTGATGGCTGATGCTCGTAAAATGATACATGATGAAGATTTGAAGGAATTAGTGGGCTAGTATCACTAAGGAATCAAAGCTAAAGAAGACGTTCGCTCATCGTAGGGGACGTCTTTTTTTAGTTTAACCGAATGACTAAGTGAGTTGATCGCTAAAAAGTATACGGGCTTATTGGATGCAAACACGAGTAGGACGCCTTTTTGATCGATGCGATATTCGCGGATTTTTGGCTCATATGTCGCTAAGGCTTTCAGGCGGATGCCTGGTGTTGGCTTTGCAGAAATTGGTAAAATCGCGTTAGGAAAATGGTATTTCCCAGCCGATTTTAACAAAAATTGCTCTCGTTTCCCAAATTCATAGCTCGTATTGAGGTTGAAATGATAGGCATTGCTAGCATCTGCCAGGAGTCGCGTATGTAGGTTTTGCAACTTTGGTATGGCATAATAGTGGGATAAGCCGATCCAAACCAGTGCAGGAATTAGCAGCCAATTGGTATTCCATTTGATCCGGTAGAGCGCTGATTGGGTCAATGCTAAATAGGTAATGGCGAGGTAGACAGTTCCGTAGGTAGAAAAGCGTTCGGAGAAGAGTACACGGAGGTCGCCGGATTCATTCACTCTACCTAAGGCAATCATGCTACCCACGGCCATGATTTGCATCAGAATCAAAGCCATAAATAGGTAAATGGATTTCTTGGTTTGGTGATAACACCAGCATATCCATAACACATGCACGCCAAAGATGAAACCCATCAGGCTCGCAATGAGCACATGCTTTTTGATTGCGCCTCCCGCGATCATCATCGCTCCTTTAATTGCAAGTAAGATGGAGGTACTTGCATGGGATGTTGCGGTAGGCGTGGGAGCATATCCCCAGAAATACCCATAAATGACCAGCGCGGCTGCTAGGACATACACCCACCACCGTTGATCTTTCCAATAGATAAGGAGTAAAAGGACGATTGGAATAAAGGCTAATCCTTCCGTGCTAAAGAGGGGATAAGCAAGACTTAGCCAAATCCCCCAGGTTCGTGTTTCAGCATGACTTAACCAATAGGCCAGCCAAATTAAAAATACGATGGCAGTGGTATGTTGGAGTACGCCGATCAAGGCATAATTGTCCAAATTACCATTCGCGGCGAATAATAATCCCACGAGCATGACCCCATGCCATGCATTCATTTGCTCCCTTTTTACCAATTGAAAGAGCGGATAAAGGACAGTTAAATAGCTGATATTTGCCCATATCGTTAACGCTTTGAAATCAAAATGCGTTTGAAATTGGGCGTAAAATGCTGTGAGTATTCGGGCAATGGGTATGCGATGGATCAAGCTGTGAAATTCTACGGTTCGTTGCCAGAATTCGGATCCATGTAGATGGGGTAAATCAGTAAAATATGCTAGAAAAAGCAAATCATCTCCCCAGGTTGGGAAGTTGATCAGGTAATGATTCATTTGGTAAAAATGGAGAAGGACGAAAGCACTGCAAGCAATGAAGATTATCCAAGGGCTAAATTTTTTCATGCGCTGACGCTGCTCGCGAGGGTAATGTTATGTGCGTGAAGGATGTCTAATATCCCCATGTTAATTTCTTGTTTGGTGGCTTGAAACACGGCAAGGTCTTTGGTCTCGACAAAAAACATCACGGAAATGTCGAGCGAATAGGGGCCGAAACCCTCAAAGACAACCTTGGCTTCTTTTTTCCGACAAAGCTTTTCTTGTTGAATGCGTGTGCTAATAGCTTCGATCGCTTGCTTGATTTGCGTAGGGCTAGTCGCTAATCCGCACGTAAGGGTGAATTTTGCCCGACGGAAATCTCGCTCACTCATGTTTTCGAGCGATTGCGAAGTTAAAAGCCGGTTCGGAATCATCATCAAATTGCCATCTGCCGCCCGCAAACGCGTACTTCGGAATCCAATTTTCTCGATATCACCACTCATATTTCCCACCTGAATATGATCGCCTACCACAAAGGGAAGGTCCAAAAAGATGGTAAAGGAGGCGAATAAATTTTCCAAGGTCTCTCGGGCAGCTAAAGCCAAGGCCAAACCTCCAATGCCCAAACCGGTAATTAATGCAACGACGTCAACCTCAAAAATGCGCGCCAAAATCACAAATCCAGCCCCGACAGTAATAAAGACCAGCGATAGGTCGTTTAGAAAGGGTATGAATTGTTGTTTTGACTTTTGCTCTACGCCTTTCCATTTTTCTTGGGCAACGAAAATGCCGACTTTCACCAGTCGGGTAATCAGCCAAGTGCCATTTACAATTAGTATCGTTTCGAACGATTTGGATATTAAAAAGCGAATACCAAAGTTTTCAATGGATACCCAATGCCATGTTTCCGGTATGTGAATGTATTGCGAGGCGAAGTAAAGGAATAGCCAAAAAGTTAACCATTCAAAGGGTTTACGGACTAATAAAATACAATCTTGTAAGGTGATAAATTCTTTCGGGAAAAAGCGAAGGACTAATCTGGAGAAAGTATTGGATAATAAGCGTCTTAAAATTAAACCCAACAATAGGACGAATCCGAATATGACCAAATCGATGGCCGAGTTTTCTAGAAAGTACCAATTGCTCAAGCGCTCCATAGGGGATTCTCAAAATATGATGTCAAATATAGCTAATATCTTACTCGTTTATGAAAAAAATTACGACCTTTGCAGACCTGAAAGATATACTAGGGAGGAATTTTAACCGCATGATTTACAATCAATTGACTCATTTGAATAAAAAGCTTTTAAACGTATTTGGGCTTTCCTTCGTTTTTTTGCTCGTATTTTTATCCCATTTGCAAGCCCAAACGATTGTTAATTCTCCCTTATCCTACATTGGAATGGGTGAATTGTATGCCCCAGAAACTCCTTCAAATTCAATGATGGGTGGCATCGGAGTATCCAACTCAAACGGCATCTATTCCAATCAAATCAATCCTGCGTTGTTAGCTCGTAATCATTACACGATGTTCGAAGTTGGCGTTAACACCGAATTGAAAAACATGCAGGATTATCGTCAGCGTCAGCAAAGTTTTGGCGGAAATTATCAATCTTTTAACTTGACGATTCCTGTCATTCCAACTCGTTGGACGATGTCTTTGGGCGTAAGACCCTATTCAACGGTCAATTATGAAACGCGTTCTTATCGCCGTTTGAACGTTTTAGGGGTGGATAGTTTATTGTACACGTACAAGGGACAAGGAGGAGTAAGTAAGTTGATCCTTTCCAATGGTGTTCGTATTGGCAAAGATTTCTACTTGGGCCTCGAAACAGGATTCTTGTTTGGCGCTGTTAATCGAAATGTGGGTACGCAAAACCTGTCAGATGGACAATATTATAAGGTTCAATTGGAGAATCAAACGAACTATGCCAACTTTACTTTCAAAGCAGGCGCGGCATATCGTAAGGTGTTGAAGGATGACCTCGTGTTAAATCTAGGTGCGACCATGGATTTAAGCAGTTCCTTAAATGCGACGAGTGTCAAGCGATTTGTGACTTATGATTTAGGTGGTATTAATGTTATCAATGCCGATACACTGAAATCTTCGAGTACCCTTACGCAACATTTGCCTGTTTCAACGCGATTAGGTTTTAGTGTCGAGCGTTTGGCTCATTGGATGGTTGGGGTGGATTATGTTCGGACCGACTGGTCAAAGGTTGATAATAATTTAGGTCGGAGTGCAGTTTTGCCAATTAGCCAGCAGATATCGGTGGGTGCAGAATATACACCTGATTTTGAGTCCATTTCGAATTATTTCAAACGCATAACCTATCGCGTAGGGGTGTCTCAAACGACTACACCTTACGACTTTGCTGGAAACGGGAATTTTGCCAAAGATCAAAACATCTCGGTGGGTCTTGCCTTGCCGCTCCGTAATTTCTTAAATTACATCAATGTTTCTTACCAAATCGGGAAGCGCGGAACCTTAGCGGATAACTTGTTAGAGGAGCAATATCAGCGTTTAACCATTGGTTTGACACTCGGTGATATCTGGTTCCGAAAAGTTAAAATCGATTAAATTCATGCAGTATACGTCGAGATTCTTGCTAATGCTGGTGAGTTCTCTGCTCATATGGTCTTGTCAAGAAGAACAAGCCAAAGATAAGCGTGTCTACCGAGGTCCTAAATCGGAATTAGTTGGCATCGACATGGTCTATTCGGATTCGGGACGTTCTGTCGTGCACATGATCACCGAAAAACAAATCACTTCCCCAACGGAGGATCGTATCTATCCCAAGGAAATGAAACTTTGGTTTTATGATAAGCTTGGCAATGTGAGTTCTGAAATTCGTGGCGATTCTGCCCATTTTTTCCGGACATCTAATTCCTACAAGTTGATGGGTCACGTTGTTATCAACAATGTGTTGAAGGGGGAATTGATGAAAACGGATGAATTTACTTGGTTGCCTGAAGAGAAGCGTATATTTACGGATAAGCCCGTTTCCATTAAAACACGAACCGATGTTGTTCACGGGGTGGGATTTGATGCAGCCCAAGATTTTTCTTCGTATTCCTTGCGCCGTGTAAGTAATTCGGTCTTAACGGTGGATGAATTGCCGACCAATTAAGGGCATTTTTTCAATGCTGCACGAGCGGCATCAAAGCTGTACATTTTCTTATTTCCCCACCGGTCCTGTAAATAGGTAACAAGTTCGGCGATGTCAATCGCCTCTAATTTGGGATTAGCAGGCATATATCCTGCATAGGATTTTCCGTTTACCTTAATTTCGCCTTGTTGGCCTTTCTTAATGATACATACAAGCTGCTGTGTGCTTACTCGTTTCCAAAGATCTGTTTTAGCTAAAGCTGGATAGAGGTCGCGCAATCCTTGCCCATCGCTTTGATGGCAATTCGCACAATGTTGTTCGTACAAGTTTCGTCCTTCCACCACATATTGTTGGTGTAAGATTTCCTCCTTACTTTGGCAGGCGAAAAGTAAAATAAGCACGCCGATGAACAGTCCGTATTTCATTATTTTTCGTTTAAGAGGATTTCGATGTCCTCGATTAAATGATTGACCTCCTCTTCTTTGGTTCCATCATAAATGCCTCGAATATGACGGTTTTTGTCCACTAATAGAAAGGCTCCACTATGAACAAATCCGCCGACTTCGTTTTTGTCTTCTTGGGCGGTGACCATGTAAGATTTTTCGCCTAGTTGATAAATTTTGGCTTTATCTCCGGTCAGCATATTCCACTTGGGTGCCTTCACTTGCAGGCGTTCTGCATATTGATGTAGAACATGAGGAGTATCGAAAAGGGGGTCGATGCTGTGAGATAAAATACGCACATCATCATTGCTTGCATATCGATCATAGATACGCAATAATTGAGTCTTCATCTTCGGGCAGATCGTTGGACATGAGGTGAAGAAAAAGTCGGCCACATAGATTTTCCCCGCTAAATCTTTCTCCGTTACCCAAACAGAATCTTGATTTAAAAATCGAAAGGCTGGGATTTGATGATATACCGTATCCACTTGGCCATTGACGATTCGCGTATCCTTGGGGCCTAAAATGGGCAAGGTTTTTCGTTCTTGGCAGCTCGTGAAAAATAGCGCGAGTCCTAGAAAACTACTGAGGAAGATATGCTTTGGCTGCATGTAAACTAGAATCGGTTAGTTTTTGTAAATCTTGTAAATCCTTGTATTGCTTACCCAAGTAATCAATTTTTGTTTTGATATCCATATTAGCAAGACTGTCCACCGAAAATTGATGCATCCAATCCATCATCGCTTGATCCGATTTAGCCAATGCTTTTTTGATTTTATTGACATGGGCGGAATCTTTGCTCGTCGATAGGCTGTCCAATTTCCCTTGTAACGACACCAATTCTTCCGTTTTAGGCATAAGCTCATCATGCAATTCGAATACTTTCGTTTGCAATTCTTGGCTGAGTTTCTCTTCTGCTTGGGAGCAACTCATGAGCATGGTGATTAACAATCCCAAAATGAATGTTTTAGTTAGCATGGTCTGGTTTAATTAATTTTCGAACATTTTCCTTTAAATCCAAGTAACCTTGTTGGCCCCCAATCATCTTGGCAATCTCATCTACCCGCTCTTCGCCTTCGAGTTTTCGTAGACTCGAAACCGTTTTTTCCCCTGCATGATCTTTGTATACGAACCAATGTGAATCGCCTGATGCCGCAATTTGGGGTAGATGTGTGATCGCAATAAGCTGGTGTCCTTGGCTCATTTGAGTTAACATCTGTCCGATTTTAATGGCGATTTCACCGGATACACCGGTATCGATTTCATCTAATATCAAGGTAGGTAAGGCTCGTTTTTGGGCCAACAAATGCTTGATGGAAAGCATGAGTCTACTTAATTCGCCGCCCGAAGCAACTTGCTTGAATGGTTTGGGACTGAGGCCTTTATTCGCCGAGAATAGTAACTGAATCTTATCCATTCCATTTAGGCGCATAGCTATTTCTTCGGATTCCCAGGCGAGGCTAGCATTGGGAATACCTAAATCGGTGAGGGATTCCGTTAATTGCTTGATGATGGGATCGAAGACTTTTTTTCTACTTTCACGCAAGGAATTTGCTGCTTTCAGGGCGATTTTTTCACAAGCTACTAGCTCGGTTTGCGCATTCGCTAAGGCCTCATCTAGATTACTGAATTGGGCAATTTGGTCATCAAGCTCATTTCGAATAACGATGAGTGAAGCGATATCTTTTACCTGGTATTTTTGAAGAAGGCGATTTAATACATCCAAACGTTGTTGTTGGATTTGTAGCGTTGCCGGATCTGTCTGAAAGTCTTCCGCCTCCGCTTCTACTTCGCTGGCTAAATCTTTTAATTCAATCCAGAGGCTATCGAGCCTGGCTTTCCAAGCCTCGTATTTGGGGTCCCATTTGCTTAATGCCTGTGCTTGTTGGAGCGCCAGCCGCATTTGTTGCATGCTTGAAAACTCATCAACACTCAATAAATGAGCTAATGCAGCAAGCTTTTCGTGAATTTGCTCAGCATTTTCGCCTTTTTCAACGGCTGTTTCAAGTGCTTCGTATTCGACTTCGCGCAATTGTGCAGACTCAAGTTCTTGAAATTGGAATTGCTTAAAATCAAGGCCTTGTTGGCCAACAGTCGCTTGTTTTCGGATAGCTTCAACATGCTCCGCTGCTTTGGAATAGGCATGAAATGCATGTTGGTAATCACTTTTAAGTGCTTGATTTTGGGCGAAGCTATCCACGAATTCCAAACTAAATTCGGGATTTGACATCCACCAGGTATCTTGTTGGGAATGGATATCGATTAATTCGTGTCCAATTTTGCGAAGTGAATCGAGGTTCACGGGACTGTCATTGACAAAGCTTCGGGACTTACCTTGGGCATTTATTTCCCGACGAATGATGCAAGGTTCTTCGAAATCCAAACCTTCTTCCTCAAATAATTGGGGGATGTGTGGGTAATGGGTTAATGAAAAGCTGCCTTCAATTACACACTTTTTGCTAGGATCATGCAATGACTTGCTGTCTGCACGGGCACCCATCAACAAAGCAATGGCGCCCAGCAAAATGGACTTTCCGGCTCCTGTTTCTCCCGTAATGACGCTTAAACCTTCCGAAAGGCTCAAATTGACCGAGTCAATGAGGGCATAGTTCTGGATGTGTAATTGTTTGAGCATCTGTGGAAATTGGAATTCGAATTTACATAAAAAAATCTGTTCGAATTTTTATTTCATCCGATTAAAGGTTTTTGATGAATTTTATCAATAATTTGTACCTTTGGAAAAATTTTACGCCTACGTTTATTTAACCCCTACGAAATGAGTGTTTTAGTTAACAA
>JACCDG011484251.1_pt1 | contig 14271 bp, 12 predicted proteins | sample 7442471 | NCBI WGS metagenome assembly JACCDG01 (sample SAMN15323444, study PRJNA562643) | freshwater metagenome | isolation source: river surface water | place: USA:Blue River Watershed | collected 2017-08-17
ACTTGTTATGTATTAATGCACAAAGTTAGTGCAAAAGGCTTACTTAGTAGCCTTAATCCATCAATCAAAATAGTCACCATGTTTTGCTCCAGTTCTTCGGCGCTAATTTTTTTGGTAGATCTATGCCAGCTTTCAATACCACTTACAGCATGTAAAAATATCAACACGACTGTTGGGGCATCAATGGCTTTGATTTCTTTATTGCGAATACCTTCTTCAATAATTGCAGCTAAACGTTTACGATAAACTCTTCTTTGATTTTGGTAATTAGATAAATAAGGATCAGACAGGTGTTTCCACTCAGTATCATTCACATAAACTTCTTCATAATGATTGATCATTTCATCTATATGAAAACGAAGAATCTTCTCCATTTTTTCTAAAGAACTGATGTTCTCAGATTCAATCTCATCTAATTTTACCATAAAACGGTTGGCTACATTAAAGACCAATTCATGTAATAACTCGCTTTTTGATTTAATATGATTGTATAAACTAGCTGCTTCTACCCCCACGGCTTCTGCTAAATCACGCATACTGGCAGCTTTATATCCCTTTTCTCTAAATAATGTGGCAGCTTTACTAACAATAATATCCTTTCTTGATATATTCTTTTCCGTCTTGATCCTAGCCATAAAACTAATTTTTTGAGTGATTTGTTAGTACAAATTTATAGAATTAATACAATGAATTATGGATATTTTTTAAATTTTTGGTCGTTTACGTTAGTTTTTGATTATCAAGCACTTAAAAATCGTAGTTTCGCAGCTGAAAAAAACCAAAATACATGTCTTTAGTAGTTGTTGGATCAATGGCATTTGATGCTATAGAAACTCCCTTCGGGAAAAGTGATAAAATTATTGGCGGTGCTGCAACCTATATTGCTTGGTGTGCATCTAATTTTACGCCTGTTAAACAAATTTCAGTGGTGGGTGGAGACTTTCCACAATCAGAATTAGACGCACTTGCAAATAGAGGCGTGACTTTAGAAGGAGTTCAAATTAAGAAAGACGAGAAAACATTTTTCTGGAGTGGTAAGTATCATTTAGATATGAACACTCGTGATACTTTAGATACACAATTAAATGTGTTGGAAAATTTCCAACCAGTTGTTCCAGATAGTTATCAAGATTGCGAAATTTTAATGTTAGGTAATTTAGTACCTGGTGTTCAAAGTAGTGTAATCAAGCAAATGAAAAATCGTCCAAAACTAATCGTAATGGATACAATGAATTTTTGGATGGAAATTATGATGGAAGATTTAAAGCATACGATTAGTTTGGTAGATGTATTATTAGTGAATGATAGTGAAGCACGTCAATTAAGTGGTGAATATAGTTTAGTGAAAGCTGCTAAGAAAATCATGACCATGGGTCCAAAATATTTGATTATTAAAAAAGGAGAACATGGTGCATTATTATTTCATGAGAATGAAGTTTTCTTTGCTCCTGCATTGCCTTTAGAGGAAGTGTTTGATCCAACCGGTGCGGGAGATACTTTTGCGGGTGGCTTTGTTGCTCACTTAGCAAGAACAAAAGATATTTCTTTTGAAAACATGAAGTCTGCAATTATTTTGGGAAGTGCGATGGCAAGTTTTTGTGTAGAGAAATTTGGTACACAAAGATTAACCGAAATTAATGTAGATGATATTAAAGAACGAGTTCAATCTTTTGTACAGTTAGTGAATTTTGATATCGAGTTAGTTTAATTTTTTAAAGAATAATATATATACAATGCGCGTTGCAGTAGTTGGTGCCACAGGGCTAGTGGGCACAAAGATGTTACAAGTACTAGCAGAAAGAAATTTTCCAGTAACTGAATTAATCCCAGTGGCATCTGCTCGTTCTGTGGGTAAGGAAGTGATGTTTAAAGGAAAAGCATACAAAGTTGTGGGCATGGAAGAAGGTATTGCAGCCAAACCTGCTGTTGCTATATTTTCAGCTGGTGGTGGTACTTCAACTGAGTGGGCGCCTAAATTTGCTGCTGCAGGCATTCGTGTGATTGATAATTCTTCTGCATGGAGAATGGACCCCACTAAAAAATTAGTTGTGCCTGAAGTGAACGCTTCTGTATTAACTGCAGATGATATGATTATTGCAAACCCTAACTGTTCAACTATTCAAATGGTGGTTGCTTTACAACCATTGCACGCAAAGTATACAATTAAAAGAGTAGTAGTGAGTACTTATCAAAGTGTAACAGGTACAGGTAAGCAAGCGGTAGATCAATTAATGAATGAGCGTGCAGGAAAAAGCCTTTCTGCTCAAGATATGGCTTACAAGTATCAGATTGATTTAAATGCAATTCCACAGATTGACGTGTTCTTAGAGAATGGATATACTAAAGAGGAAATGAAAATGGTAAAAGAGACTTGCAAGATTATGCAAGACGATTCTATCAAAGTAACTGCTACCACAGTAAGAATTCCAGTGATGGGTGGACATAGTGAGAGCGTGAATGTAGAATTTGAAAAGGAATTTGAGATGAAAGATGTAGTTGCTGCTTTAACTGCTGCTCCTGGTGTAATCGTGCAACAAGATGACGCTACACAATTCTATCCAATGCCTTTATGGGCGCATGAAAAAGATGAAGTGTTTGTAGGTCGTTTAAGAAGAGACGAAACGCAAGCAAAGACATTGAACATGTGGATTGTGAGCGATAACTTACGCAAGGGCGCTGCAACCAATGCAGTGCAAATTGCAGAATATTTGGCCGCTAAGAAAATCATTTAGTAAAAGTAAATAGAGGACCTAGTTTATGGGGGTTCTCGAAAAAATCATTAGATAAAATAGAATTAGTTAAATAATTTTTCTATTTAACTAATTCTATGAAATCTGCTTCAGATATTATTTTTATCGAGGCTATTTTTTTAGCTTTTTCTAATTTACTTCCTGCATCTTCGCCAACTACTAAGTAATTTAATTTACTACTCACACCGCTTAGAATATGACCGCCACGAGCTTCCACCATCGCTTCTGCTTCAGCTCTTTTTAATTGAGTCAATGTACCTGTAAATAAAAAATTCAAACCAGCTAAATTTCCATCTATAGCAGTTGCATTGGTTTGAATCATATTCAAGCCTAAATTTTCCAAGGCCTTGATTAATGTAATATTTTTTTCTTCACTAAAATATTGTCTGATACTTTTAGCAACTTTCACGCCTACATCTTCAAAAGATTGTAATTGTTCTTCTGTTAGTGCTACTAAATCTAAAATATGATGAATTTGACTTGCAATAGTTTTAGCAGTAGTCTCTCCCACATAACGAATACCTAATGCATAGATTAATCTGTATAAGGGTTGTTGCTTAGATGCTTCTATTGCTGCCATTAAATTATCAACGCTTTTTTTACCAAAACCTTCTAGTTGTCCTATTTGTGTAAAATCCAATTGATAGATCTGTGGAATATTTTTCAATAAACCCAATTCATAGAACTTTCTAATATTGGCATCACCAAAACTTTTGATATCCATTGCGTCCTTACTTACAAAATGGATCATGCGTTCTACAATCTGAGCAGAACAAGCTGGATTGTTACATCTCCATACAGCTTCAGTTTCTTCTTTTTCTAAAATATAATCACATACTGGACAGGTACTAGGGAATTCAATAATTTTTTCTGTTCCTTTTCTAACGGAAGGAATGGATTGAACAATTTGAGGTATTACATCTCCAGCTCTTTCTATGATTACTGTATCACCTAATCTTAAATCTTTTTCTTTGATGTATTCTTCATTGTGCATGGAGATACTTGATACGGTAACTCCTCCAATCGCTACAGGCTGCAGTTTAGCAACAGGGGTAACAGCGCCTGTTCTGCCCACTTGAAATTCTACATTTTCTAATATTGTTGTAGCTTGTCTGGCTTTAAATTTATAAGCAATAGCCCATCTTGGATGATGCGATGTCATACCAAGTTTTTCTTGTAAAGCGAAATCGTTGATCTTAATGACTAGGCCATCTATTTCATAAGGCAAATGATCACGCTCTAATTCAAAATCTTTACAAAATTGAATAACGCCTTCAATATTGGAGATTAATTTTTTCTCTTTTTGGGGTGATCTGAATCCCATATTCCACAATAACTCTAAAGAGCCACTATGTGTTTTTAATAGATCTGGGGTTTTGGCACCTGCTTGTAAAGTATAAAAACTAATATGATAAATAAAGGCATCTAAATTTCTATCGGCCACTTCTTTTGGATCCTTCATACGAAGACTTCCTGCTGCTGCATTTCTTGGATTGGCTAAAGGAGGCAATTGTTTGGCAATTAATTTTTGGTTGAAATCATCAAAAGATTTTTTACTCATAATCACTTCTCCTCGAATTTCCATTTGCAGGATTCCAAAGCTTGATAAAGGGATACTTAATGGAATAGACCTGATTTGTTTGATGTTTTGGGTAATTTCTTCACCTGCCACACCATCTCCTCTAGTGCAAGCTCTCACTAACATATCATTTTCATATACCAAAGAAATACTGGCACCATCAAATTTGGGTTCAACACAATAGTTGATATTGTCTAATTGTGCTCCTTCTTTTGCTTTACGATCAAAATCATTTAAATCATCTGCGTCATAACTATTCTCCAAGCTTAACATGGGTACCAAATGTGGAAGGGTCTCAAATTGTTGATTCAAGCTATTACCAACTCTTTGGCTGGGGGAATCTGCACTAATTAAGTCTGGATGAGCTGCTTCTATTTGTAGTAGTTGTTGAAACAAACGATCATATTCAAAATCACTAATGAATGGATTAGCTACCACATAATATTGGTACTCGTGAAATTGCAGCACCTGTTTTAAGGCAGTTAATTCTATATGATGAGGGTTTTTTAAGAAATCCTGGGTAACGGCTTGAAGCTCTTGTATTTGTTCTTTATTGTACATGATTGGAAATGTCTGCTAAAATACAAATTGTTTTATTCTTTTATTTCGTATTTTGGCAACAAGAACAATTATTTTCTTGATTGCCTATGATGAATCCTACCAATAAGGATGCGGCTTTATTAGTGAGTGGTTATCCAACAGTGCCTTTAACGGTTGACTGTGTCATTTTTGGTTTTACGGATAACCAATTAAAAGTATTGCTCATTAAAAGTGACTTAGAGCAATACAAAGACCAATTGTCTCTTTTGGGAGATGTGGTTCAATCCAATGAAGACTTGGATAATGCTGCTAATAGAGTTTTACTCGAAAGAACTGGTATGCAAAATGTCTATTTGGAGCAAGTGCGTACTTTTAGCAAAGTGGATAGACACCCTGGTGGGAGGGTCATTACAACCGTTTATGCGTCATTATTGGATTTCAAACATGAGGAATTAAAAATTCATGAAAACGAGCTTAAGTGGCATACTGTAAGTCAAATCACCCAAATGGCATTTGACCATAAGCAAATTTTGGATGTGTGTTATGCCTGGTTGCAAAAAAGAATTCAAGAGCATCCATTGGCTTTTAGCTTATTGCCTGAAAAATTCTCTTTGAGACAGGTGCAGAATGTATATGAGGCTATTTTGGGAACCCAGCTTGATAGAAGAAATTTTAGAAAAAAATTTGCAAGTATGGGCTTGTTAATTGATACCAACGAAATGGAAGTAAATGTTACACATCGCCCAGGCAAGTTGTATAAGTTTGATTATGCCCAATATGAGTTAAGTAAGCGAAATTGGGTAGGTATAGATTTTTAAATACCTTTAGGCACTTTTACAAATAGGTATTACTATGTTATATTCAATGACCGGATACGGTAGGGCGGAGAGCAATTTTAATGAAAAGACATTTATTGTCGAAGTAAAGTCTTTAAATGGAAAGCAATTTGACCTTCGTTTAAATATTCCCTCTCCATTAAAACCTTATGAGGTAGAGATCAGGAATAAATTGAATGAGACCATTTTAAGAGGTAGTGTGGAGTGTACCATTCAAATTAAATCTAATGGGATTACAAAACCCATTAGCATCAATAAAGAATTAGCAAAGTCTTATTATCAACCCATCATGGAGTTGGCGGACGAATTAGGGATTACCAAAGAGAATATTTTAAGTACTTTATTAAAAATGCCTGATGTAGTTGCTTCAACCAATGAAGTGTTTACAGAAGAAGAGTGGAAGGTTTTGGCTGGTGTATTACATCAAGCGATTGATTTATTAATGAAGCATAGAGCAGAGGAAGGCAAATCTATTGAGAAAGACTTGGTAGAAAGGGTAGCAGCTATTTCTGCACAGCAAGCTGTTATTGAAAAAATTGAACCTATTAGAAGGGCTAAAGTAAAAGAAAATCTAATCAAGCAATTAGAGCAACATATTGGTGCTGACAAATATGATGCTAACAGATTGGAACAAGAATTAATTTACTACATTGAAAAAATTGATATCTCTGAAGAGCGTGTAAGATTGACCAATCATTGCGCTTATTTTAATTCCATTTTATTGGAGAAAGATCCTTCTAAAGGGAAAAAACTTTCTTTTATTTTACAAGAAATGGGAAGAGAGATAAATACTACAGGTTCTAAAGCCAATGATGTAGATATTCAAAAGGCAGTGATATTAATGAAGGATGAATTAGAAAAAGCAAAAGAACAAATTTTAAATGTTTTATAAGATGAACTTATGGAGTAAAACATATTTAATACTTCTTGTAATATTATTCTTGGGAGCTTGTCAAACCATTGACTTGTATGAGCAAACCACTACTTATCCAGAGCATCAATGGTCTAGCAAGCAAATAAATCAATACCAGTTTAATATTGCAGATTCCAACGCTAGGTACAATATGTTTTTTGTCATAAGACACCATAATGCCTATCACTATAAAAATATTTGGTTACAAGTAATATCACAAGCTGCTGGAGATAGTATACAAAAGCAAACCATCAATATTAATTTAGCAGATGACATGAATGGATGGTTAGGATCTGGAATGGATGATATTTATGATCATAGGGTGTTGATGAACACCCAGCCTTTAAAATTACCAAAAGGAAGTTTTAAAGTAAGTATACAGCAGATTATGCGTGAAGACCCACTTCAGAATATTTTAACTACTGGCGTAAGAGTTGAAAAAGCAAAGCCATGAAATTAAAATTAGTCAATATAATTTATTGGATTTTTTTGACTTATATGGTAGCTGCGTTTATATGGTGGTATGTTTCATTAGAAAAACAAAATGATCAAATCACACAAATAAAAATAGAAAAATTACAAGCTACACCTGGTGCTAATACGCTACAATACCAAGAACTATTAAATTATCAAGAAAGAAAAAGAAAACAATTTTTAGGAGAGGGCATTACATTTCTATTTTTGTTCTTTTTAGGTGCCATCTATGTATATAGATCTTTGGTGAAACAATTAAGGTATTCGAATCAACAGCAAAATTTTATGATGGCGGTCACGCATGAACTAAAAACGCCCATCGCAGTGACTCAATTAAATATTGAAACTTTATTAAAAAGGGATTTGCAAACTGATCAACAAAAACAGTTGTTGAATAATTCTTTGAAAGAAACCCAGCGTTTGGATGCACTCTGTAATAATATACTTTTAGCTGCTCAATTAGATTTAGCAGATTATCAACAAAATAAACAATCCATTCAGCTCACAGAAATTGTTGTAGGTGTAGTAAAATCTTTTGAAGAAAGATTTCCAACAAGAAAAATGATCGCACATATTCAAGAAGGAGTGATGATGTTTGCCGAGCCTTTGCTGATGCAAATGCTTTTACAGAATTTGGTAGATAATGCGAATAAGTATGCACCTATTGATACACCTATTGAAATTGTTTTAGAACAAAACGACAAAGAAATCTTGCTACAAGTGAAAGATCAGGGTCCAGGGATACCAATTGCAGAAAGAGAACGCGTATTCAATAAATTTTATAGAGTGGGGAACGAATATACAAGATCTGCTAAAGGGACTGGCTTGGGCTTGTATTTATGTAAGAAAATTGCTCAATTTCATCAATCTCAGCTATTGATTAGCGAAAACCATCCCCAGGGTACAATTTTTAGTTTCAAGGCAATGTTTTAGATTTTTGGTCGTTATTATAGGGTTAATGCCACAACATGTCTTTGAGCTCTATTGCCGATTTTTTACAACCCGTTAATTTAGACCTCCTTTCTAAGGATGAAGGCTATAGGGATACCCAATTAGGTAAACATATTAAGGTATATGAAACCCAATTGCCAGACATTTCCGACGCCGATATGGTGATTATTGGTGCAGGAGAATGTAGAGGTGCAGGATATGCTTTAAATGATCATGCATCAGCAGACGGAATTCGTTCTGCTTTGTACGCTTTATATTATTGGCATGCACAAGTAACTATCGCCGATTTAGGCAACGTTAAAATTGGGCAAACCATACAAGATAGTTATGCTGCTTTGAGAACAGTGATTGCAGAATTGATTTTACAAAACAAAAAAGTGGTAGTGATTGGTGGATCTCATGATTTAACATTACCACAGTATCATGCATATACGAGTATCCCTACTTTAGTGAATGCGGTGGTAACAGATGCTAAAATTGATTTGGATTTGGAAGCAAGATTACCTGCAGATCATTTTTTAGAAGAATTATTTACAGGATTGCCGAATCATTTGAATCACTATGCACATATTGCTTTTCAAAGTTATTTTATGCATCCCCATATGTTGGAGACCATCGATAAATTAAGATTCGATTGTTTTAGATTGGGTGTGGTGAGAGAAGACATTGAAGAAATGGAGCCTGTGATTCGTGATAGTCATATGATGAGTTTTGATATTAGTGCTATTCAAAATGCGCAAGCCCCTGCCAATATTATTACACCAAATGGATTAAACGGTGAAGAAGCTTGTGTACTTATGCAGTATGCTGGTATGAGTTGGAAAACCAGTAGCATTGGACTATATGGATACCAAGCAGAACTAGACCGCAACGGTTTGTCTGCTATTCAAATAGCACAAATGATATGGTATATTATAGATGGTATACAAAAAGGAAAGAAAGAATCTCCTTTGTCTGCAACAGAAAGGTTTAAAGAATTTCACATTGCATTTTCTGATATAGATACACAATTTCTACAAAGCAAAAGCACCGGTAGATGGTGGATGCAATTACACAATAAAGAATGGGCGCCTTGTAGTTATAAAGATTATTTAGTAGCTTCAAAAAACGAAATCCCAGAAAGATGGCTAAGAGCATTGGAAAGAGAGTAATTACTGCCCAGTATATTTCATTATTTATTTTTGTTCTTTTATTTTCAAGTTCTTGTGCCATACAAAAAGCACAACGTTCTTTATTAAATACACCTGCTTTAAAGGGAGCCCATGTAGGTATTGCGATTTATAATGATACCAAAAGTGCATGGATTGATCAGCGCCAAAGCGATTATTATTATACGCCAGCGAGTAATACTAAGATATTAGCTACCTATGTAGGTTTACAATTTTTAGGCGACTCTATACCAGGATGGAAAATGGCAGAAAATGCAGATACCTTATTTTTATTTCCTCAAGGTGATCCAAGTTTTTTGCATCCTGAGTTTACTTATCAACCTATTGTTGATTTAATTCAACAAACTAATAAGCAAGTGGTGATTGCCACTACTCAATCCAATGATCGTTTTGAAAGTATGGGAGATGGTTGGGCTTGGAACGATTATGCAGAAGATTATCAACCTGAGCGTTCCAGAATGCCTATATATGGGAATGTGGTTCATTTTTATGACCAAAGCAAAAACTTGCAAATAAAGCCATTTAGCTTTTTTAAAAATCAGGCCATTCAATACGAGGGGGTGAAATCTAAGCAGTGGTCAAGGAAAAAATTAACCAACGATTTTTTTGTTACTGCTCAAAAAAACAATGCCAAATATTTTCAGGTACCTTTTATAACAGATCCAGAAAAAGATATTCAATTATTGAATGACAGTTTACGTTTAAAAAAGCCAATTCAAGTTTTACATTATACTCCGCTTCTTGCTCAAAAAACAATTAAAACAGTTCCAACAGATACGCTATTGAAAATCATGATGAGTAGAAGTGATAATTTCTATGCTGAACAAATTGTATTAATGAGTAGTGCGCAATTATTGGGTCGTATGGATGATGAAGCATTTGTAGACAGTATGATTCAACAAGAGTTCACTTTTTTACCTCAACCCATGCGTTGGGCGGATGGAAGTGGGTTAAGTAGATACAATTTAAATACCCCTGAAAACTATATAGCTATTTTAAAACAAATGCAAGCAAAGTTTGGAGAAGAAAGGGTTAAAAATATTTTTGAAAAAGGGGGAGAGGGAACCCTTTCTGCCTATTATAAAAATTTCCCGGGTACTTTGTATGCTAAGACAGGAACCTTAGGTGGTCAAATTGCCTTAAGTGGTTTTATCTATACGCAGCGTCAGCAAAAATTATATTTCTCTGTATTAGTGGCCAATCATATGAGTAAAACAAGTGCTGCTGTAAGAAGGGCGGTAGAGGCTTATTTGGTGGAGATTGCAAAGCGTAATTGATCCTTATAAGCAATCAATCAAGAATAAATTCATCAAGAAGTCTCCATAGTAGTTATTGAGTAAACAGGCCATCGATATAAGCTTCGTTTAAAGAGATATAGGTTGGGGCACCTGTGGCTGTTACCTGAGGTGTGTCACATTCACATAAAGCATCAATCAAAGTCCTCATCTCTAATGTGGTTAATTCTTTTCCTGCTTTAATCGCCATTTGTCTGCTCATGCAGCGAATCAACTTCTCTCTCTTGCTAAATTGTATGTTTGTACTGAAGTGTTTAAACTGCTCTAATAATAATTCAATCGCATTTTTTTCATTTCCTGATTCCACATCTGCAGGAATTCCTTGTATGACAAAACTATTGGGTCCAAAGTTTTCTAATTCATATCCAATCATTGCCAAGTCTGGAATGATTTCTTCTAGCAATGCAGCATCTGATGCACTCAATTCTAAGACTACCGGGAATAAACTTTTTTGAGTAGCGTGTGCTTGCATACTTGCTTTTTGGTATTTCTCATACAAGATACGCTCATGCGCTAATTGCTGGTGGATCATTAAAAAACCAGAATTGGCTGGGGCAATGATATAAGTATTATGTATTTGAATTAAAGGCGCGTCTTCTACAATGGATAATTTATTTTCTGTTTCAGCAAAACCCATCGAAGAAGGTTTTACAATGTATTCGTTATTGGGCTCAGCACTTGGAATGGTGGAGAAATAATCTTTCCATTGTGCATTGTCTTTGCTGCCACCTGATTTTGGAATAAAATGTGCTTGATTTTTTTGTGTAAAACCAGCATATAAACTATTGCTTGCTGTGGCATGTTGTTTTTCTTCTGTAAAAGGTTGTTGAACTGCATCTAAGCTCTGAATTGATGCATCTAATGAAAAATCTAAAGAAGGTGCAATACTAAATTGTGCCAATGCATGCTTGACTGCAGCTTGAACAAATGCGTAAATGATTTTATCGTCTTCAAATTTAATTTCCTGTTTGGTAGGATGTACGTTGATATCTACTTGTGCAGGATCAACATCGATATATAAAATATAACTAGGAAAATTCTCTTTTGGAATTAATCCTTCAAAAGCATTCGCTACAGCATGATGCAGGTAGGCGCTTTTGATAAATCTTCTATTGACAAAAAAGTATTGATCGCTTCTTGTTTTTTTAGCAGTTTCTGGCTTACCTACAAATCCTGCAATATTTAAATAGTCTGTATGTTCGCCTACCGCTACTAGTTTGGCATTATAGTGATTGCCTAAAACTTGAATAGCTCTCTGTTTAAAACTTCCTCCTTCCCAATGAAATACTTCTTGTCCATTATTATTGAAGCTAAAAAATATTTCAGGAAAAGCCAATGCAACTCTTGTAAATTCTTCAATGATATGTTTTAATTCTGCAGCATTGCTTTTTAAAAAATTTCTTCTTGCTGGTACATTGAAAAATAAATTCTTCATGCTGATACTTGTTCCCACTGGACAAGCAGTAGCGGATGTTTCAACAATTTTACTGTTTTCTACAAACACTTCTGTTCCCGTTTCGTCTTCTGCTCTTCTGGTTTTTAAATGTACTTGTGCAACGGCTGCAATAGAGGCCAATGCTTCACCTCTAAAACCCATGGTTCTTATCTGAAATAAATCTTCGATTGTACTTATCTTACTGGTGGCATGTCTTCCAAATGCGTTTTGGGCATCTAAGGGGCTCATGCCCTTGCCATTATCAATTACTTGAATCAAAGCTTTACCTGCGTCATTGATGATGAGCTGAATTTTAGTGGCACCTGCATCTACCGCATTTTCCAACAATTCCTTTACGGCACTTGCTGGTCTTTGTATCACTTCGCCTGCCGCAATTTGGTTGGCTATATGATCCGGTAATAAATGTATTGTTTCGGCCACTTTAAATCTTTTTGAAGTGTGTAAAAGTAGTAAATTTGCCACTTAAAATTTCATCTTATGCTCAGAACGGCAGACATTCAAAAATTAGCCCATCATTACCTTCCCAAAGACTTTGTTTTAACCGATTGGGCTAGCTTGGAGCCGTATTTTAAAGAGTTATCCGATAGACCCATCGAAGATGCATTGGGCCTTGAAAAATGGCTAAAAGATTTGAGTGAATTAGAGGCATTTATTAGTGAAGATGCTTGTTGGAGACAGATCAAAATGACCTGTGATACCACCGATAAGAGTTTGGAAGAAGCATTTAACTTTTTTTGCATGGAGATTCAGCCCAAGATGCAACCCTATGCAGATGCATTGAATAAAAAACTAATGGCTTGTCCATTTACCCAATCCTTGGATAAGGATACTTATTTTACTTATTTAAGAGCTGTTCAAAAAAGTATTGATTTATTTAGAACAGAAAATATTGCTATTCAGGCCGAATTAAGTGTGATGCAACAACAATATGGTGCGATTGCTGGTAAGATGACCATTACCCATGAAGGCCAAGAATATACTTTACAACAAGCCGCACAGTTTTTAGAAAGTGAGGATAGAAATATAAGAGAGTCGGTGTATCGAAAAATCCAAGAAAGAAGATTAGAAGATAAAACCGCAATGCATGATTTGTTTTCTAGTTTGATTCAAAAAAGACATCAAGTAGCGGTTAATGCGGGATTTGAAAATTATAGAGATTATAAGTTTGTAGAATTAGGTAGGTTTGATTATACCAAAGAAGATTGTTATCAATTTCATGAAGCAGTGAAATTACATGTGCTTCCATTGATTGATAAAATTTATGCTAGAAAAAAACAAAAACTAGGTTTGGAAGTTTTAAAACCTTGGGATACAGAAGCAGAGCCAGCTGGAACAAAACCATTAAGACCCTTTACAGATGGAAAAGATTTATATGAAAAATCTGTAGCCTGTTTTGAACAGCTGCATCCTTTTTTTGCTGATTGCTTAAAGAAAATGAATGCTTTAAAACATTTTGATTTAGAAAGTAGAAAAGGAAAAGCTCCAGGAGGATACAACTGTCCACTAGCTGAATCAGGTGCACCATTTATTTTTATGAATGCGGCTGGACAAATGAGCGATGTGACTACCATGGTGCATGAAGGGGGTCATGCCATTCATAGTTTTTTATCACATCATTTAAGCTTGAGTGCTTTCAAAGAATACCCAATGGAAATTGCCGAAGTCGCAAGTATGTCTATGGAATTATTTAGTATGGATCATTGGCAATCTTTTTTTGATAACGAAACAGATTTAAATAGAGCCAAAGAGCATCAATTGGAAAGAACCATTACTATTTTCCCTTGGATTGCTATTATTGATAAATTCCAACATTGGGTATATGAACATCCTGCACATACTATTGAAGAAAGAACTCAAACATGGACCAATATTTTAAAGGAGTTCTCTACGGGTAGTATTGATTATACTGGATTAGATGAATTTAGAGCTATTGGATGGCAAAGACAATTACATTTATTTGAAGTGCCATTTTATTATATTGAATATGGTATTGCACAATTAGGTGCGATTGGCATGTGGATGCAATATCAGCAAAACCCAACTGTTGCATTAGATAATTATATGAATGCATTGGCATTGGGTGGAACTAAAACATTGCCTGAGTTATATAAAACAGCAGGCATTGAATTTAATTTTTCTCCTAACTATGTAAAAAACCTCATGGATTTTACCAACGCTCAATTAGAAAAACTGTATCAATAAATTGATTAGTTGTTATTGTTTTGTGGAGGTCGATTATTGGGTCTTGGCCCATTATTGTTAGAACGTGGTCCGTTGTTGTTTGGTCTTGGCCCATTATTGTTAGGAC
>JACCDG010761509.1_pt1 | contig 14268 bp, 11 predicted proteins | sample 7442471 | NCBI WGS metagenome assembly JACCDG01 (sample SAMN15323444, study PRJNA562643) | freshwater metagenome | isolation source: river surface water | place: USA:Blue River Watershed | collected 2017-08-17
CCTGATTCCCGAGGACGAGGCGGCCTATGGCCAGGTGCTGGCCGATTTCTCAGCTCAGGCCAGCTACGCCGAGATGGCCGACCTCGTGCATTTCTGCGGGCAAGCTTTCGCCGCCTCGCGCGCGGGTTCTCCCGTGTATGAAGGCATCCTTGCCCTGGCCGATCGTTTCGCCGTGGCCGAAATCTTCGGCGCGCACGATTCCGCTCCGACCGACGACCATGAGCAGTCGTTGCTAGAACGCAGGCTGGAGGTCGATTTCCTCGAGCAAGGCGCGCCCAAGGTCGCGCACCTCCGCCGCATGCATGCTTTCTTCCGGCAGAGGCTCATCGCGCTCCGGGACGATCCGTCGGCGGAGCGGAGGAGCGAACGCATGGCTGATTGTCGCAGGCACATGGAAGAGCATGAGCGATTGCTTTCCTGGCTTGGTTCTTCGGTCTGAGGAAGGTTTCTAGTTCTACTCTTCTATCCCTGCTTGTGGCTTGCCACCTCCGGGGGTCGCATTATCTCTGGCGCCGTGAGACTGCTTTCACTCCCCAAGCCTCTGCTGTTCTTCCTGCTCGGTTCGGTCGGCGCCTTGCTGGGTTGGGGTGCCGGGGAGATTTTTGCCGCAAAGACGCCGGCCCGCGCAGCCTCGGGGTCCTTGGTGGACGAGGTCTCACCGGGCGTGTATCGCCGGAACGACACCGAGGTCTCATCTTCGCCCTCGCTCTTGTTCGATTCCGCCGTCCAGAGCAGGTTGGCGGCCGCCGGTGCCAGCATGTCGGGCGATATCCGCACCGCCTTGAGCTGGGAGACTTATGATGATTTGGACCTCCATTGCATTGATCCCACTGGGGTGCACATTTATTTCGGCCGACGCCGCTCGCCGACCCAAGGCGAGCTCGACGTAGACCAGAATGCCGGAGCGACCCTAAGGCTCGACCCGGTCGAGCACATCTATTGGCCCACTGGTCAAGCTCCCCAGGGCAAGTATTTGTTCAAGGTGCAGCTGTACACTCGACGTTCAACCCTCCGTGACATCCCCTTCAAGCTCGACGTTCTGATCGGGGATCAGGTCATCCGGAGGTCCGGCACGGTCTCGAGCGGGAGCGACAGCATCTTGGACGGCGGCGTGGTCGCCTGTGAATTCGAGTACCAGCTTGCCTCCGGAGCCTCTCGGAAGACCAGCATTGCCTCCTTCCTGCTCGGCGTGGCTTCGGTAGGACTGACTTTAGGTTGCCTTGCTTTCGGGACTTCTTTCGCGATTTCAGTCGCCCAGCGCAGGATGCTGGGGGCTGACTCCTGGATTCCTCCGCAATTTGGAAAGGTGCTGCTCCTTAGCCTTTGCGCGGGTATCCTCGCCGCATTGGTGGGGCAGGGCATGCTCGAGGCCTTTTCGAGTGGTAACGGCGCCTTAGCGGATAAGATGCTCAAGGTCGTCGCTTGGGTCGTCGTTGGCGGGATGCTGGGATTCGCGTTCTCGTTGATCATCCCGAATCTTGACCGTGGCAAAGCCATCCTAGGCGGGCTTGCCGGAGGCGTTCTCGCCGGCTTGGTGCTTTCCTTCCTGTTGGCCGGTTCGATGACTTTCGGTCGTCTGATCGCTTGCCTAGTCCTTGGTGGCGCCGTCGGACTCTCCGTGGCCGTCGTCGAAGCATTGGCCCGTGAAGGCTATCTCCGTGTCATCTGGGGACCTGGCGAGTTCACCACCGTCAACCTGGGCGCAACGCCTGTCACCGTAGGCACCGGGTCCGAGTCCACCGTGCGCATCCCTAAGTCCAGCGGTTTCCCTGCCACGATCGCGACCTTCACCATGCGAGACGGCAAGGCGACCATGTTCCATAACATGACCGGAGCGACCCACCCGTTGAGGGACGGCAACAAACTGCCGCTCGGAACCGTCACCATCGAGGTGAAGCTTTTCTCCTGATACTTCCATGCGCAAACTGCTCTCCGCATATCCGAAATGGCTGGTCTTCGCCCTGGCAGGATTGCTGGGTGCGGGGTTGTTCAACGCAGGTTACGAACTGATAAACCTCATCGTAGCCATCGAGGACGATTCTCGTAGGAACGTCCCTTTGCTTGTGCGAATGTTTCATACAGGTGTCTGGTTCTGCTGTCCGTCCGTCGGGGTGGCTATTTTGATCTTCCATTGCCAACGCGTCCTTCTTGGAGCCGATTCAGAAAATTTCTTCGCGGATCTGCTTCGTCCTCTGGCTGTAGGAGTGTTCCTTGGCTTTCTTTCCGGAGCTCTTGCCGAGTGTCTTTTTCAGGTCGCCATCGGCCCCCGTTCCACCGAATTTTTCGTAGAAACTCTCAGAGCAATCGCGTGGGGTCTCGCCGGAGGCGGGCTTGGACTGACCTTATCCTTCGTGGTGCCCAATCTTAAAAGCACAAGGTCTGCTCTTTTTGGTTTCATCGGAGGGTTGGCCGGTGGCGTAGGTTTCATCTTTGTTAATATGGTCATACGTGCGGTCATGGACTCCAGCAGTTCAGCCAGCGGCGGAGATCTTGCGGACGTTGGCGCGCGTCTCGTTGGTACCGGCATCATCGGTCTTTTCATCGGACTTTCCGTCGCGGTGGCGGAGGCCACTGCCAAGGAGGGATACCTCCGCGTCGTCTGGGGGCCTGGTGAGTACACCCGCGTCAACTTGGGGGAAAAGCCCGTCACCGTCGGCAGTTCCCGCGAATCCACCATCCGCATGGCTTCTTCCGCCGGCTATCCTCCGATCGTGGCGACCTTCAGCCTCCAGGGCGGTCAGGCCACGATGGTGAATCACATGTCACGTTCGACTCACGCCCTTCGTAACGGCAACAAGCTCACCCTCGGCAGCGTGGTGATCGAAATCCACCTGTTCAGCTGAGTTCCATGCGCTCTTTCCTGAATCGTGCGCCCAAGTGGCTGGTCTTCGGACTGGTCGGCATGACGGGAGGCTTGCTCTTCTCCCTCTTGGGCGAGCCCGCCGCGGCATTGACCGCGCCTGTACCGGTTGCCACGGCTCAGCCCAGCAAGTCGCCGGTGGACCTTGTCTTCGTGTTGGATGTCACCGGCAGCATGCAGAAGGAGATCAACGGCGTCAGGTCGAGCATCGTCGAATTCACCCGGCAATCCCAGGCTTCCGGCGTCCCAATGCGCTTCGCATTGGTGACCTTCCGTGACCTTACGTATGATCAAGGAACCGACGTGGTCATAGGCTTCACTTCGGACCCAGGTGTTTTCGCCTCAGGGATGACAAGGCTCAGGGCTTCGGGGGGAGGGGATAACACAGGAGAAAGCTCCTTGGACGGCTTGAAGGTTGCCTCTGGCCTTGCTTTCGATCCCTCGGCTCGTCGCGTTCTTGTGCTCATCACCGACGAAACATGGCATGAACCGGATGGTCAGGTGGTTTCCGCTTCGGGCTTGGCCGCGGATATTCGTGCCGGAGGCATCGAAGCCGTCCATGTGGTTGCCTCCTCAGGCATCATCGACACTTTTGATTTCCTCAAGGAACAGGTTCCGGGCAGGCGTTTCGTCCTGGATGCATCCGGGCGCACCGAGAGCAGCCTTGCGCGTATCTTCCAAGGCGTGGCGCGTGAAGTCGTCAGTCCTTCCATGTTGGGCAGCGTCTCGGCGGATGCGCAGAAGGATCACTCTTTCGCCTCTTATCTCAAAGGGGTCATGTCCGTGGGGCTCTGGCTCTCCATGGTGTCGATCGGCGTCGGTCTTTCCTTGGTCGCCGGCCAGAAGTTCATGCTCACGGGTTCGCTAAGGGTTCCTGGCCTGCTCAAGTCGATGCTGATCGGCACCTTGATCGGCGCCGCCTCCGGCGTCCTGGGTCAGACCCTGTTCTTCGGCCTGGATGCCTTGGGCGCGCCGGATGCCTTGGGCAAGCTGATCTCATGGGTCGTCGTCGGAGCGGGCCTCGGATGCGCGATGACCTTCGTGATTCCCAACATCTCGAGGCTCAACACCTTGCTCTGCGCCTCCGCGGGCGGTTTCGTCGGATGCGTCGCATTCATGCTCATCGTCAGCGTGATGCGCTTTTCCGACTTCGGCGGACGGGTCGTCGGCGCCTTGCTGATCGGTTTCTCGGTCGGCATCGCGGTGGCCATGGCTGAGGTGATCGCCCGGGAAGCCTATCTCATCGTACATTGGGCGAAGAACGAGAAATCGACCGTCAACATCGGCGGGGCTCCGGTTCTCGTCGGTACCAGCGTCGAGTCCACCGTGCGCATCTCACCTCGGACCGGCTACCCTGGTGCTATCGCCAGTTTCAAGCTCGTGGACGGGAAGCCGACCCTGATCAATCATATGTCACATACGACCCATGTCCTCAAGGACGGCAACAAGCTGACGCTTGGCACCGTCGTCATCGAGGTCAGGATCGTCCACTGATTCCTGGTCGTCATGCGTTCCCTTCTTGCCCGCTCTCCTAAATGGCTCGTCCTTGGCGTAGCCGGTCTTCTCGGCGGCCTTCTGCTCGCTTTGTTCGCCGAGAGATGGGTGGGGGAGCAGCGCAGCGAAACCATCATGGTCGCCGAAGACCAGCGTCCGGTGGACCTCGTCTTCGTCCTGGACATCTCCGGCAGCATGTCGGGGGAGCTGGAGGGCGTGCGGAATAGCCTGACGGAGTTCCTCGGTCAGCTGGAGGCCCGCAAGATCAAGGGGCGTTTCGGATTGGTGACCTTCGACGGCGATGCGCGTCTGACGCATCCCCTGACCCCGGACATCAGGAAGATCGTCGAGGTGATGAAGCCGTTGTTCGTCAAGGGAGGACGTGCGGGCGGAGATAGTTCGCTGTCAGGCCTGGCCGTCGCGGCTGGCCTGCCTTTCAATCGAGACGCACGTAAGGTGGTCATTCTTATCACCGACGAGACGACCGACATCCCGGATGATGAGATCTTTTCCACCGATGACGTCGTCGCCAAGCTCAAGGCCGCACGCGTCGATGAGGTGAATGTCGTGACGCTTGCCTCGCTGTCCGATGATTACGCCTTCCTGTCTTCCGCCGCTCCTGGCAAATGCTTCACCATGGACCGTTACGGCCGTCAGTCCGAGGGCCTGGCCAATCTTTTCAAGGAAGTGGCGGTCGCCGTAGCGGACAGTTCGGTGTTGAGGGGGACCGGCTCGCCGGGAGCCAAGATCGACATCGCCCTGATCCGTAAGAATTTCTGGCCAGACGCATTGCAGGCGGGCCTTTGGGTGGGCTTGGTCTGTTTCGGCATCGGCGTGGCCGTCGAGTCATTCCAGCAGGTGCTCCTTGGCGGCTCCTTGAGGCCCTTGCCTGTCCTCAGGACTATGGCCATCAGCCTTGGCCTAGGTTTCGCCGCCGGCGTCATCGCCCAGGCCCTCTATACCTATGCCTTGGGCGGGGTGAAGGATTACGGCGAACTTCCGCGTATCGCCTCCTGGACTTTCGTGGGCGCCGGGCTCGGTCTGACGATCTCGCTGGCGATCCCTAATCTTAATCTGTTCAGGTCCGTGGCTTTCGGCGCATTGGGAGGATTGGTCGCGGTAGGAGGATTCCTGCTCGTGTCGATGTCAGGCGCTGACATGGCTTCGCGTCTGATGGGCGCCTCGTTCCTCGGGCTGTTCATCGCCTTGGCCGTGACGATCGCCGAAGCCGTGGCCCGGGAGGCTTACCTCGTGGTCCACTGGGCGAAGAACGAGACCTCGACGGTCAACCTGGGGTCTCGTCTCGTGATGATCGGGACTTCCCGTGACTCGACCGTGCGTCTGCCCGTCAAGAGCGGCTATCCCCCGGAGATCGCGAGCTTCCAGCTCAAAGACGGCAAAGCCGTGCTTACCAATCACATGTCCAAGACCATCCATGTCCTCAAGAACGGCAACAAGCTTACCTTGGGCAGCGTGGTCATCGAGGTGCGTATCATCGCGGGCTACCTCACCACTCCGCGCCCATGAGCCTGCGCAAGGTCACACTCTTGTTGGATCGGTCCTCGTCCATGGCCGGCGCGCCCGTAGGACAAGCGGGTGCATTCGTGGAATGGAGCCTTCTGGCCACGCTTAGGGCTAACCGGCATCTTTACGGCCACGTGCTCGTCAGCCTGGTGGCCTTCGACACCTCGGCGGAGTGGCTGGCGAAGGACTTGGATATCGACAGCTTCGTCTTCCCTAACGCCTACGAAATGGCCGCCTTCGGAGGCGCCGCTCTCGGGTCGGCCACGCGACTCCTCGAGGAGGAGATCGAGCAGAGCGGCGACAGCGAATCCGACCTCATCATCTTGCTTTCAGACGGGCATTTCGTCGACGACGTGGTCGAGGCCACCGGGCGCTTTGCGCAGCTCTCCAAATCGCTCAGGATAAGCCTCGGCGTCGATGCCTCGTTCAGGGTGCCGTTGGCTTATTTCGAAAACTGGCCAAAGGGCGGACGCAAGCCGGCGCCGGACCTCTATAGCGTGACTCCTCAGGACGTGGAGAGTTGGCTTGGCATGATCTGATCATGGCGTCCGCCCGATTGGCCGTCTTCATCCTCGTCGACACCTCCGGGTCGATGGCGGGGGAACCCATGTGTTCTTTGCTTAGAAGCCTCCGATTGCTGAAGAGTGAGATGCTCAAGCATGAATCGATCAGGGAGAGGGTGGATGTCTGCCTGCTCGGTTTCGGTAACGAAGCGCGCCTGCTGGCTGCTCCTACCTCTGCTGCCACCATCGAATTTCCCGCAGAACTCGAAGCGGCTGGCTCGACTGAAACTGGTGCGGCGATCGAACTGATGCTTGAAAAGCAACGCAGCCTTCTTGTCGCATCTGCATCGCCGCGCTTGCCTGCCGTGGCCCTGATTGTGTCGGACGGGGTGGCTACGGATGATTTCGATAGCGCTCTTGCACGAATGGAAGCCGTCCGCTGGTCTGCGAGGGTCGCATGGGCTCTGCCTGGCTCTGATTTAGGTCAACTTGAGAGATTCGTGGGCGAGCCGCCGGGTCGATTCTCCCATCTCTCTCATTTTGACCAAGGCACAGTTGTTGTTTCTGGGTTCTGCGCCATGCTCTGCCTTATTCTTGGCAGCCGGGATGGCGAAGGTCACGGGGCCATGGTGCCCGTCAGGCGAGGGCCTGACTGTCCTGCTGCTGACAGGACAGCTTAGGACCACGTTGGCCTGCGGGTAGCCGACGAAATTCATATAAGAGCACAAGAAATCCCGATGCTTGACGGGGGGTGGGGGAGGGGGTATCCCAATGGCACACCCCCTATGAGCTCCGCCCGTCGTCTCCCCATCTACTTCCTCGTCGATACCTCTGGTTCGATGAGTGGTGACCCGATTAACCAGGTTCGCACCCAGTTGAGCAGCATCATCGACGGGCTCCGCGCCGATCCTCAGGCGCTCGAGACGGCTCACCTCTGCCTCATTACCTTCGGCGCCACCGCCAAGGTCGAAGTCCCGCTCACTTCCCTCGAGAGCTTCAACGTACCCGCTATCCTCGATGCCGCAGGCTCCACCGCCATGGGGGAAGCCCTTGAGCTGCTTGTCCGTACGCGTAAGGCTGACCTCGTGCCCAAGACCGGCACCACCGCCGGCGACTGGCGCCCGATGGTGTTCCTGCTTTCTGACGGCGTCCCGACCGATGACTTCGAGGCCGGTATCCGTGATTTCAAGAAGCTTCGCTGGGGTGTTCGCGTGGCCTGTGCGGTGAACAACGCCGACGAATCGACCCTCAATCGATTCCTCGATGCCACCGATGCTCCCGCGGGTTACCCCGATGAGTCCGGCACGAATCTCGTCCACGTCAGCACCGCAGACCCGATGCGCATGCAGGCCTTCTTCAAATGGGTCTCCGCCTCGATCTCGGCCGTCTCCGGTAGCGCCAATCCTGACGACATGGCCGGCGGCGCTCCGCCTCCTCCCCCTGGTTCATCTTCTCCTGGTCCGTCCTCGGCGGGCAATCCTCCGCTTCCTCCGCCCCCGCCGATTCTCACCTAAATGGCTGAGCCAATCGGGGGTCGGGAGCACAGATGGTCAGTATCTGACCTGCTCAAGGTAGGTTATCTTCTTCACGTTGCAGCCTGCGTGATGGGCTGGCTTATTGTGGTTTTTTTGCCCTTTGCTGTAGCGTTTGCATTGGTACACTTAAAGGATTCGAAGATCGATGGTTTCTTCGCCGATAATCCCAGAATCAAGCTTGGTTTAGCGTGGGTTTTGTTGGCTGTTTGTTTTGTTTGGGCTTCGTTGACCTGGGCGGCTGCGTTGGCGCATTTTTATCATATGATAAAGCGTAATCGGGCAGGGAAAGTGCCTGCTCCTGTCGGTGAAGTTCAGTCAGTTGCTGGAGAGTCCGGCTCGGCTCCGGAAAAACCTGCGAGCGCTGATTCTGCTCCGCCCGCGCCCGAAGTCGCGGCCGAGTCGCCCGAGCAGGTTAAGAAGAAAGCCGAAGCCGAACGCAAGAAACAGGAAGAGGAGCGACGCGGGCGAGTGGACGCGGCACGCAAGCAATTCAAGGCCAGATTCAATGAGTTCAAGGAGCTCATTGCTCCCAGCTATGACCTGAGCGTCGGGGGAGGCTCCGTGGATTTTTCCGAAAGATTCAAGTCGACCTCCTTGAAGGTGACGATGCGCGAGGGCACCCTTCGGCCCTATCTGACCTGGGATCATGAAGCGATGGTCATGAAGGTCAGCGATTCCCTCGCTTTCTTTAAGGACCGTAAGATCAGGTTCATCCTCGATGTTTCCGATCCGGATATCACCTCAGACAAGGAATTGCGGGATGAAATCAAGTCCGAGCTGATCGAGGTGACCCTCAAGGCCGAATATCCGGACGTCGCGGAAAAGTTCTTCGAGTGGAAGTCCAAGATTCCTTCGATCGTGCGGCTGGAAAACGCCAAGCAAGGCCAGGAGGTCGATTACAACCTGAGCGCCATCCTGGGATTCGATCCCCACTGGCTTGTCTGGACGGGCGCCGATGGATTGGGGTCGCTCAAGGCGGACTTCGAGGAGCATCGAATCAAAGGTCTTCCGACCGTGGGCAATGACAATAAGATCAGGGTCGTTTTCGCCTGCAGAGGATGCGAAGGCCTGGCGCACGAATTAGACCTCCTGCTTACCTGCAACATGGACGCCGAGCAGCTCTGGAAGCAGATCGAGGCGGACGATTCGGACAAGCCATCCGTTGTATCCGAAGAGGATGTCCTGAACCTGGCGAAGATGGCGGATGCCGTTCGCTCAACGGCGAATTCCTACGAGGTGGCAAAGCCGGATGACCTTTTTTCCAAGCCACACCGGGTTTCCCGTCGGCAGAAGTCCGATACGTTCGACCTTGCCTACGCCTCCATCAGAGGCCGTAGCCACGTGAAGAGCGGCAGTTTCCGAGAAGACCACGTCGAAGCCCGATTCTTCCACGAAGGGAAAGCCGTCGCCATCATCGTATCGGACGGCGCAGGGTCAGCGCCTCTTTCCCGCCGGGGCTCCCGCATCGTCGCCTCCTCCGGCATCAGGTCGCTCATCAAGCTCGGAGAAGACCTCCTGGCTAAGCCAGAAACCCTCGGGATGCGAAGCCAGGAATCCGTCCAAGGGTTCGCCGGCCTCGTCCAAGGCATTTGCGCACAGATCGAGTTCGAGGCCGAATGCATCAAGGATCAGCATCCGGGCTTCCTGGCCAAGGAGATGTACGCCACTTTTCTGGCGGCTTTGGTTCTGCCGACGGCCGACGGCCTGGTGCTGCTGACTTACTCCGCCGGTGACGGCGCCATCGGGCTCGGTCTGGCCGGAGAAGCGTCGGGACTCAAGTGCGTGCCTGACCACGGTCAATCCGCCGGCCAGACGCTTTTCATCCTCAACAAAGGCGCAGATGACGCCGAAAAGAGACTGATGTTCACGAAGCTTCCCGAGAGCTTCGCCTTGTTGCTCATGAGCGACGGAGTCAGCGACCCGAGGATCCCGCACGGAGAGGAAGAAAAGCCCGCCATCTGGAATCTTCTCGCGGAAGAACTTAAGCCCATCGTCGAAGGCGAACCGATCGCCGAAAACGATGCCGAGCGTGAGGAATCCTTCAAGGAGCGAGGCGGCCTTTGCGCCTGGCTCGATTCCTATCAGAAGGGACATCACGACGATCGGACCATCGCCGTACTTTACCGCAAACTCACCTGAACATGCCCAAGATGAATCTTAAGACGGCCGACGGCCGCCAATATGTGATCAACACGGATCACGAGGAGAAATCCGGACGGATGAAGGATGTCTGGTTCTGCGAAGACAAGGTCAACGTCGCCGCGTTCTACAAGACGCCCCTCAACAGCCGCGACCTGGTGCGGCTCAGGAAGATCACGAGCGTCTATCGTGATTCCATATTGCGTGGCAATGAGCCCTATTACGGCGAGGTCTTCGGGCTTCCTTTCGCCACCGGTGAGGCTCGTCACCCTCGGTTGGGAGTCGACACGCAGTTCATCATCCTGCCGCTTTACCCCAAGGAGTTCTTCTTCAAGATCGGAGCCAAGCCCGGAGGACCGAAGATCAAGGGGGCCGACAAGAAAGGGCGCTGGTTTGCTTCCGCGAAGCTTCGCAAGAAGTTCCTGCATCCGGACGAACTGGGCACCTGGGAGAACCATCTCCGGTGCTGCCTGGAAATGTGCCGCGCGATCGCCAAGATGCACCAGGCCGGCGTGGCCCATTCGGATCTTTCTTACAACAACGTGCTCATCGATCCCATGAGCGGGGGCGCCGCCTGCGTCATCGACTGCGACATGCTCGTGGTCGAAGGAATGTTCCCTGCCGATGTCGTGGGTACTCCCGACTTCATCGCTCCGGAGGTTTACAAGACCCAAGGAACGCCAGGCCGGGTCCTCCCTAATCAGAAGACCGACCTGCACGCGCTTGCCGTCCTGATCTATCAGTATCTCCTCTACCGTCACCCTTTGCGTGGTCGTCTCGCGGGCACCCTGAATCCCAACGACGCGGGCAATGATGAGGTCAGGCTCATGGGGTCCGATGCCTTGTTCGTCGAACATCCGACCGATACCCGCAATCGAATCAACGCTCAGAGCCCCAACAACGCGGAGTACCTCCCGTATTGCGACACGGACAAGATTCCCATGAGCGTGTGCGGCGAACCTCTCGCCAAGCTGTTCCTGCGTGCCTTTGTCGACGGACTTCATGATCCGAACAAGCGTCCTTCCGCGACCGACTGGATCCGCGGCATCGAGCAGACGCTGGCCATGGTCGTTCCTTGCAATAACCAGCAGTGCCAGCAGAAGACCTTCGCTTATTTCGGCAAGTACCAGTGTCCGTTCTGCGGCACCACGTCCTATTCCTATCCTCAGGGCACCTTCTATTCGCCCGTGGGGACCGGTGATGCCCGAAAATACGAACCTGATGGCGCCAGCATCACCGTCGTGCATGATCGCTCCCTCGGTTCATGGCATGAGAGCAAGATCGGTTTCGAGAACATGTCCGTGAGCGCGGCCGATCGTCCCATCAAGGGGCGTTTCATCCGCACCCAGACGGGTTGGGCTTTCGAGAACATCGGTTTCGATAACATGATCGAACGTGGCGCCAAGAAGCCGATCCCCAAGGGAGAGAAAGTCGAAGTGGTGAACAACATGCAGCTGCAGCTCAACACCGACGGACGGATCCTGCTGATCCGCATCCCCTGACCGACATGCTCCGTCGTCTCCCTGTCTACATCCTGCTGGATTGCTCCGAGTCGATGGTGGGGGAGGGGCTGGCCGCGGCCCGACGAGGCATCGGCAGCATCCTTTCCAGGCTCAGCGTCAACCCTCAGGCCCTTGAGACCGTCCATATTTCGATCATCGGTTTCTCCGGTCGCGCCAAGGTGCTGCTTCCCCTGACGGCCCTGCCGGATGCGGTGATGCCTGCTGTGAAGCTTGGCAACGGAACCGCCTTGGGGGCCGCCTTGGAATTGCTCGCCGCACGCATCCGGGATGAGGTCAGCCGTCGTGACCGTGTCCAGCGAGGCGACTGGCGCCCGATTGTCATCCTCCTTGCGGACGGTAAGCCAACCGATGACTTCGAGAAATCACTCAAGGTCTATAAGGATACCATCGGCGACCTGGTCGCCAACTTCTACGTCGTAGGTTGTGGCGAAGACGCCGATCTGCGCTCCCTTTCGAAGATATCGGACATCTTGCTCAAAGCCGAATCGATGGAAGCAGGCGTGCTTGACCGTCTGTTCTTCTGGATGAGCGAGACGCTCACCGAAGCGAGCCGTTCCCAGGACGACAAGGGAGGGCGCACCATGCTCGAAAGCCTTCCGGTCGGCGTCACCATGGTCGATGCGAGGCACCTTCCTGATGACAGCGCGGTCGCCGACTTCTATCTCCGTGCCGTGTGCGGCGCCAAACGCCGACCCTTCATCATGCACTTCAAGTGGGATGATTCGGAGGAGAGCTTCAAGGCTCATCGTTCCCACGCGCTTTCGCCGGACGATATCGAGCCGGATCAGGATGCGGGAGCAGGCGAAGCCATCGACATCTCGATCGTGTCGTCCCCGCCCGCATGCCCCTATTGCGGCGTAGACAAGTACGTCATCTGCGGTCCAGAATGCGAGACGATATCGTGCGCCGGCGGCGTCAGGCAGGGGCCGCAAGGCTTCAGCCATACGTGCCCCAAGTGCGAGGTCGAATTCGCCGTAGGCAAGGGCGCCGGAGCCACTTCGCTCCGCGTCAGAAGGGGATGAGCCGCGTCGGTCCGATCGAGGAGCGCGTGCTGAAGTCGCGCAAGCTGCTGGCGCAGCACGCCGTGATCACGGAGGCCGTCGTCACCGCCCTCCGCGATGAGAACGACGATGCTTTGCCTCGCTCCGTCATCGCCGCTTTGGCCCGCATCGACCATGGCTCGCAAGCTTCGGCCCAGAAAGGTCAACCTGATGCGAATCATTGGTTGGCCAGCAGTTTTTATCTGAAGCCGGACCTCTTGTCGGCCGCATCCTTGCGTGCTTCCCGCGTCATCGATGGTGCTTCTGGTCTGGGCGTTTCCATCGGAATGCCTCGCCGCGCCAACGATTTTCCCGAAGTCACCCCGCTTGGGCTCGATCTCTTCTACAAGGCTTCGCTGCAAAACTCCCGCAAGGGTGGTCCTTCGCTCGGAGGCGTGGATGCGCTCTTCGACTCACCGACGGTGCTTTCCGTCCTCGCCGAGCGTGCTGCCGCCGCCACTCTGTCGGACGCCTTGCTGCTAAGCCTTGTGCCCTTCGGCAAGAGTCACCTGACGCTTTATGCCCAGCAGAAGAAGATGGCGCTCACGGATATCGAGTCTGAGCTGGCGGAGCTCAGCGAAGCGCTGTCCGGCCTCAGGGCAGGCAATCTCCCGAAATCATTGCCGCCGACTTCCGTGGGGACGCGAAGGGACTTGCTGGCTTGCGAATCCTTCCATGGTTTGCTCCATGCTGCCGTCAGGAATGCGGCCGGCGTAAAGGGCAAGGCCGATGAGTGGCCGCCTCTGATCTCGGCTTATCTTCCGGGAGGTCAGGCCCGCCTCGCGGCCCAGGGAGCCCTCGGAGTGCCTTTGGTGATCTGCGCCTTGGCCTCGACATGGCTGAGGGTGGGATGGCGAAGCCTTCAGCCTAAACGCAAAGAAGCCTTTTTGACGGATTTCTCCTCCCTCGTGGCGGGTTGTGCCCATGAACAGGCCGAATGGGTGGAGGCGACCCTGAATCGCACCATTGCATAGCCGCCTGAGGCTTATCTATAACACTGTCAGTATGTTCGATTTACCCCCCGATCAATTCGAGGCGAAGATGGCCGCTTTGCTGGCCGACCCTGCCGGCACCGCCGAACTTATGGCTCATAAGCCAAAGGTGATGTCCGAAATCTCGTCCATGACCAAGACCGTCAAGGGGACGCTCGTCTCCAGGGATGAGGAGATCGATGTCGTGGCCGCCGGCCTTCTCTCGGGAACTTCCGTGCTCCTGATGGGGCCTCCGGGTACGGCGAAGAGCTTGCTCGTCCGTTCGGTCGCGCAGGCCTCCGGGGTCAGCGGTGACAAGTTCTTCGATTATCTCATCAGCAACCATACCATGCCTGAGGAGCTATTCGGTTCGATGGACCTGAGCGGTCTCGTCGAGGGCAAGATGCGTCGCGTCACCCAGGGCAAGATGCCCGTCGCCGAGGTGGCTTTCTTGGATGAGGTGTTCCGCGGCGGAAGCCACATCCTGAACACGCTCCTCACCATCATCAACGAGAAGAGGTATGACAGCGGCGAGGGATTGAAGCCGGTGCCTTTGCTCTCGGTCGTCGGTGCCGCCAACAACCCTCCCGACAAGGAGGAGATGCAGGCCTTCTTCGACCGCTTCCCGGTGCGTTGCTGGGTTGACCCTCTGCTTGACAGGCCGAACCCGGAGAAATTC
>JACCDG010599393.1_pt1 | contig 14267 bp, 14 predicted proteins | sample 7442471 | NCBI WGS metagenome assembly JACCDG01 (sample SAMN15323444, study PRJNA562643) | freshwater metagenome | isolation source: river surface water | place: USA:Blue River Watershed | collected 2017-08-17
CCATCGGCGATGAGCTTTTTCATCGCCTCAATCTGAGAGATGTCCGCGTCGCTGTAGAGGCGATAGCGGCTAGCCGCTCGCTGCGGTTTGGGAACGCCGTATCTCCGCTCCCATTCACGAAGAACGGACTCCGTCAAGCCCGTTTTTCTTGCAGTGGTCCGGATTTGGTACCGCGCCGTCTCTTCCAAGGCCATCACAGAGATTGTGACACGACGACTGAGACACCGTCAAGGGATACGCCGCGCCGGGCAGCGTAAAGTTGAGCGAAGCGAATCTGCGACATCTTCGTACGGTTGGGGTCGTTGACCCACACCGGGATGTTTTTGCTCAACTGCCACCTTCGCTTGACTTTTCTTTTTAGTTGTGCGTCCGCGCCCTCTAGCATCCGCTTCAATTCTGCGATTGTTGCCGGGAGCGGTTCGTCGCTTGACTGCCTGAAAAATGGCTCGCGAATGAGCGACTCCGGCACCATTGCGGCACGAAGATACGGCACGGCCGCAGCGTGGATGAACCGCTCCGCATAAAGCAGTCGTTCGACGCGCTTGTAGTGGTCGCCCTCGCACGCGGGACACGGGTCGCGAAAGAGGCGAAGGAAGCCGCCGCCTGTTTCCTGTCTCAGCGCGACAACCGCGAGCATCCGGTCGACGCCTGACAGCTCAGCGCCATTGATGGCATCGGCTACCAGTTTTGCCGGTGCGTTCGCTGATTCGCCGCTGAAACAAGGGCGGCGCACGACGTCAATGCACCATGCCCATCCGGCGCCTTCTCCGCTTGCGTCGCCGTGGCAGACGATGTGCGGCCATGGGGGCGCCGAACCATTCTCGTTAAGTAGGTATCCAGATTCCAGCATAGGACCAAGGAACATCATACAGGACCATTGTGGTCCTTCAAGTCTGGTCCTTGGTCCTTTGCCTCGAATCGTCTTCTGCTTGCCGGCATGGCGATTCGCCGCGTAGAACCAGCGCATGGCAACTCCGCTTCTCGGTTCGGGATCGTCCCTCGCTCGGCGAGGCAACGGCAGCGTCATTCGCGACATCTGGGGCCGTGGCTCCGGAAACGTGCGGACGCTCGGTCAGACCATCTCGCGTACCGCAGGTGGTCTGCTCCGTCCGCCCAACCCCGGCACCCCGGCGAACAACACGCTGGGCAATCTCGTGTCGGGCCAAATCGGCGCGGGTGTCGGAGCCGCTTCGATGGGCGTTCTCGACAACACGGCGGCCGCCGATTGGCTCGCGGCAAAGACCGGCGGCTGGATCCAGCCAAGCCACGTGGTCGTCGGAGCCGGCATGCTTCTTCGAGGGCTCGGGGTCGACCGCAACTACCTCGGTCACGGGTTCTCGGCGGCGAACGCAGCCCTGATTCGCGGCATGATTCCCGTGTGGCTCTATGGGATGGGCTCGCGTGGACCCGGCGTGTTCAAGAGCAAGATGGCGGGCAACGTGTCGGCGACTCCGCCGAACGTGTCTGGCACGGAGCAGAGTCAGTCCCCCTCTCCCGCCCCCGAGGTCATCCCGGGGGAGGAGACGACGGCCTAAGAAGGACATCCAGTCGTTTCGGTCAAAGGGGGGTCGGCGTTAGCCCGACGGGTCACCACGCGGTGACCTCCGGGCATGACGTGTTGCAAGCCACTGTGCTGATGAAACAAGGAGTCCCTCTCATGGCGAACGAGAACTTTTTCACCGGGGAACTTTTCCCCCGTCTCGACGGAACGGTCGCGGTCAATCCGCCGGCCAACGTGATCCCTCTCAAGGTCGGCGGCGAGTACATCGACCTCGCGCCGTACACGAAGACCTATCTCGCGCTCGGTGCGATGGTTCAGCAGTTCAGCAAGAACCCATACGACGCTCGCCAACTCGTGGCGATGCAGAAGCTCGCGAGCCAGGTCCGCCCGGCCCTGAATCGCGCGCTCCAGGACCACCCCGCGGTGCGGCAGATCGCCCACCCGATGGTCCAGGCGATGTCGTCCTATCTCCAGTCGTCGCAGTCGCTCATCAAGATGCGGCTGCGGACGAGCTACCAGATCGCTCGCGCGCCCAAGATTCTCGTGCCGATCAGCATGAGTATCGCGGCGGGCGGCACGCTCACCGGCGTTCAGGTCCGCAACCCGTACCTCGGCGCGAGCGGTGGCATGACGGGGCAGTACCAGAGCCCGTGGGCCATCACGTCGTTCCGCACGTCCAACGGCGAATCGGGCGCGCTGCTCCCCATTCGCATCACGCAGTTCCTGCTCGGCGGTCACGACTTCGTGGCGGCGGCGCTCGCGGGCCTGACGTACACGGCCGGCGGCGCTCCGGCGACGCAGGGGTGGGGTGCCGGCGCGTTCGCCGAGACGAAGAGGGGCAACTGGAAGACCGAAGTCCAGCCGTGGAACGTCGTGGCGAGTCACGGCGGCGGCACCGGGTTCGGCTCGGTCATGACCGAGACTGGCTTCCTCCAGATTGGCGTGTTCAACGGCGGCGCGCAGACCTACGTGGACACCTACTCCGTGTACTGCAACGCGACCCTCTGCGGCAGCCCGTTCGCGAACGCGGCCTACACTCAGGTGGACGCGTTCCGCAAGTCGTTCGCGCCGCTCGCGCTTCAGGCGCCGCTCTCGCTGGCCCTCGCCGGTGCGGCCGACTCGCACCTCGATCAGGCGCTCGACGCCGACGATCCCCGCTGGACGAACGAGCCCAACTCCTGGATGGGCAAGGTCCGCGACTTCGGCGGCTTCATCGACCGTCTCACCAACACCCCCGGCGGATTCGACCACATGGCGGTCGGGACGGACTTCCTGGACCCGTCCGGGATGAGCCTCGTCCCCGGCGCCGAGTACGTCGCGCGCTGAAGGATTCGACGAATGCAGACCACGCAAATGCGAATCGGCGGCACACGAGTGGGCCTGAAACTGTCAGGCTCTCTCGGCGATGCCGCTGACCATCTCGCGACAATGACCCGGACGAACATTCGGGCGATGCTGCGGGATCCGCGCGTGCGTGACGAAGCCATTCGTCGAGTGATGACAGATCCTTGCGTGTCCCGTTGCTACGTGAGCAGCGACGGGACACGCAATGACTGCGACTGCAACTCCGGGTTTCAGTGGACGACTGACGGAGAAGCGCAAGCGATGATGCGCGAAGGGCTGAGCGGGGAAGGGTGCCCGGCGCGCGACGTCTGGAACGACTTTGCTTCTCTCATGATTGGCCACGCTGACTCTGGGCGCGGACACCATCAGCCAATCGCAGCGGACTGCGATTGCCTCACGCCAGCGTCTTTGGCAGTGGCCGGATATCTGGCGTGGTACGCTCCTGAGCGATTCGCAGTGGAAGGCGTCGCCATTGGCGGTCGTCGGCTGAACCTCGGAGCGCTCCGACGCGATGACGCTCGGTTCGCCGTTGGAATCACGCTGCCTCCGGATGAGCCGGGGAAAGAGCGAATCGGTCACGCGTACGGCCTCATGAACCGACTGCCGCGAGCGCCTCAGCCGCCAATCAAGATGCCATTCAAGGACGGTGGGCCTTGGTGGGTCTGGGATGCGTCGGCTCATTGGGGAATGGTTCGGCCAGCGGACAGTTTTTACACGACGGGGGAATTCGTCGGATTCGAAGTCAGCCGAGACGGACTCGGCGGGTTGAAGTGAGGAGATGCCATGTCGGCTGCAAGGGTGATTCTCGGTATTCTCGGCGGCGGCATGAAGGTCGCTGGGGCAATTGGCACCGTCGGAACGGTCGCGACCGTCGGCGAAGTCGTCGCGAAACGCGCGGGGTGGATGAGCCCAGAAAAGAGCCTCATCGCGGAGACGGTGGGGGTTGCGCTGGATCTTGCGGGTGCCCCGAACGCCGGGAAAAAGAAGGTCGTCGCCCAGATTGGCGCCGTCACGTCGGGTGCGCCTCAGCTTCCGGCGGCGCCCGCTGACGAGTCGCACCGTGACGTGTGCCCGCAGTGTCACGCGGACAAGCCGATTTCGTTCGGCGACGCCAACGGCGCAGAGATTCGTCTGGTTCAGTGCCCGGAGCACGAAGAGCTGAATCTCGGGCTCGCGGACTACTGGACTCGCATGAGCAATGGCTACATCGCGTCTCTCGGCCAAGCGGCCGCGGACATCGGCGCGGCGTGCGAAAAGCCGAAGGTCGCCAACTTCTTCAGTCGTGCGAAGGGCGGACTGGACTTGGTGGCCTATCAGGCTGCCCTGATTCAGTACAATTCGTGCGTCCAGCAGGCGGCGGCCGACAAGGCCAGTGCGGCGGCTGCGACGGATGCCGCGGTGGCCAAGGTCGAGGCGACCGAGGCGGCGAAGCGGAAGAAGCTCGCCACTCAGCGCGACAAGATCGCCAAGATGCTGCTCGAAAAGCAGGCGAAGGCGTACGACAAGAAGATCGAGGAGCTGAAGGCGCAGCAGGCCGCGGAAGCGAGCGCGGCGAAGCAGGCTGAGGTTCAGAAGCAGATCGACGCGCTCACCGCAGCGAAGGCCGAATCTGACCGGACCGCGGATGCGCTTCGCGAGCAGGCGAAGGACGCTCAGCACAAGGCCGAGATGGATGCTCTCGCGGCGAAGGTCGCGGAAGCCGGGACGAAAGCCGGCGGCGTCGACCAGCTCATGCAGATGATGGTCATGATGCAGCAACTCCAGCGTCCGCAGGAGCCGGCGCAGACGCAGCAAGTCGCCGCTCAGCCGGTGGTGGTCGCTCCGGACGGGACGATTCTCGCGTCTCCTGTCGCGTACGCGCAGCCACAAGCGCAGTACGCGCCCCAGATGATGGCGTCGCCTCCGTGGTCGCCGGTGTCCGAAGAGGTGATGTTCGACGACGGCAGCGGGTTCGGCTTCGAATTCGCGGGCGGACCGAACGCGCCTCTGGATCAAGACGTCGCTTCTGCCATCGGCATCGAAGGCGGCACGAACGAAGATGCAAGCATCTACTTCGGGCTTCTCAACGGTGGCAATGAGGACATCCTCGACACGCTTCTCGCCGACGATTCGCCGATGCCGTCTGTCGGCGGATGCAACGCGTTCTCCTGTAGCACCAAGCCCAAGGGATGAACGTGCTCTCCCCGGAGACTCTCAATGCCGCACTCCAAAAGGCGGGGGTCGATAAGCTCCCGCCCGCTGGAAAGGCTTATCTGTCTGCCCGAATTCTCCGTCAAGCGACGGAGTTTGGCGGGTTGACAGAGGGCAACGTCGCGGCATTGAAGGAAGTCTCTTTCGGGGCAGGCGGCGGAATCGCGTCTTTCCCAAGCGTCGAATCGGCGACACGAGCGGCAATTGCCGTATCGTACAGAGCGCATCCTCGGGATTGGGGCTCCGTGTCCGACGCGGAGCTTGCCAGTCTTGGGAACTACCCGTCTACTAGGCCGGGCGTATCCGTCGTCGGCTCCCCGTCGCGTGTTCCGGTCCCGAAGGTTGACGGAATTCGATACGCGCCCATCGGCGAGGCGATTGCCGCTGGCGCCGTCAAGAACGATGACGGGTCGTGGAATCTCACCGCCGTCTCCCTTGGGGAGATTAGCGAGTGGAAGTGGTCGTATCTGATTCCTGGATACGGGCCATACACGGCCGTCAAGGATTACCTCGGTCCAACGGAAGCGGCTCAGACCACATTCCGCGGGTTGATGGCCGATTGGGAAGGCTTCGACCGACTCGGCGTCGGGGACAAGGTGTTTGGCCCGAACGACCCGGACAAGTCGCACCCCGACTTTCGTGAGGACGTGAAGGACTGGCGCAGATTCCGCGATGCCTGGATTGCTGGGGACATTCCCCCAAACGAAGTCGGCGGACAGCTCAATGTTCAGGTGGGCGTCACGAACAAGATTCGCAAGAATCTGGCCGAAGCGAAGGTTGTCGACCCGGCAATTGCGACGGAAGAGCGCAAGGGCATTGACGTGGAACATTCCACGACTGCCATGCAAAGGGCGACTGCCGTCGAAACGGCGGCCAAGTCGAATGTCGTTCTTGATTGGGCGACTCGGCCTGGCAACAAGACCGTCTTGCCGGTCATTGGCGCCGTGCCGGACAAGGCACTGTGGGCAATCGGCATCGCTAGCGTTGCGGCAATCGTGCTGTCCGTTTACGCGAGAAGCGCGACGTCTTTTCTATCGTCCCCTGAACCAGGGACTTAAAAGGAACCACCATGCCTCAAGACAACGCGTTTCGCATGCCCGGAGTCGTTCAGACGATTTCTGGCATGTTGCAGGAATTCGAGACCTGGAAGCGAATCACGGACACGCCGGACGAAGCCGGACACGTTTCCGTTGCCTACGAGGTCCGATATATCTACATCGGTCCAGACGGTATCAAGCGCGGAATCGACAAGTCCGACCTTGGACTGTCGGACGGAATTGACGCAGGTCCGAATGCTGGGCCGGCGCCAGGTACATACGAGATTCACGTCGTCGATTCGTCTGGCAACGATCTGGTCGAGCCATTCCGCGCCGAACACGTTCCGTATGAGTCGATGGTGTCGCGTCGATCTCCGCAAGAGAGCCTTGCCGGAGTCTACGGCACGGCGCTGCAAGACGCCGAAGCAACAATCCGCAATCAGCGGTCGCGCCTCAACGATGCCGAGCGTCGAGAGCAGAAGGCTCGTGACGACCTGAACCTGAAACAGGATCAGCTCACGAAGGCCCTCTCGGACGTTGCCAGTTTCCGCCTTGCCGCCGAACGAGCCACGTCCGAAGCGGCGGCGGACAGGCAGCGTTGCCTCTCTTTCGAGGCTGAATTGGAGCAGATTCGCTCCGACACTGCCATGTTCAAGCCCCACGTCGGCATGATTGTCGACGAAGGCATGCGTCGCCTCTGCGGTGTCCTCGGATTCCCTGTGCCGAATACGGATACGTCGAATGACCAGCAAGGGCAAGGTGACCCGATGCCTCAGGGCATTGGGTGCGAGGACCCGATGGGCACGCTCGACGTCTTCCTGAAGCTCACGCTCATGAATCCGTACATGGCCAGATACCTGGTCAAGAACAGCGGCCTTCTCACGCCTCCGAACGTGATGAATTGGAAGCTGGTTCGCGCCGTCACTTGGATTTTCTACAAGCGCGACTTGGGGCCAGTCCCCGATTGGAATTCGATGTGCTCCGATTGGGATGCGATGCTCGAAGAGATTCGAGCGGAAGAAGGCCACGAAGAGGAGTCCGCGGCAGCGGAGTGAAGCCATGGCCAACGCGCCCTTTCCGTGGAATCCGTCAAACCAGTCGAACCTCGGCTCCGATATCCCAGGCGCATCTTCTACGGGATTTCAAGTCGGGTCCGGAGACTGGATTCAACTGTTCGTGTCGTACAGGAACACGAATGTGAACCCGGTGGTGTACGCTCCCGGACAATTCCTTGTTCATTGCGTTTACACGCCAAACTCGGATGACGCGATGCCGCATGAGGACCAGTCCACGACGTATGGTGGTCCGGTGAACGGTTCCGCGGGAGCAAACAGACGTCGCAACTTCCACGTGGACCCCAATTGCGCCTTTCAGGCGCCGTGGGATGGCCAAGTGTCGGTCATCGCCGGGGGGCAATCAGCCCCGGATGTCATGTGCGACGTGTTGATTGCCAGGGGCCACACGCCGAGAGATCCCGCTGCGGCAGCGCGACTTTTCGCCGAAGGGGACGAATTGATGTCATCTGGCACTGACCTCGGTTATCAGGCCGGGTCCTGGCTGAAACAGATGGCAATGCGTGCGCCGCATTCTTGGGCGCAACCGGTCATCGGGACACCGCAACTCGTCCCGAGCACGTACATTGGCATCACGCACGGAATCGTTATTCCGTTCACTGACGGCGTCGTGAAGATGAGCACCGTATACGTTGCGCTTGGCGCTACGGCTCCCGCGACGATGGCCATTCAAGTCATGGGCAACGCAATCACGGTGGACCTCGCGAGCGGAATTCCGATTGACGTCGGGATGATTGCCCAAGGTGGCCAGTGCACCAACGGTGTTCGGGCCACGTGGTCGCCGTCCGTTGACCTCAAACTCGTGACCCTTTGGACGTCACTCGGCGGATAAGATGCGTCCTGTAATCATTGCCGTTGCAGGGCTAGCGTCTGCCGCCGTTGGGCTCATTGTCGTCAAAGCAGTGACGGGTCGCGACGCTGGACCCGGGCCGCTATCGGCGCGCCGCAAATTCGTGCTTGACGCGATAGCCAGTGTCGTGCCTTCGCAGTACGGCGACGAGAAATTCAAGCGAATTGCGCCGGGATACAACCCTGATGACCCGGCGCTCCCCCATGGGTTCACCACTTGTGGATACTTGCCGTGCTTCGTAGGCCGCGAGCTTGGGGTGGGCAACTGCATTACCCAAGGCGGCTTGGAGCAAATGCGCATGAATGGCCGCAAAATAGGGGCGTGGGTCGAGCCAACTGGCAAGAATCGGCCTCGCCCGGGGGACCTTTATGCGGTTGACAGCCAGATTGGCGAGGGCCCCGGGGCCAAGCGCATCATCACCCATGTCGGGGTGATTGTTGACGTCAACGGCAACAATTGGCGGACAGCCGACGCGGGGCAGGGTACTATTGGCGCTGGTCAAGCGTCTCTGTACCTTGAGAGGGTCTATGACCCGAGCACGAATCGGCTGAAGACAATCAAACCGGCCTACAACACCCCCGCCAAGAACCTTGCCGGGTGGATTGACATTGACAAGGTTCCGGGCGTGAAGTCGCCGCTGTGAGGAAAGCATGAAACGCAAGCATTGCTCGAAGTGTGGGAAGGCTGGTCACAACGCTCGGACGTGTCCCGGAGGGGGGACGAGAGTCGGCCATTCGAAGGGCGCCAAAAGCCACATTGACGCCATCGAGAAGCACGCGAAGGCCCTGAAGAAGTCGCTCAAGTAAGGAGGTCTGTCATGGCTGCGAAACGAGGCACGAGAGGCGACTACATCTGTCACGTTCCCAAGGGTGGCACTCGCCACGGCTGCGGGGCGGGCAACAAGGTGCGCGAGCTGGTCAAGGCCGAGGTCGAAAAGGCCGTCCGGAAGGAAACGTCCGAGATGGCCAAGAAGCACGCCCGGAACCTCGCCGCTCACAAGAAGGAGACGGCGCGACAACTGAAGGCCATCAAGGCTGCCGCGAAAGCGAAGAAGTGACATGCCCTTCGTTGTAACCAAGGTCAATGGGAAGAAGTTCCCGTTCCCGCAAGCCATCTTTCTTGATGATGACGTCGAGAGGTGGCGTGGCGGCGACGATGTTTACGAGGTCGTGAACATTGTCACGCGTCGAAAGCAGAAGGTCGGCGGGAAGCGCTCGGGGGCCAGCGAACCGAAGTATTACACTCCGTCGCTGTGCAATCACCCGCACAACCTGAAGACGGGGCGACCTGTCAAGCATCAGTGCCGAACCATTCCGCCCGCCACACTACGAGCGTGGCGCGAAAAAGGCATGTGACATGCCGCTCATTCACGGCGCCAGTCGCCGCACCATCTCGGCGAACATTCGCACGGAGATCAAGACTCGGCCGGCGAAACAGGCGCAAGCCATCGCGCTGAGTGTTGCCGCGAGAAGCGCGAAGTTTCTCGCGGTGGATGACAGCAACAGATTCGTTGCCGGGTTTACGGTGGACCCGACATACAGTCCAATCGCCAACAAGCGATTGATGTCTACCGTTGAGCGACGGCTGAACGGTGGCGCGGCATTCGTTCGATTGCTTGACGAAGAGCGGCGCGAAGTCGGACGGTGGAAACTGAGCCACGGCAAGGTTGTGGCGACAAGAAAGAGGTAGACACCGTGGCGACATCCAACGAACTTGTCGGGGGTGGAATACGATCGAAGACGGCGGCAGAATTGTATTCTATAGCGGAGACGTATTACAAGCGCGGCAGGGCCGCGTTGATGTCTGGCCGCATAAATGATGCCAGGGTAGACGGCTTATTCGTTGCCCAAATTGCCAACGAGGCCAAAAAGAAGGGTCTTGACGACAAGTCCCTTCAGAGAATGCTTGCGGCATCGAAAGCGCTGCTGGACCGTGCCGCCGATGCGTGGGTAGAACCAAGGCGAATCGAACGAGAAAAGGTGAATGACATGGCGAAGGCAAAGACGGTAGCGAAGAAGACCCCGAAGGGCAAGGCGAAGAAGAACGCGCAATTCGAGGGGATGTGCAAGTGGAAGGGCGGCTACGTCAAGCAGGAACGGGTCGGCGGTCAACACGTCGTCACCGTGAAGACGAAGTCGACCGACGAAGAGATGTTCGTCAAGTCCAAGAAAGAGGCAGACGAGCTGTTTCAGGCAGCAATCGCGACCGAGAAGAAGTGAATGGCGTCATTCATTCGTTGGATTTCGCTCCTGTGGAGGGATCCTCCTTTCGCGTGGTCCTATTGGATGATGCGAATTGCCGATTGCTTCGATCCGGACATCCCGTCTGAGGTCGACGAATACGAGGCCGTCGAGAACCCCGACACGAAAGACAAGTGAAATGAGGCACATCGGGAAACTCGCAGTGCTCGCGGCATCTGCGGCCACGGCCGGCGGATTCGCCTTCTTTGCTAGCGGTCGCATTGCGGCTGCGGCAAGTGGGGTGAAGCGGGGGACATGCGCGAATCCGTTGCCTCATGCGTCCGGCGGCGCCGCGATGGTGCAAGTGCCAATCGTCGCATCTCAGATGCGTGCTCTCTGGCCGTCAATGGTCGGTGGCACGATGACAGAGGCCGCCGTCGAGATTGCCCTCGCTCAGGCCATGCTTGAATCCGGCATCGGCACGTGGTGGAAGGACAAGACGAGCGAAGGGGAGGGACGTGGGAGCATGGTCGGCTCTCACAACCTCGGAGCGCGCCAGTGCGGGCTTCGTGACGAAGGCGGAAGCGACTACACGTGCGTTGAATACGGAGACTCCAGACCGAACGCGGACGGGACGCAAACGTATTTCCCCGCGAAATTCCGCTACTACAATTCGCTTGAAGCGGGCGTGAAGGACTTTCTTTACTCAATCACGCGCCAGTGGCCCGCGGTCGCGGAATTGCAGTCTGGCGACGTGCTCGGATACGCCATCAAACAAGGGCCGAAGTATCGCGCCGACGACAAGCCGAATCAGACGGTGTTCGGACGCGAATACAAGGGTGGGAATGGCTACTACGGCGGCTTTGGCGCCACGATGCAGGACCGCGTTGGGGGCTATGGCCGCGCCATCGCGTCTCATCTGCCCGCCATTGCGGCGGCACTCGGGCACACGAAGATTGCAGCGTGTATCGCGCCAGAATTGGCCGCGAAGGGCAAGGCTCACGCGTCTACCGCCGGCGCAGACATTGGCGCGGCGTACACAGCGCTCCACGTGTCCGGGCTTCTGCCTCGTGCCCGTGTCATTCCTGGTACTCATGGCACCGAGATTGTCTGGTATCTGGAGTCTCCTACGCTTGAAAGTCGACTCACGAACATGGGTCAGGCGATTGAGCGCATCTCGGCCGAATGCGACGACACGGACCTTCTTTTTGAACAGGCAATGAGCGACGTTCAGGGGATGTCGCGAGAACTGTTGCCATCGGGCGATGAGCGCCCGTCGAGACCCGCGTGCTATTACTGCGGCGCCCCATACGCGGTGGATAGAACGTTCGGGCCGAGGCTAGTCGCCAACGCAACCGGAACGTGTTTTGGAGAGCGCGAGGGCCGCAATCCGTTCTGCGGATGCGTGTCGTGCTCGGACACGAGCGGGCCTCATGTTCACGCGGTGTGCCCGGACGCGCCAAAGGAGCCAGTCGCCGATGTCTCAGGCGGATGTTGCTCGCCGCCGGAGCCAGAAGACATTGACGACATCAACGAATTCGTCGCCGCCGTTCAAACTGGAGAAGAGGTCACCGTGACTACTGCGGATATCGAAACCATCGAAGGGCCGGCGACCGGTATCGTGATTGCCATTGTCGGAGCCGCGCTCGCGACTGCCGCGGGCATCGGCGTCGAGAAGATTCTCAAGAAAGACGACGGCGCAAAGCAAGTCATCGGCGCGCTCCGGACCGCCGGATTCGACGTGATTGAACCCAAGGGCAGTCCACGCAAGGGATGGGTCGAAGTCCAGCCCGCGAATAGCCCCAAGTTGCTCGCGTCTCTCGAATTCCTTGGCGACAAGCGAGACACGGTGTTGCGAGAGATGGCGGCCAAGGGGCTCCGTTTCCAAGCACAGATTCGGGTGCGCATTCCGAAGGCTCTTGTCGACGCGGCAAAGAAGCCTGTCCGTTCTGGTCTCGACGAGGACAGGGGGTCTATCGCCGCTCTTCGTGCCATCCCCGGAGTCAAGGTGACGACTCTTGAGGAAGACCGAGGTTCGCTCAGTGCGCTTCCGTCTACCGTCCTTCCGACGCTTCCCGCGTCGACTCTCCCCGCGCCAGCCGCGTCTGCGCCGTCTCAGGACGTGACCCGAGATGAGATGATTGCCATGTTTCCGGACTACACCCCGGCGCAGATTGACGCGGCCATGAAAGAGCATGGTACGCCAGTCCAAAGCATTGAGGGGTTCGGCACCGGACTCACCACCGGACTCGGCGTCGTTGCTTCGCTCGCCATCGTTGCGGCATCGGTCGGAATCGTCAGCGGTGCGTGGTTTGCGGTCGAGGTCATTCGAGCGCTTCGTCGAGCCGACTTCGATGTTCTCGCCCCCGGCGCGACGGTCAAGCCAGGGTGGACCATCGTTGCGCCGGATGACCCGAGGTTGCTCAAGGCGCTCGAATTCATTGGCGACTCGCGCGACATCGGCTCCGTGCTGAAGGAATTCACGGAAAAGGGATGGCGCATTCAGGCCAAGTCTTCTTCCGTGGATTCCGTGTCTGGAGAAAGGGACGTGACTCCCGCGAACGCGGAAGCCACGGATGCATACATGATGCGCACTTCGATGCCGAGTCCGACGAACAGCGTGACTGAGAAACTTGCAGACACGTTCGGAAAAGACAAGAAGGCTTACGATGACTGCGTGAAGAGCGGCAAGAGTTGGGCGCAGTGCGCCGACCTTGCCGGAGTCGAGGGAAGGCCGGCTGTCAGCGGCGTTGCCGATGTCCGAAAGGCCGCGGACGCGCTCCAATTCGAGGGCATCGGCACCATTGCCGCAGTTGTCGGGGGCGGACTGGCCGCGGGCGTTCTCGCGGCTGTGGCTCTCCAGAAGAAGGAAGAGCCGCCCGCTCCCTTCGTCCCTGCCCCCGTTGTTGCCCCTGCCCCGACGGCGCCTCCTGCCCCTCCGCCGCTCACCAAGGCTCAGCAAGAGGCCAAGTTCGCGACCGCGAATCTTTCGAAACTGAAGGACGAATTGGCGCGACTGCTCGCTCAGGTGCCGCCGGACAACGACGCGGTGAATCGGAAACTGGCAGAGGTCAAAGAGGCGGAGTCGCGAGTCGGCGCTACCGCTTCTGTGTCCGGAATCTCCGGATTGGCCTCGGACGTGAAACGGGCTGCGGACAATGCGTTTCCCCTCTCCGGCGTGGTGAGCCCAGCGGCGGGTGCGGTTGCGGCATTCGTCAGCGGTTCAATCGTCGGAGGGAGCGCCGTTCTCCTTACGCAGAAGGCGCTCGCGGCCCCAAGGAATGCCACGGCAATCACCCCCGAGCCGCCCCCTCCGATTGCGCCACCGCCGGCCGTTCAGCCGCGGACGTACACCGTGAAGGATGGTGATTCGCCATTCAAGATTGCCGTTCTGTACACCGCATCGGGTCGCGGCGCATGGTGGAAGGAACTTGCGGACGCCAATCCTCAAAAGGAGAAGAAGGGTGTCCCCTGGGGGTGGAAGCAACTTCTCCCCGGTGAGGTTCTCGTCATCCCTCGGGAATGGCCAGCGACGCGAGCCACCGTCGAAGGAACCGGGAAGACTGCCGCGGTTGTGGCTGGCGGACTTCTCGCCGCAGCGGCCACGGGTGTCGGCATTGCCGCGGTCGTGAATCCGGAGAAGGCGAAAGCCAACTTCGACAGGTTCGTGCACGGAGAGCCAGTGCCGAAGTCGTCCCTTCAGGGAGTCATCCAATGGGGACACCTCGGTGCCAAGAACGAGCCAGATGAGGTCGACAAGGCAGTCGCGACCGGCTCCGACGTGGCCGACGCAGCGGGCGGGCTTCTGCAACTCGTGAGCGCGGGCAAGAGGATTGCGGAGCGGCAAGCGACTGCCCCGGATCCCGAGTGTCGCAAGAAGGTCAAGGCGTTCGTCGAGCGGCATCCGCTCATTGCGCGGTGGTACGCGAGCGAATTGCGACAGCTCGCAGGTTCGGAGCCGTCCGCTGTCCAGCTCGGCGCTTCGATGTCATGGGGCGACTTGGTGGAATGGTTCAAGAACACGTCCCCTCCCGGGGATGCGTGCTGCGTTGACGGCCGCTGGATGCCGGATTGTCCGGACACGCACCCCGA
>JACCDG011489029.1_pt1 | contig 14267 bp, 24 predicted proteins | sample 7442471 | NCBI WGS metagenome assembly JACCDG01 (sample SAMN15323444, study PRJNA562643) | freshwater metagenome | isolation source: river surface water | place: USA:Blue River Watershed | collected 2017-08-17
CTCCCGTTCTTGTCGATCTCGGTGAAGCCCGCCGAGTCCAGCGCCCACGGCGCGGTCGCGGCCTTGAGCCTCTTCCTGCCGCGCAGGCGGCTGGCCGACACGAAGCCGGGCACGCCGGCCTTGGAGGCCCAGCCCGGATCCTGCAACCCCAGGTAGAACTTCATCCCCGGCTCCCTCCAGGCTTGCTCTCGGGGTCCAGGTCCAGGCCCCGTCCCATCCAGGTATGGCACTCGTGGCAGATGACCGGCGGCTTGAAGCCTCCGAGCCTCCTGGCCGACTCGCGGCACTCGGCGCATCCGCAAGGGGCCATGTCCGCCACCGGGACCGGCTCCCCGCATTCGGCGCAGGGCATCGTCATCTCGGCGCTCACTCGTCCACCCCGGCCCTGCGGGCCATGTCCACCAGTTCCGTCCACGACAGGGCGAACGTCTTGCCCGTCGCCAGGTTCTTCACCAGCGGAGCGCCGGTGCCGACCTGCGTGGACAGCTCGTACTCGACGCCCCTGGACTCGTCCTTGGCGACGCCCGCGTCCTCGCGAAAGAACATCGACCCGGACGGGTACACGTTGCCGATCCCCTCCTTGCCGGGGACCGGGACGGCCTTCGCCTTCGTCTTCGCCATGATCGCTCCCTGCCGGTGCCAAGGGTCAAAGGATTGACGGACGCGCCGCCCGCCGGACAGTATGGCGGGCGGCGCGAGGCGGCGTCAACTCGACGCGCCTTCCTTCATCCGCGCCACGACGGCGGGATCGTCCTTGCGGTGCTTGGCGGCTCCGGGGTCGCCGGTGCCGTTCTCCGTCCTCCACTGGACGAACCGCTCGGCCCTGCGGAAGACGGCCCGCTGGAAGGCCGGCGTCAACTTGAGCCGTTCCGCCTCCTCCGGCTCCTCCGTGAGCAGCCTCTTGACCTCGGCGGCGTAGGCGTGCAAGGCGACCGCCGAGATGGGGTCCGCCGCTCCCAGGACGAAGCTCGGCCAGGGCGGCACGGTGTTGTCCCGTCGCAGGACGAGGTACTTGCCCTCCGGGGTCGCCGGGTCGTCGCAGAAGAGGCCCGCGAGCGGCTTCTTCTCCAGCGGCTCGACCTTGTAGTCCACGCCCTCCTGGATCTGGTAGGGGTTGGGCCAGAACCGCTTGAGGGCGGTCATCAGGTCGCAGCCGCACCACGGCAGCCGGATCTCGGCGGGCGCTCCCTTCTTGTCCTTGAGCCAGACGACCGTCCTGTCGGCGGCACGCTCGCAGTAGTGGCACTTGACCGCCACGGGCGTCGCCACCTTGTCGAAGGCCTCCAGCGCCGCCTGGACCGGGGAGGGCATCGCCTGCTTGACGTCGCCGTCGCAGCACCAGCCGTCGTCGCGGGCGGCGAAGACGTCCTCGGGCGCGTCCAGCCGCTCGTCCAACTGCGCCTCGGTCTCGGGGTTGACGTGCAGGGCGCGGCAGAGGGTCCGGTAGTAGCCCTGCCAGCGGTCGCGGACGCCGCCGGCGAAGTGCTTGTAGCCCACGACCTCGACGCAGTGCGTCAGGTGCATGACGTAGTGGTGGGGGTAGTGGTCGCAGCTGCGCCGGAAGGAGGCGAACCGCCTGGCCTCCTCCTCGGCGTCCACCGCCTCGATGAAGGTGCGCGCCTTGGCCGGGTCGCCGCAGTGCGCCTTGAGGACGACCGCGCGGTAGCAGCGGACGAACGCCTTGGAGGGGTCGTCCTTGGGGGCGTCGTCGCAGCCCCGGATGCCCGTCAGCAGAACGCCCTGGTGGCGGAGGCCCAGCCTGCACGCCCACTCCTGCAAGATCGGATTCATGTAAGGCTCCTCGTCGTAAGGGGCGATCGTGCCGGCCCACTCAGCCGGCGGTCGTCTCCGTGAAGTGCATGACGCCCTTGGCGCTGACCCCGACCGGGGGCGGCAGCACGAGGCCGCTGATCCGGTTGAACCGGGCCGCGACCTGGGCGTGGAGCGCCGTCGGCTCCATCGCCTGGGCCATCGCCGCGAACGGCGTCCCTCCGGACCAGCTGCACGAGACGTGCAGCCTCGGCCCCGCGCCCCTGCCCAGGTCGGTCATGCTGGCGATCATCCTCAGCCCGTCGTGGAAGTCGAAGACGTGCTCGCGGAGCAGGGCGGGCACCTCTCCCGCCAGCGCCATGGCCGGCGTCCAGGTCTTCGCGGTGGCGACGGCGAACAGCCGCAGCGCCCGCTGGCTCCGGGCGCAGGGCCGGTTCCAGCCGTCCGCGTGCAGGATCGCCATTGGGTCCGTCGCCCCCGCCCACCGCCCGAACTCCTCGGCGTTCGTCGACATCGCGCGTCCTCCGTCAAGCCTCGGACCTACCGCAGAACCGCAGCCGCAGCAGCTGGCCGTCGGTCGATTCCCTCATCGCCTGGTCGCAGGCCCAGCGGGCGGCAGCCGTCGCCACCGCCTCGGCGGCAGCCCGCTCGTCGTCGTAGATCGCCATGCGGCCCGACTCCTGCGCGCCCGGCTCCAGCGGGGCGAAGCGCGTCACGTCGGGCATCCAGTCCATCAGCCAGGACGGCAGGAAGCTGGCCCGGAGGCCGCGCATCGGCTCCCTTCCCGTCTGCTCGTAGAAGACCGCCGAGGCGTCCATCCGCCACCGCGCGGCCCGGTAGGGCATCCCGTCCACCTTGCGGACCGGATGCAGGAGGCAGGCGGTAGGGCCGTGCCGCTTCCACTTGGAGGGCCGCATCGAGCCGATGCCGGCCAGGGTGGACAGGTCCACGCGGCAGATGAGGCCCGCCGATCCCAGGCCGGCGAGGTTCGTCTGCCTGAGGATCAGGTTGCCCGACCAGTGCTGGGCCATCGCGTGGACGGGCGGATCCGGCGGCGGGTCGGGCAGGAAGCCGTGGCAGGGGTCGCCGGCCAGGCGCACCGCGTCGGCCCACCACTGGCAGCCGGCCTCCTCCAGCCAGTCGGACATGACCGCCTCGTGGTCCCGCAGGGCCTCGGACTCCCTGCGGCTCCGCAAGACGGAGTCCGGGTCGTCCGGGTCGGGCCACGCGAACGGCAACGACCGGTGGGCCTCCAGCAGGGAGGCCCACTCGGCGAAGCGCGAGAGGCAGAACGGGGCGTCCATCACTTCCTCCGGTCGTCCTTCGCGGGCTTGGCCGGCACGAGCGGCATGCCGGCCTCCTTCGTCCATCGGCACCGCCACGTCCCCAGGGTCGCGTGCGGGAACTGGACGGTCGTGCCGTACAGGTCCGCCTCGATGACCTCGCCGACGGTCCCCTTGCGGATGACGCCGTGCCGGCTGTCCCTCGTGATCCTCACCCGGTCGCCCTTCTTGAACATCGCCGATCCCCCTGCCAGTGGTGCGTTCTCCGACTCAGCCTCCGATCAGCCTGCCCGTCGCCGCGTGCCTGTCCGCGTTCCGCATCAGCGCGGCCAGCGTGAAGAAGCCGCCCAAGTGCTCGCTGCCGTTGTAGAGCTTCCAGGGCTTGCGGCTCCTGTAGACCGTCTCCCTGACCGCCTCGTAGGCCCCGCGCCTCCATCCGGTCGCCGTCTTCTGCCACTTCATCGGCTCGCCCTCCGTTCGTGGTCCCCTGCCCCGGATCACAGCGCGTCGATCATCGCCTTGAGCGCCGCCTTCTTCTCGTCGGTGATCGTGCCGACGTAGTGGAACGCCCCGTTCAGGCAGGCGCTCGTCATCTCGACTGCGGCGTCGCGGAAGGCGCGGTACCGCTCGTCCTTGGCCTTCTGGGCCTGCTTCTTCTCCATCCACGCCGCCATCGAACCGTGGTCGATCAGGCGGCGGCGGGCGTAGTGCGCCCCCTTCGTCTCGCGCTCGTGGCCGTTCTTGTCGAAGACGATGTCGCGCCCGGAGGGCGTCCGCACGGTGACGTGCCCGTAGCGGTTGGTCCCGACGACCTCGCCCAGCGAGTCGTAGTGGTCGTGGCTGCCCGAGATGCCGACCTTGTCCCCGACCTTCAGCGCTTCCGTCGTGATGATGCCCATGATCCGTCTCCCTTTGGTTCCCTGCCTCGTCGGTCCGCCCCTTGACTCACGCCTGCTTGCCGGCCTGCTTCTCCAGCCACGCGAGGCACTTCGCGCAGGTGACGGGCTTGTCGCCGTTGATCGGCAGTAGGTAAGCGTGGTTCTTGAAGCTCACGCGCTGGCAGGCGGGGCGGTGGAGCGGGTGGTCCTGGTTGTTGTGGTCCTTGGTCATGCGGACGAACACGCCCGCGTGGATCTTCGTGCCGACCGCCATCACGCCCTTGATCGTCTGCATCGCCCGTCTCCTCGTCTTGGTTTGCCCTGCCTGCCGGGCTCCTTGGCCCGGTGAGATAACTATACCGGACGTATGGTTTCCTGTCTACACCAGCGCACGAAAAAAGCGCGGGGATCTTCCCGCGCTCCTCCCGTCCGGCACCTGCCCCGGATCACGCCCCGGCGAGCCGCAGGAACTCGGCCCGCGCCGCCTCCTCCTCGAGGATGATGCCCCGCAGGGCGCTCGTCGCCATCACCGCCTCGGGCTGCATGACGCCCCGGCAGGTCATGCAGCCGTGGGTCGCCTTGAGCAGGACGCCCGCGCCCTGCGGCTTCAAGTGCTGCCTGACCGCCTCGACGACCTGGGTCGCCAGCCGCTCCTGCACCTGGAGGCGGCGGGCGAAGCACTCCACGAGCCGGGCGAGCTTGGAGATGCCGACGATGCGCCCGTCCCTGGCGGGGACGTATCCGACCGCCGCCGTTCCCGAGAAGGGGAGCATATGGTGCTCGCAGAGGCTCGTGAAGCGGATGCCGGCCAGGACCACCATCTCGTTCCAGTGCTGGCCCGTCTCGTCCGCCGAGTCGAACGTCCGGGCCAGGATCGCCGCCGGGTCCATGCCGTAGCCGGCGGTCATCTCCCTGAGCGCCTTGCACACGCGCGCCGGCGTGTCGAGGACGCCTTCCCTCGTCGGGTCGTCCCCCGTCCACTCGATCAGGCGCTGCACCGCGTCTACCGGCCCCAGGCCGGGCAAGCCCTTCCTCCAGGGGCGGGCCTCCCAGGGGAAGGCCAGCCATTCGTCGCGGCCCTTCTCGCAGGCGGCGAAGGACCACGCCTCCATCGCCTGGGTGGACTCTCGGTCCTTCCGGTAGACCGCCGCGAAGCCGCACTCGCCGACCGACTTGTCGGTCCACGCCTTGACCGACCGCAGCGTCTCGCCGCCGTCGATCAGGTCGTCCACGATCAGGCAGCCGGGCCTGGGGTGGTCCCAGAGCCGCCATCCCATCCGGTGCAGCTGGCTGGCGACGTAGGTGCCGCCGTTGGGCACCCCCCATACGCCGTGCGCCGGGGTCCATCCCTTCGACTCTGCCAGGACGTGCAGCGTCCGCACGTCCTGGCAGAAGCGTTCCCAGCCGATCTCTTCGACAGGCATCCTTGCGTCCTCGTTCAACGGGCCTTCCATGCGTGGTGCTGCTGGACGGACAGCCTCCACAGCGGGTTCTCCAGGCAGAGGCGCTGGCACCATTCCAGCGTCGCGGGGTGGCACCGGCCCGCGTCGTGGGCCGGGCTGATCAGGTAGTGCAGCGCCTCGACCGCCGTCCTCGGCGCGTCCTGCCCGTGGGCGCGGACGACCTTGTACTCGTGGGCGTGGCGCTGCCTGATCGTGTGGTCCGCCGTCTTGGGGCTGACGGTGATCCAGTCGGGCAGGTAGCGGAACAGGTTGTCCGACAGGGGCGCGTGCTGGCCGACGGGGTCCCTCATCGGCAGGGTCATCGTGCCGTTCGTCTCGACGGCGACCTTGCAGCCGGCGGACTGGAAGTGGTCGAAGAAGGCCTTGTCCAGCTGCAAGGCCGGCTCCCCCCCGGTGACGACCAGCCAGGGCGTCGGCCAGCGGCCGCCCGCCTTGTGCTGCGCCCCCGCCTCGGGCAGCGGCAGCCCCCGCGCGATATGCACGGCCTGGAGGCACCAGTGCGAAAGCTCGTCGAGGACGACCTTGCGGCCCGAGGTGAACTCGGTGTCGCAGCGGAAGCCGCCCGGCGAGCGCGGCCCCGCCTCCATGTCGCAGGCGAGGTTGCATCCGGCGAACCGGACGAAGACGGACGGCTGGCCGGCCCTCATGCCCTCGCCCTGGAGGGAGTAGAAGACCTCGTTGACGACGTACTGGCCCATCGGTGAACCCTCAAAGGATGTTGCCTGCCGGCATGATGCCGGTCGGCGGGTCGTGAAGCTCGCAGCGGCTCGTGCAGGTCTCCTCGATCGTGACCCCCGTCCAGTTGATCGACGGGGCCTTCCTGCGGAGCCATTCCAGGCACCAGCCGGCGACAAGCTCGCTCGTGGGCGACTCCATCCCGAGGCTGGTGTTGAGGTGCCAGTGGTCCAGGTGCCGCTCGACCATCTCCTTGATCGCGGACCCCATGTCGCCGTAATCGACCACCATGCCTTGCTTGGGGCCGTCCCTGCGGATGGCGGTCCCCTCGGCGTGCGCCCACCCGACCCAACTGTGGCCGTGCAGGCGGGCGCACTTGCCGTCGTGGTGGGGAAGCTGGTGGCTCGCCTCAAAACGGAACTGCTTGGACAGCTTGAAAGTCAAGGCTTTGACTCCTCGGAGGGTCCGGAGAACAAGGGAAGGAGCAGGACGCCCCAGGCCAGCCCGCCGACCACCTTCGACGCGGCCTGCGACAGCACGAGCGCCGGGTCGGGGTCGTCGAATGCTATCAGGACGAAGAGGCCCGAGTCCACCAGAGCGCCGACAAGGGTCGCCATCGCGATGCGGAAGAAACGGCCCCGCCTGACCATCCACTCGTAGGTCGCCGCGTCGAGGAAGCCTGCGGTCGTGAACGCCGCGAAGCAGGCGAGGCAGATCCGCGCCGGCGCTGCCGACGTCGCCCAGGAGAGGCCCGCCCCTCCCAGGATGAGCGCCGACATCGCCAGCCACATGGCCCAGCGCGGGGCGTCCCTCCAGCGGTCCTGGAGCAGGTCGCGGGCGACGAGGTCGAACGGGATCAGCACCCACGCGGTGAACAGGAGGGCCGTCTGGCCCCATGCCGACACGACGGCGTTCGCCATGACGATCGCGCCCAGGTAGGCGGCCACGACGACGCACTGCAACGCCCACTCAGGCCAGGCTGACGACCGCTCCATTCTCTCCGTCCTCCAGCACTTCCACGTCGCAGGCCCCCAACTCGACGAGCAGGTACGAGGCCCACTGTTCGCACGACCACGACCGCGTCAGGGACGAGGAGGCGGCAAGCTCCGCGAGCCTCCTGCCATCCTCCTTGAGCCGGCATATCTCCACCACGCGGTCGCCCGCCTCGCTGGAGGCGGCGTCCACCGCGACCCACGCGCGGACGTGGAACTCGTGGCGGTGCAGCGCCCGCAGGTAGGCGTGCGCCTCGGGGGCGTCGGGCCAGTGGTGCATCGCCACGAACCGGAACGAGGCGACGACCTTGTACTTCCTGGGCTGCTCACTTCCAGACGGCATCGGCTTCCTTCTCCTCAGTGGCCGTCAACCGGCCTCCCATGTTGCCGACGATGCGCCGCAGGAGCGCGGCCCACTCGCCGTTGGCGAGCGACAGGGCCAGGAACAGCCTCGTCCCGAACTGCCTCCTGACGTCGAGCGAGTAGCGGACGTAGGAGTCCGCGTTGACGTTGAGGGCGATGTTCCGGTCGGTGTCCACCTTGGCCGAGGCCCGCCACGAGGACTCCTGGCGCAGGTCCAGGATCGTGTAGCCGAGCCTCGCGAGCGCCGAGGCGACCAGCGGGTCAACGCTCTGACCGACGGCGTAGTCCTTGTGCTTGGTGACGTGCATCCTGCCGCCGCCCTTGTAGACGTGCAGGTCGCCGTAGCGGCAGCCGTAGCTCCAACTGGAGGAATCGCAGGAGTAGGGCCGGTGGGCCTGGATGGCGGAAGGGACGACGTAGCCCAGCCAGTGGACCGGCCTGCCCGCCGCCCACTTCATCTTGTGGTTGAGGTACCCCGCGTCGGCGTGGCCCCTGCCGGGCCTGAGCAGGCCCCCGAGGCAGACGCGGGGAGAGAGGGAGAAAAGCTCGTCCATGCGTTCCGCCGAGTCCCCCAGGACGTGGACGGGCATGGGGCTCAGGCCGGCGCGGACCATCGCGTCGAGGTTGCGGCGCGTCGCCGCCGGGTCGCCGATCCGGTCCAGGGCGACGTACTGCCAGAAGCAGCCCGCGTTCGCGCGGAGGTAGCCGCAGTACTCCTCCAGCGTCACCTCGCCGCCCGAGTTGGCGGCGGTGAAGGCCCCGGAGTCGAGCATCAGGTCAACCCACGGGCAGTCGAGCATCGGCCTCGCCCGGCGCTCGGGGAGCTTGCGCAGGTAGGCGTAGGAGACGAGGACCGGGAAGCGGCTCCCCTTCGGAGGCGGATCGGCTGCCATCCCTGGCCCTCCTGCGGCCTCACAGGGCCGTCATGACGTGCTGCACGTACACCATCGAAGCGCCGTCCTTGCTGAGACGGAAGTCGCGGCCACGGGCCAACTGGAACTGCGTCGGGGCGGCGGCGCGGACGGTCGAGACCTGGACGAGGCCGCGGCGCTCCAGCCCTCGGGCCAGGGCGACCTCGCTGGCGGTCGTCAGGGCCATCGAGCCGCCGTAGGAGCGGGCCATCGCCAGCATCTCGTCCTGCTTCTGGGCCGTCGTCTTGCGGGTCGTCTTGGTGGTCTTCATCGTCCGGCTCCCTTTGCTTCCCCGGCCCCCTTGGCCGGTGAAGTAATAATACCGGACGTATGGTTTCTTGTCTACGGAGCCTGCCGGAAAAAACCCGGTCGGTCCGAGATTTTCCTCAGAGCAGTTTGGCCTTGTAGGCGAGCTTGGCATCGTCCAGCCCGCGCTGGACCGCGTCGAGCGCCGCCTGCTTGTCGTCGATCCGGATGCCGTCCACCTTGATGACGAACAGGGCCTGCGGCTCGCCTCCCTGCGGCTCCTGGCCGTGCTCGCCCGAAGGAGAGGAGGGCCACTCGACGACGAGGCTCGCCAGGTCCGCGTCGGTGAAGCCGAGGGTCTCGATGCAGCCGCCGGGTGCCTCCTTGGCCGCAGAGAGGTGCTGGGCCAGCAGCTGGTGTTCCCATCCGGCCAGCTCGGCGGACCGGTTGTCCACGATCGAGCGGCGCATGGCGGCGAGCGTGTCGTCGTCCACGTAGAGCGCCGCCAGATGGGTCCAGCCGAGCATGAGCGCCGCCGCCCGCCTGCCGTTGCCCTTGACGATGACGCCGGTCGCCTTGCGGACGACCACGGGCTGGTCCTGGCCGAACTCCGCGAGGCTGGCGGCGATGACGGCGAGGTTGCGCTCTCCGTGGCTGCGCGTGTTGGCCGGGTCGGGGACCAGCTGGTCGATCGGGACGGCGAGGTGCCGCAGGCTCTCGTGGATGACCGCGAGGTGGGCGGGGACGCCGCCGCCTCCCGTCTCGGGCACCGCCACGGTGCCGGCCTCCTCCTCGCGGACGACCGGAACGGCCTCAGCCGGCGCGTCCTTGCTTGCCTTCTTCGCCATCCTTGGGTACTCCTCCAGGGAAAAGGGGATCGTAGCGCTGCGCCGCCCGGTCGTCAACCGGCACGGCCAGCGCCCATTGCGTGACGGAGAAGCCCGCCCCCTCCAGGGCCTCCTCCAGCGGGGCGATCAGGGACCGCGCCGCCTCCTCGCTGACGGCCCGCCAGCGCAGCTCGACCACGGTCCCGCTGGCCCTGTCCTTGGCCTGCATCTCGACGGCCTTCCTTGCCGGTCGGTCCACGGTCTGACCCTCTAGGTGCCAAGGGCGTCGAACAGCATGTTGCCCGCGCGCGCCATCGTGTCGGACTCCGGGCCGTCGGGATCGCAGCTGCCCTCGGCCATCGCCATCCCCCAGCCCTGGGACGCCTCATCGTACAGCCTGTGGAACTCGTCGGCGTCCTCGGGGAAGGCTTCCCCTTTGCGCAGGAGGGCCATCAGGGCCTCCAGGCGGGGCAAGGCGATCCGGAACGCCTCCTGTGGCGTCGGCCCATCCTGCGGCTTCCTGGCGCGTCTACGAGCCATGCCACGCCTCCATCACCGAGGCGATCGGCCAGAGGGCCACGCCGGGCCACGGCAGGCGCAGGTGTTCCGCCGCCAGCTGGTTGCCCGTCTCCTCCAGGCGGTCGGCCAGGACTGGCAGCGCGCCTTTGTCCGTCTTCCAGTACTGCTCGCCGACGACGCGGCAGGCCAGCCTCCAGGCGGTCTCGTCCTTCTGGAAGCGGTCGCCGGCGAAGGGGGAGGGGATGGCGGCGCGGGCGCACTTGCAGGCCGAGCCGATCGCCGGCATGCACTCGCTGCACTTGCAGATGCCGGGCGGCTCCCCGTAGGTCGTGATCCAGGCGTCAACGAGCAGCCGGGGCGGCACCTCGCCCTCGGGCACCCAAGGGCCGCGCGGCCCGCAGAGGCCCCAGACCGCGTAGGCCGGGTACGGGTGCCGGAACGAGACGCCCCGGTAGGCGGACTCCGTGACGAAGCGGTGGACCGCCAGCGCCATCCGCGAGCAGAGGTACTCGGGCACGCGCGGCCCGAACGCGACCTTGTGGAGCGGCGTCATGCAGGCCTGCCGCAGGACGGTCGCCCTCTCCCACTGGCCCTCGGGGGCGTGCTGGCCGATGCCCTCCAGCATCGCCAGCGCCAGGAGGGCCTTCCGCCTCCGGGTGGAGAACGGGTGCAGCCGCGAGGAGGCGTAGAGCCTCACCGGGCGCGAGTCCTCGGCCCACCATTCCTTCTCGCTCAGGATCGGAGGGCCGTCATGCCGGACCTCGACGTGCCTCAAGCCCATCGCCGCCTCCCTCACCATTTGCCGCCGGGCGGCTTGTACCCTTCCCGTATCGCCTGCGCACGGACGGCGAACCGCGCCGCGTGCCCGCGCGACCCCAGGTCCCACCGGCCCCGGATCGCGTCCATCCGCTCCAGGTCTTCCCTGCCCAGCCAGAGCGAGAAGGCCTTCTGCTTCCTCTCCGCGCCCGCCTCGCCGGCCCCCTCCATCCGCGAGCGGTAGGCCAGGAGGTTGACCGACTCCTTGATGCCCAGCGCGACCGCCGGCAGGACGACCATCGCCGGCGAGGCCTGCTCGCGCACCGCGTAGCGGAGCGATTCGCCCGCCGCGCGGTGCATGTGCCTCTCCTTGATGAACGCCAGCGCCGCGCGGTCCATCGGCCCCATCATGCACTGCCACTGGACCTTGTCCCCGGCTGCGGGGAGGACTCCCTCCCCGCCCGTGGGCCGGCCCCCCTTCGACTTACGCTTCCTCTTCGCCATCGCCGTTCCCCCGATGCGGCGAGGCGAACCGCCCCGCCTATTCCCGTTCCTGCCTCAGAACCGACGCCAGGACGCCCTTGGCCGCAGCCATCGGGCAGTCCCTCGACCAGTCGCCCTGCATCACGTAGACCTGCTTGCCCGGAGAAGCGGCCCGCAAGGTCGCCAGGACGCTCTCAGGCATGTTGACCGGGAAGCCGTAGTGCTCGCTGACGTGCCATCCCTGCGGGTTGAGGACGTGCGGCCCCATCATCACGACCGTCCGGTAGAACCACGCCGAGGAGGCGTTGACGACGACCGGCAGGGTGACGGGCTTGCCGGCTTCCTTGACCGGGTGGATCGTCAGGACGTCGTCGCCGCTGTCCCGCCCGCCCCTGGCGAGGTAGGCCGGAGGCCTGCCCATCGCGAGGAAGCACTCGGCGTACATGAAGTTTACGATCTCGACCACGTAGCCCGCCGCCTCCAGCACGTTGGACAGCGCGACCGCCGCCGCCCCCGCGCGGACCAGTTGCGGTCCGGTCGTCGAGCAATGGCCCCCCGTCTTGCAGTAGAGCGTCACGACCTGCTTGGCCGGCCTCTTCGTCCGCTGGGTCGTCCGCCAGGGCTCCGCGCCGGCGCGGTGGCGGTCCAGGTCGTAGTGGTCGCCCTGCTCGGCCCAGACCTGCTTGCGGACGAACGAGTGCGGCGTCGGCATCCTCTCCTTGGCGATCTCGGCCTGCGCCGCCGCCATCAGGTCCATCCCCTCCTTCCAGGGCGAGGAGCAGGCCGACCACAAGGCGTCGTAGCCCTTGATGTCGTCCCTGCCGATCCAGTGCTTCTGCCACAGGTAGCTCTCCCGCATGTAGCGGAACGCCGGGCCTTCCTCCAGCCGCTTCCGCAGCTGCGTGATCGCCTCCTGCACGCCCGACCACTCGATCTTGTGGAACGTCCGCTTCCGCTGCTCGTCCTTCATCGTCGTCATCAGCATGGCTCGCCCTCTTAGCGTCCGTCTGACCTCTGACCAGCGGGAGGGGACTGCCCCCTCCCGCCATTATCATACCGGACGTATGGTTTCTTGTCAAGCGTCCCCGTAGACGGACTTCGCGATTTCCTGCCCGATGACGAGGGTCGCCTCGTCCCGGCTCCATCCGGCGTCCCGCGTCAGGGCGGCGGCGATCTGCGTGATCGTGTCGCCCATCTTGCGGAAGAGGTAGGCGCGGGCCACGAACCGCGTCGAGAGGATCCGCTCCAGCCGCGAGTCGGCGATCCGCTGCCGCCAGCCCCGGAGCATGGTGAGCAGGTCCGGGTCGGGGCACACGGTCGCCTCCACCGCGTCGCTGTAGCCCATCGGCACCATGCAGCCGGCGAAGCGGTCCACGGTCGAGGCGTCGAGCTTGGCCCGCGCGGAGTACATCCGGTCGGCCCCGCCTCCGGTCGTGTTGGCCGAGACGATCAGGATGAAGTCGGGATGCCGCGCGGCGAACGGGGCGTCCTTGCGGAGGGGCAGGGGCATCCGACCGTTCGCGAGGGCGGCGTTGAGGCTCACCCACACGCTGGGGTCCATGTTGTCGCCCTCGTCGATCAGGAAGACGCCGCCCTTCTCAAAGCACTCGATGAACTCGGTACCGGTGAAGACCGCCTCGCCCGTCTGGATGTTGGGCGTCGTCGTCCCGGCGAAGTGCCGCTCGGTGACTCCGGGGGAGCCGGTGATGAAGCCGAACCGCCTGCCGATCGAGCCGTCCTGGCAGGGCAGCGCCTCGGCGACCTGCTTGCACAGGTGCGTCTTGCCGGTGCCCGCCGGCCCGTGGACGAGGCAGTCCATGCCGGCGGCGGCGAGGCGGAAGACGCGAGGGAAGACCTCGTGCCGGACCACGCCCTCGGGCAGCGTGTAGGTGACGGTCGGGGTCCGCACCTCGATCACCGACTTGCGGACGCTCTCGGCCAGGGCCGTCAGGCCCTTCTCCATCCGGGTCATCTCCTCGCGGAAGGACAGGTCCCACGTGTCGATGCTGGACGACAGCGTCTCCTCCAGCCGCCTCGTGTCGGAGGCGAGCTTGGCTTCGCGGCGGTCGCTCTCGACGCGCAGGAGGCGCTCCTGCGAGTCCATCATCTGCCGCGTCGATTCGCGGATCTCGCCCAGCCCCTCGTCCAGGGCGGTGCCGAGGATCTTGCCGAGCTTCATCGCCTCCTCGCGGATGGAGGCGGCGATCGCGGGCAGGGAGACGACCGGACCAGCCGGCGGCGCGGCCTGCGAGGCGGCTTCCGTCTTCGGCATCCGGGGGGACTGCTCGCCGGGGAAGGTCGAGGCGACGTCGGAGGCGTCCGCGTTGCGGCAGGCGCTCGTGGCGCACGCCCAGAGGCGGCGCTCGCCCTGCATGAAGGCCTCGATCGCCGCTCCCTGCTGGATCACGCCGCCGCACCGGGGGCAAGCCGCCTTGCGAGTCGCTGTCATCGCCATGTCCGAGTCTCCTTCGTTTCCCTGCCTGCGAATCCGACCATGACTAGATAATACCGGACGTATGGTTTCTTGTCAAGCGGAGGGCGCAGAAAAAAACGGCAGCGGGCCAGGATTCCTCCCGGTCCGCTGCCGTCGGTCGGTCAAAGCCCGGACTCAGCGGGCGCAGCTGCCGCCGGCGCATCCGGCGGCAGGAGCGGCGCGGAAGGCGGGCCGGGCCACGGAGAAGCCGGCGCGCGGTGCCCAGCCTTGCGTGGCGTGGCCGTTCTGGAGGCCGGTGGCGGGGCCGGCGCAGGCGGCGTATCCGCCGTGGAAGGCGGCAGGAGGGGCCATCGCCTGCCGGCGCTGGAAGAAGCGCCCGAGCAGGCCGGGCCGGCAGCGCGCCTCGGCGAAGCGCGGGAAGGCGAACAGCGACAGGACGGCCATCAGGATCAGGACGGGCAGGGAGAACAACCGCATGGGTATCCCTCGTGGTCGGGCGATCGGGTAAGGCCGGCGACCGCCGGCAGGGCTCATCGGCATCACGACGGCCCGCCCCGGATCATCCGGCCCTGCGGCATAGGCGCGGCTCGCGGCTGCGCAGGCGGCAGGGCGGGGAGGATCCACCGGGCCGGCTGGACGATCACCGGGGCCGGCGCGGGACGGACGA
>JACCDG010253165.1_pt1 | contig 14259 bp, 7 predicted proteins | sample 7442471 | NCBI WGS metagenome assembly JACCDG01 (sample SAMN15323444, study PRJNA562643) | freshwater metagenome | isolation source: river surface water | place: USA:Blue River Watershed | collected 2017-08-17
ATTTATTTATGGCTAGAAAAAGAACAATTTCACAAAGCATCGCATTGTTAACTGGGCCTACACCAGCTACAGGTGCGCATGGTAGCAACCTCGATACAATTTGGGGAGTCCAATCCGCTAACCTATCTTGGGAGAACCCTAAAGAGGATATTCAAGTATTTGGTCTAGGCGCTCCTATTGGTAGAGAGACTGTTAATCCTCCTAATGTTAATCTATCATTTAGTTATTTGATTACATCAAATATTAATGAAAAGTTTAATCTAAACTTTAACTGTAACGGAACCACATCAGCGCTTTCTAACATATTGGCTGGTAAAGATGAGCGTAATTATTTTATGTTTGTTGCACCAGAGGGGTCTGATGCAGTTGGGCTTAGCGGCTCGTCTGAGGGAGTCGGGGTCATTGGTATTGGGAACGGATTCCTAAGTTCATATTCTGTTGAGGGAGCGGTTGGTGGATTCCCTACTGCTTCAGTAGAAGTTCAAGGACTTAACTGGAAACAATATACAAGTGGAACTAATTGCTATATTCCTGCTGTAAATCCTACAACTGGATTAGAAATAACAGATTATACATTTAGTATTCCGACAATATTAAATGATTATACATATACTGGTTATAACTTAACAGGTGGAATTGGATATATAACTGGAACAGTTGCCAAGGTTCTTAAACCTGGAGATATTACAGTCTCTCTCGCTAATGCAGGTGGTATATTTTACGATTATAACACAATTTGTGCTCAATCATTTAGAATGAGTTTTGACCTTAATAGAAATACTCAAAACTGCTTAGGCTCTCGATTTACTACATCTAGAGATATCTCTTTCCCAATTAATGTAGACTTTGAGGTTGAAATGATTGCTAAGGACATAAAAACTGGATCGCTAGCTAACTATCTATGTGATACTGGATCGTATAGCGCTTCTGTTAGAATGACTCTTCCAACCTGTGGTTCTACAGCCGGTTCTGGAGCTTATGGATTTAAGTTAAATAACATTAGTCTAGAAAGACAAGAGCTTACAACTTCTGTGGGATCTGAATCACAAATTCTAAGAACTTCTTGGAAAGGTCAGATTGGTGGTAGTGGAGACACTAATAACGGATTTTTCTTCAGTGGATCTTTCATCTAATTTATGGCACGTAAACGCACAATTTCACAAAGTATAGCTGTTCTAACATCTCTCCCACCGGCTACCGGAAGTCATGGGACCGCTTTATATCACATGTGGGGAGTTCAGTCTGCCAACTTATCTTGGGAAAATCCTAAAGAAGATGTTCAGGTTTATGGCCTTGGGGCACCAATTGGACGAGAAACTGTTAACCCACCAGATGTTAATCTGGATATAAGTTATATACTTACATCTACTATAAACGAAACCAATAATCTTGGGTTTGACTTAGAGGGCACGTCATCTATTCTTGGATCTATTTTACGTGGAAATGATGAACGAAATTACTTTCTATTTGTGGCTCCTGAGGGAGCGGATGCTGTTGGACTTAGCGGATCTTCGGAAAATATAGGAGTTGTTGGAATAGGAAACGGATTCTTATCTTCGTATTCTGTAGAAGCAGCAGTAGGCGGATTCCCAACAGCAAGTATACAGGTGAAGGGCTTAAATGTAAAAACTTACACAAGTGGAACTAACTGCCCGATTCCGGCTATAAACCCAACGACCGGATTAGAAATAATAGATCAAACTTTTTCAATTCCAACGATTCCTAATTGGTATACTGGAAATTTAGCTACGACTGCTAAAGTCCTGAAACCAGGAGATATTACTGTATATCTAGCAGATGCAGGCGGGATATTTTATGATTATAATACAATATGCGCGCAGTCATTTAGAATGAGTTTTGATTTAAATAGAGTTGATCAGAGGTGTCTCGGATCTAGATTCACTACTTCGAAAGACATATCCTTTCCTATTAATATTGATTTTGAGGTAGAGATGGTTGCAAAAGATATTAAAACTGGATCATTGGCTAATTATCTATGCGATACTGGTGCTTATAATGCTCGTGTTATTATGAACTTGCCTTCGTGCGGTGGGAATAGCTCGTCATTGGCTTATGGATTTAAACTTAATAATATCAGTCTAGAAAGACAAGAGTTGACAACTTCTGTGGGATCTGAATCACAGATATTACGAACATCTTGGAAGGGTCAGGTCGGCGGAACTGGAGATGTATCTAATGGAATATTTATGAGCGGAAGCTGGGATTAAAAATAATATAAATAAATACTAAAATAAAAAGAGAGAATTAGTGATAATTCTCTCTTTTTTGTGTATAGAAAGGAAAGGTAAAGGTATATGGAAGATGTGTTGTTTAGACAGGCTAGGAGGCTTGTATCTATGTTTAGTCTATGCTTAGATATTATAGCAGAGATTAAAACAGAACATGATATAGCAATCGACCAGGTTGGTCAAGCATTATCGGAGTTGGAAGACTTTATAGAAGAACAAGGAATGAAAGTTAATTTAACACACTTGATTAATCTATTTGATTTTCTAAATGATGAGAAGATTAAAATATATAGAAAAAGAATTTTAGACCACGGTAACAACTTAAAACGAGAACTAGATCAAGAAAAAATAAATGAGCGAAATACTATATAAAGGAACTGTAAAGGTAGAAGAAAATGGCGAAATCAAATCAAAAGATTTTACTATTAACAAACCAACTAGAAAAGATAAGGCTAAATTTAATGCTTTTTATAGCATAGAGTTATCAAAGGCTATTAGCGCAGGATTCTTGACGGCGGAATTACTAGAAAGATCACTAAATACATTTGCAAATCCAATTAGGTTATCCGATACAGATAAACTACAGGCATTGTTTTCCGAAATGGTAATAATGAATAACTCTATCACGCAAAGGAAATCTAATGGAGAGGATGTATCAAAAGATGAAGAATCTCTTAGTAGATTGACAGAGGAATATGAAAAAATTGAGAAGCCTTATAAAGAATTATTTTCAAGAACTGCAGAATTCCAGGCTCAGGATAAGACTGTCACTATGGCTGTATTCGAATTGACTAGACATAATGATATCATGATATTTAAAGGTTCGTCTTTTGAGGAGAAGTTAGAAAATTTCTATGAATTAGATGAGAAATCATTAGATTTTCATATTTTTAATAAAGCGTATCTAGCTTTATATTCTTATATGAATGGCGACGCATCATCTTTAGAAAATCCAGAAGATATTCAGAATTTCTTTGATAATATCTTAGTATGATATTAGAACAAGCTTTTGCAGATATCTGTAGAGGCTACTCTATATTTACTATCAATAATACGGATTACTATGTTAAACATAGTAATTTTATTGAACAGTCTATTATAGATAAAAAAATCCAATATGAGATAAACCAGGCTGTAGAGCTAGGACTAAAGAAAGAGAGTGATATAATACAGGATTTAATAAAGTCAAATAAATGGCCTGCCTCGCATGAGAAAAAGCTTTCGTCTTATCTAGATGATATAAAAAATCTAGACTCTACTAAAAGAAATATCAAAGATAGGATGGAGATAAATCCATTATATGATGCTATTGAAGAACTAAAGTCTGACTATTCTGCACTATATAATAAACGCGCAGCATTAATTAAAAACCCGGCTGAGAGCTTGGGTTTTATTAATTCACATCAATTTATAATAAGTCAATCTGTATACACATCTAAAGAATTATCAGAAAGAATGTTTTCTGAAAAATCATTAGAAGGTATGAACGATGATGAGTTTGAGGAAGTAGCATTTAATGTAATAAATATTACTAACGGGATATCATATGAAATAATTAAGAAAATATGTATAGAGCCGTTTTTCTATGGAATCTACGGAATATCAGAAAATCCATTTTTTATATTTGGAATACCATTTGTGCAATTAACTATCAATCAAGGTAATTTATTAAAATTAGCTAGAACTTATTCTAAAGTAATATCAGAAATGGATGATGTCCCAGATGAGTTTTTAGATAATCCTGAGAAGATTTTAATGTGGTATTATTTAAAACAAAATGGCGGAGTTGTTACAAAAGAGGAAATAAAAGAAGAGGAAAATGCTATTAGAAAACTTCTACGACCTAAATAACAAAATAGTGTAAATATATATAAGGTTTATGGCATCAGGTAACAATCTAACAATTTCAGTAGCGGCAAATACAACGGCATTTACACGTTCTGTATCTAGTGCGCTATCATCTGTTTCTAAGGGTATTTCTATACCAGTTACTCTACCGCTTGGAAGATTAACTGGAGATGTTAAACAATTTGAAAAGAGTTTAGATGCTGCTACTGCTCGTGTTATCTCATTCACAACTGCTACAAAAATTCTATATGGTATTGGTGGAGCATTAAGAAGAATAACAACTGATGCTATTCAGGTAGAATATGCTATGGCAAGAATTTCTTCGATTCTAAAGACTACATCTGAAGATACGAAAAAATTTAAAAATGATTTATTTGCCTTATCCAATTCAACTTCAACCGCATTTTATGATGTTGCCGAAGCTGCAGAAGAATTTTCAAGACAGGGGTTAAGTGTAGCTAAAACATTAGAAGCTACAAACGCAGCAATTATAGCAGCTAAGTTATCAGGAACACAGTTAAAATCTGCTATCGAAGGTATGACAGCCGTCATGTCAACCTTTGGAAATGAATCACTAGATTTCATTGATGTAGTTAATAAACTATCTGCTCTAGATGCAAGCTATGCAACATCTTCAGGAGGTCTGCTAGAAGGCTTAAAACGATTCGGAGGTATTGCCGCAGATGCTAAAATATCGTTAGATGAGGCTGCATCAGCACTAACTGTATTAAAGCAGGTTACTGGTCGTAGTGAAGCTGTTCTTGGTAACTCATTAAAATCTATATTTACATCGCTCCAAACAGAGAAAGTTCAAAAAGATCTAAGGCAGATTGGGGTCCAGGTCGCTGATTCTTCAGGAGAATTTAGATCATTGATAGATGTAGTTACAGATCTTTCTAAAGCATTTGATTCATTAAATGATTCTCAGAAAGCTAATATAACGCAATCAGTCGCAGGTAAATTCCAGGCGAATGCTTTCTCTGGATTAATTACTGCTTTCAAAGATAAAGGTGAAGGTAAGGGGTCACTATTCAATCAAGCTACTCAGATTTCTAAAAATTCAGCGAACGATGCCGAAGAGAGAATAAAAAAACTCAATGATACAACTGAAGCATCTCTAACAAGACTAAAAAATACTGTTATTCAGTATGGTTCTGAGCTAGGAGACTCATTAACGAAACCTCTAATAGATAAGCTATTATCGACTTTTGATCTTATCGTATCATCGTCTAAAGAAAACTTAGGAGGGGTCGGTAAACAAATCGGTAGTTCAATTCTAGGAGGTATCTCGAATGTTCTTTCAGGACCGGGTATTGTAATTGCACTTTATACTCTTTCTAAATTTACTAAAAGAATTATAGCAGATAGTATCGGAGCTGTGACTAATATTTTAGGAGTTAAAAAAGCTCAAGAGGGAGTCGTATTAGCAACAGAACAGGTAGCACAGTTCCTACCTAAAATCGCTGAAGCAGATTTACAAAGAATTGGGAATCTTAATACTATTGCTGCAAAAGAACGCGAAATATTAAAAATATTAAACGAACAATTCCAAAAGTATGAACAGATTCAGACTGGTGCGGCGGCTGTAAATGCGGTTGTATTGGGTGGTATTGGAATATCTGGTAATAAGATTGTTAAGAAAGCAGGAGGAAGTACTCAGGCTGAACTATCTGCAATGATACAAGAAGGTATAGATATTGCAAATGGAGTCGGCGGGGCTACTCCACATGCAAAACCTTATGTAACTAGACTTAATCTTGGTCGTGGTAGCGAGAAAGTTGTAGTAAATTCAGATGAGCAGATTATTAAGAATTATGCTAATTCTGGAAAGGACGCTGTATTTAATCGTGAAATGATGGGATATGCAGTTGGATCTATTCCATCTCTTGCTATTGGAAAGGTATATAGGGGCTACGATAAAACATCATTAGAGGGATCATTAAGCCGAGGAGTTGGATCAAAGGTACAAAAGAAATTTGGATACGAGGGGGCAGAGGCACTAAAAGATTTATTAAGATCAAGAACTACGAGTCAATTTTTATCAAATGGACCAGTCACTGCATATACATATAAAAATATACCAGGTGCTACAATATCCAGTTCATCTAGTCCCTTGCCAGCATTAAGATTTGTTGATGTAGATAAATTACAAAATGGAAAAGCTGGACTTTCGGAGGCTGGGGTCAGAATTACGACACCAGCAGCGTTAGAGAGACTTAAACAGAAAATAAAATTACCAAAAGGACAGCATTTTGGAACGTATCTGTATCGACTTGCTTCTAAAAAACCATTTGGATTAAGGATATCAGATGTAGAAAATTATAGAGGGGAGCCAAATCAATTTCCTATTGAACAGGAGGTGAATTTATTAGATCCTAAGGGAAAGGTGTTTTCTCCTACAAATAAACTGGGATTTAAAGATGCTAATACACTCACATATAGAAACTTAATAAGATTAACACGTTTTAGAAGTGCTGTATATACAGATTTACATCATAAAAGAGAGGATACGCTATTTCCAACTACTGAAAACGGATTAACAAAAAACGGTGTACCGGTAGCATCTATTAGTGATAGTTATAAAGCTAGTTTATTGAAAAGACGGGGCAAGCTGGAATCAATTTTACTAAATATAGCATTCGGAGATGCAAGCAGGAAGGTATATGGTCCTGGAAGAGGAGATAGAGATAGATTTCTAAAAATAGCTAGCAAAAATGCTATAAAGGATCCGTTATTTCAAATTTCTGGAGGTTATATACCAAAAATAAAAAGATTTGCTAAGGGCGCTAAGTATCCAAATATAATGGGTCTATATGAGAAAAAAACTAGATTCTCTGGGTTAGGTAGTATTAATGGAGGGACGTCTACACGTGTAGGGCCTATTCAATTTCAAGGTCCACAAACAAGTTCTACTTATGGAGGAACTACAGTAGGAAATATACAAAATGGATTATTAACAAATAATCAGTTTAGATATCCTACTACTTTAGGACTGAAGAGTAATTTGGGTCTATATGAGAAAAAAACTAGATTCTCTGGGTTTGGAGGGACGTCTACACGTGTAGGGCCTATTCAATTTCAAGGTCCACAAACAAGTTCTACTTATGGAGGAACTACAGTAGGAAATATACAAAATGGATTATTAACAAATAATCAGTTTAGAATTCCTCAGACAGTTACTTCAAGTGGAAGCCAGCAGAATCAAACTTTATTAACAAATTATCAAAATGGATTAAGTCCTGGCGGACAAGCATTATTAAATCAATTAAATAATCCACAACAGCAACCACTATCTAGATTAGGAAGATTTAAAGAGGCAACTAAGGCAGTATCTGGAAAATTAGCTGGAGCTGGTTTTGCGGCATCATTTGTTGGAGGAGCTTTAGCAGAAAATTTTAAAGGACCAAATGGGGAAAGCACAAAGGGATCACGACTAACTTCTGAGATTTCATCTTCATTAGGTGTGGCTGGAGTTCTAGCTAGCCTTAATCCAGTCGCAGGAGCAATCGCGGCAGTTGGAACTAGCTTCAAGTCTCTAGATTCTATAGGAAGAGAAAATTCTGTCAATCTAGATGAATTAAGCAAGAAATATCAAGAAGTATCAGATGCATCAAAGAATAATTCTGATGCAATATCTAATTATGCCAATGCATTCAATGGACTTAATACAGCCATAGCAAGTGGAGATATTAATAAGATTGGAGCTTTTAAACGCGAACTTGGAAGTATTTTAGCTGGTATTACGAATAGCGAATTAAGAAAAGGATTGGCATCTTCTAAAAATATTGATGAGATAGTTGGAATTGGAGCAAAACAATCCGAATTAGATAAAAGAGCGGAATCAGAGGCTGCGCTTGGAGTTACATTAGGGAAAAATATTAAAGAAGGTTTAAGTTTTGGAGATTCTATTAAAAACTTATTTACGGGATCAACTGAACAACCTGGAAGAGAATTGTTGTTAGCAAAGTATGGCGATTATAGGAAGTATGCTAAAGAAGCTGCCGGATCAGTAGATATTAACAAGCTATCTGATGAAGCTAAAGCAAAGATACTATCAGGAAAGATCGCATCAGCATCTGATTTAAAAGGAGCTGTAATAGGAGGATCATTACTAGATCAGGGAATTCGCGATACTAATGGGCCTGGATTTGATAAGTCATCGATAAGAACAAGTCTGTCTGGAGAGTTAAGACGAATACTAGAATCTCAGTCTATTGCAGAATCTTTATCTAAAGGTGCGGCTGATTCTGAAGTATTAAAAAGCGTACTTAGAAATACAAGCGGATCTTTAATACTTGGGAATAATTCTAAACAAACAGAATTTTCTGGATCATTTGATAAATTAAGAAATAAAATAGAATTACTTGGAGATTCTATTGGAGCTGTTTCTAAAGCAGTGGCCGATTATAATGTTGAAGTATTATCTGTCAAAGGGCGATTTGCACAGGGTAATAATGAACTAAATAATAATATAATTAGTAAAACATCTGAATTATTTGCTGGAGCTAATCTTACAACAGAATCAGCAGCTAAAGGAGCTTCGATTTTAACGGATTTTAATAAATCTGGAGATGTATCTAAATTTATTAATGATATTGAGAAAAATTTTGGAACCGGATTTGCAAAAGATTTAAAGGATCTATTAAATGAAGACGTTCTTAAAAGGAAAGATCTCTTAATAGAAGAAAAGAACGCTTTATCTGTATTAGGAGAAAATATTAAAGCAACTGTATCTAAGATAAGAGCTGAACAGGCAACAAAATTATATGCTGGCGGTGAACCAGATACTTTCCGATCTACACTGGATTCCTATAAGAATAATTTAGGTGCATCGTTATCTGCAAAAGCAGTAAATAAAAATTATTTAGTTACTAGAACTAGAGGTGGAGCTGGGCCTGGTTTTATAGACCCTACTCTTGCACCATCTTACTATAAAAATGAGGTGAGAGTTCTAGATGCTAATGCAGAAAGAGCGCAGTCTATTATAGATAAAACACGAGCAGAGGAGTCGTTAGGGTTACGTGGAATTGATTTATCTCCTAATGCTAGTCCCGCACTTGTAGCAGCTAAAAAGAAAGAAATAGAAAGAGCAAGAAGTAGAGTTAAAGAAGCATTTATTGATAGACAAAATGCGCAAAGTATTAGAACAGTAGGAGAAACTGCTCCAACATTCTTTGATAATATTAATTTATTATACAAGAGGGGAAGTGGACAAAATACTCCTCTATTAAGTCAGCAGTTTAAAACTGGTTTCCAGTACAAGGTAGCTGGTGGAGATATAGAAGGTGCATTAAAATCAGTTCAAGAACAAAGAAGATTGGCAGAAGCTGGAGGATTATCAAAAGTATCTGGAGCTGGAAATATCAGAGATATATTTACACAAGTAGAAGACCTTCTTACATCAACTATTTCTAATAGAAAGCTAGCTGATTTAGCTGGAACAGAATTTGCTAAAAATGAAGTAAAGGATAAATCATTGCCACAGTCTTTACTTGATGAATTCAAAAAATTATCTGAGATCGAGGCAAAATCACAGAATTCTTTAAAAAGTATTGAGTCTTATCTATCTGGACAGAATACTGGATCAGCCGTGCTAACCGCTATTGGAAGTAGGGCTAATAATCTTGGAAGAGTTGGTGAGATAGATGCGCGACTAGAGGATATTAGAAAAAATAATGTTCCAACAAGTATTATAGATTCTAAGAGGAAGATGTTAGAGGAGGCTATTACTACAGCCGGAACTAATTATGATCAACAGCTAGAAACTAGAAAAAAAGTATCAGATTATCTATACGAGAATAGAAAAGTTATTCCAGAAGCTGAGAGAAGGTCTAGATATGATCTAGAGAGTCGTCGAGTAGAGAACTCTTATGATCAGTATGTAAAATCTAAAAAGAATCTAGAAGATTTTAACAATGAAGTAAAGTCGTACAAACGTCTACCTGATAGTGGCTTAAGTGAGATTTCTAGACTAGAGCGTGAGAGAAAAAACCTAATTGATTCATCTAATACTAAATATGGAGAGGATCTCAATAACACAATCAAACCGTTACTAGAAGAACTAAAACCATTATTTAAATCTCTTGAGGGTTTAAAGGGAGTTATAGGTACTACGAATAGTAATACAAAATTAGCATTAGATGTATCTGTTAATGGTAGCGATATAATCAAAAGTCCAGAATTTAGGAGCGCGATGAAGGAATTTGTTGAAAAAGAGGTGTATAGACAAGTCTTAGCGTCTAACGGAGTGCCTCCTAAATTAGTTCCTAATAGAGAATTTGCATAATATGGAATTTATATGCGCAGAACTATTAAACTTATCTAATAAGTATAACTTATGGGGGAATACTACTCATAATAGTAGTACTCAAGTTTTTACTATAAAAGGAAAGATTAAAGATAATTCTGAATCTATTCGGCCAATTTGGACAGGAATGGATAGTATGATATCAACTACGACTGGAGAGTTTATGTCGGTAGTTGTAAACTCTGTTAATATTGGTAGTGGTAGGCTTACTAATTTATCTTTTGATTCATCAACTGATATTAGAAATAAGATTTATACGGCGACGTTTGAGTTTATAACGCCGCCTGGAACGGGAGTATTAGATACTAGTGGCGGATGGACACAATCTGGGAATAATTTTCAAGGATATACTAATCTATATTCAATATTCAATAGTAATACAGGTATATTTATAAGAAATTTTTCTGAAAATACTGATTTTACTCAAATAGGAAGTGGCAAGTTCTCATATTCAAAAAACATATCTTTTGGAATTGATGCTGCAATATCATCAATAGGAACAAGTATTACAGATGCTGCTAAATCTATTATATTAGAGAGTAAGAAGTTATACTCTAATTCAGCTATTTTATTGGCCTCATATCCGGATTTTTATAAAAATTATAGTGGTTTATTTAATACTCGTCAAGATTACAATACTATAAATAATACATTTAGTTATTCAGAAGACTTCATATTTGATACTGGGAATAATTACTCTTGGATTTATAACACTGATGTAAATTTTGATGGAACTATTTTTACACTGTCGGAGAATGGTAATATAAGGTCATCTCAGTTATTAACAAATAAAATTGAAGCAGCAGAGATTGCCTGGACAGGTATTCAAACCGGAATATATGGTAGACTATCAGGGATATTTAATGATTATACAGGTATTTTATTATATACAGGAATTTGTGGATTAAAGAATCAACCGCAAAATTCTTCTATAAAGAAGGATATGTGTGATGGATCCATCGATTATTCACAGACTTATTCTAATAATCATTTTATAAATACTGGATTTTATCTATCTTATAGTAATAATATATCAGTAAATGGAGAAGGGTATCTTCAGATAACTGAAAATGGATCTTTAAAAGCTGTTAATATAAAACCGAGTGGCTTTGCTACAGTTTTATCGGGCTTTAACAACAATACAGGTATAATAATAAATAGAATTTATGATATTTATAATGATTCTTATAGAGTATTTAAATCTTGTTCTTATACTACAGGACTATATAAGTTGTCAGAAAGTCGCACTTACAGAGAATATGATGCAGAAATAGATTATTCGTATACGTATACTGAGAATCCAACTTATATAGATAATGGTCTATTTCAGTATTCTAAAGTCACTATTAAGGATTCTAAGCCTATTCATATGGTTAATTATTTTCCAATCCCCCATTCCACGATAATAGCTCAAAGAGCGAATCAGTCTACCAGGGGAACTTTAACAAATACGATTGAATTACGTGGAGAAGATCTTAGCCTACAAGATTATATTACTGGAGTTACCAACTATATTATTCCGCCAACTGGAAGCGATGTTTATATGAAAGATTTTTCATATTCATTTAATCCATTAGATAATAAGTTCACTGCTGATATAGTATACGGGTATACTGATTATAGGAATGGTAACAGATTTTTGGTATAATGGTAACAATTAAATATAATAATGAGAATCCCTTTGAAGGCATATCTCAGACGCCATTAGTTGCTAGGAGGGAGGATTACGATCAGCAGAATTCTAAGTTAGCAAGAATAGACGTATTTATATTAAGAGGTAGAATAAAAAGAACTGCGTGTTCGGACGGGTTTCTCCCGTTATTTACACAGGTTCAATCTTTAATTAGGAAATTTTCTGTAAATTTCAAAAATTTTGAGATAATAGAAAATGGAACAACGGTATTTAGTTATCCGTATGCAATTATTGAGTCTATTGATTTTGATGAAGATAAATATTTTGATTTAGTTCCATATACAATCACTATAAAATGCTATAAAGAATCTTTTGCTGAGTTATATGGGGTAACTAATGTATCCGAGGATTACTCTTTTGATGAGAATGATGGCTGCATTGTATCAATAAGTCATTCTTTGACATGTCAGGGCTTAAACACTAATAATTCGGCATACGATAACATACGAAATTTTATTAATTCTAGAGCGGGTTACTTACCAGCATTTGATCCGGTCGGCTACTCTGTAGTATCTCCTATATTAACCTCTAGAAAGGAATCAATAAATAATTTTTATGGACAAGGTTCGTTAAATGAGACTTTTTTATTTGATAAATCAAATTTTTCTGGAACTAGAGATGTTATACAGAAATATGAGGTTAATCTAGCGGTATCTGATGGGAAATGTTCGGTTTCAGTAAATGGGACGATTCAGGGATCTATAAATGGAAATATAGATATTACAAGAGATTATTACCAATTATCATCTGTTTTTGCTGTAGCATTAAGAGAATATAACATATATAATCCAACTGGATCATTAAATTCTAATCCGATTTCAGCATCGTTTTCAGAAAATAAGTCGTCTAATATAATTACATATAATGTAGTTTTTGGAGATTATTATGACTCGGATCCATATGTTATAGATGCAACGACTATAACTATATCGGAGGGTATTAGATGTATCAACTGCTCTCTTAAAATAAAAAGTGATATAGGATGTATAGCAGAACGAAGTAGAAAGACGCAGGAATATCTGGATTCTTTAGATATTTATGACTATGTAATTAATAAATGGAATACATATGGAGATGGAAGTATAATTTCTACATTATACGATGATTACTCTGTATCATATGATGGAAATGACGGAAGTATATCTGTTTCTATAACTTACTGCTCTAATAATACTGATAGTTGCAACTGTTTAGAAAATATACGTTATAATCTATCATTTACTGATGCGATACATCAATTAGTAGAAACACCATCGTTAGAAGGTGAAGGATGTTATTCAATCCAAGACCTAAATATGCTAAATAGAGCAAAATTCGGTATAACTGGATCGGCAAGACCATCAAAATGCTGCGAAGAGTCTGTAGTAAATTCATTTATAGTGTCATTAGCTAATGACCTATTAACAAAATATTTTCACGCAACTGATATAATTTTAGATGAGTACAATATATCCTATTCATCTGATAAAAGTGTAGTGAATTTTACATTTTCATGGAATGGATATAAGTCAATGACTATGTCTGAGGATATATTCTATGGAATAGTTAATAATACAGGAGACAACGTATCAAATCTATTATTAGCAGATGGTGGTAGATTATTATTAACAACCGGAGGATTTTTAATACTATAATGGAATTTGAATACTATCTAGACCAAACACCGATAGACTCAAGTCATATATTAGAGAGTTGGTTATTTGATTCATCTTTAACAGATGGAGATTTTACATCTAATTATAGCTCTAATACTAAAAAGACAGAAATATCAAATACTGAAGGTATAGATAATTTTACTGCTATGATGATATTAGAGAATCTATCATCAGATTCTCAGATATTATTAAGTAATTATGATGGTGTAGACGGATTTATAGTAGGAATCAAATCTGGAAATATATTATTTGTAGACTGTCCTTATATATCTGAGACTTTTGTCTTCGATGAAATCGATCTATCAGTGAAATCCTGTATAGCTATTCAAAAAATTGGGAATTTGTTCTCAGTATATCTATTCGATTTAAAATCAGATTTGATAACTAGAGTTCAAACACATATATTTTCTCCTACAGCTACATTGGGATCATCTATAAACATTTTTATTGGAGGTGACGATTACTATATAAATTATTTAAATAGTAGAATTAGATTTTTCCCTGGAA
>JACCDG010032667.1_pt1 | contig 14258 bp, 14 predicted proteins | sample 7442471 | NCBI WGS metagenome assembly JACCDG01 (sample SAMN15323444, study PRJNA562643) | freshwater metagenome | isolation source: river surface water | place: USA:Blue River Watershed | collected 2017-08-17
CTATTTGTACAAAGCTCCCACAGTAAAAAATGACCATGCACCTTTGTTAATTCTCTTGCACGGCTTTGGTAGCAACGAGCAGGATTTATTTGGGTTGGCACCGCACCTGCCTGCAGGGTACAGAATACTCTCAGTACAGGCGCCTGTGGCATTGGGTCAGGGGGCATACGCATGGTACAAGCTCGATATGTCAACCGGTAAAACAGTGTACGATAAAAAAGAAGCAGAGCAGGCGCGTTTGCAGTTGCTGCGTTTTATAGATTCGGCCAAAGTAAAGTATGCTGCCACACAAGTGCATTTGCTGGGGTTTAGTCAGGGAGCGATTATGAGTTACAGTGTGGCACTTACACAACCTCAAAAAGTAAATTCTATCATGGCCTTAAGCGGGAGAGTATTGGAAGAGATTGCTGCACATGTAAAACCAACTTCCAAGTTGATGAAATTGCAGGTGTTTATAGGGCACGGCAAAAACGATCAGGTACTGCCTTTGCATTACGGGCAGGAAGCGAAAGCAGTTTGCACACGTGCACAAGTGAAACTCACGTATCAGGAGTACAACATGGCACACGAAATCAACCAACAGGAGCTGGCCGATATAGTGAAGTGGCTGAATGCACAACTGCGCAAGTGAGGACGACTCTCATTTTACAAATTCCTCGTCAGTCAATGTTTTCAAAAATGCTACCAGTGCCTTTTTTTCACTATCGGAAAGTTGCAGGTTGCTGATGTTTTCACGTTTGTTCATGATGGGATCAATGTAAGGCGAGTTCTTTACGCCCGAGTTGTAAAATTCCACCACTTGCTCCAATGTGGCATAACGCCCATCGTGCATGTAGGGAGCGGTGCGGGCAACGTTACGTAAAGTAGGGGTGAGGAATTTACCCAAATCTTTATCAGAGTTGGTTACCAAAGTGCGTCCTTTATCAAAGCCGTTGAATACATTGCTCAACCCGTTGTTGTGAAAACTGTTGTCGGTAAATAAGGGGTCGCTGTGGCAGTGAAAACAATCGCCCCGCTCGCTGAAAAAAATGAGCATACCGACATATTCTTCTTCCGAAAGGGAAGTTTTTTGTGCACGGTAACGGTCAAACTTCGAATCAGCACTCACCAGTGTGCGCATGTATTGTGAGATGGCATAGCAGATTTTAATTTTCAGTTCGTGGTAGGTAAGGTTGTTGAGGTTACTTATACCGAAAGCCTTTTTAAACATTTTGGGGTATTCAGGGTGAGTGTTGAGTCTTTGGAAAAGATCGACAGCATTGGTGTTAAAAAATTCCGCTTCAAAATCACCCATGCACAGGGTGTCGAGTACTTCTACTGAGCCCGTCCAGTTGTAGTAGGTTTTAAATGCCAGGTTTACATGAGGAGGCACGCTGTAACGAAAGCCGTTGGCTGCATTAAAAGTGGGTGCTGAGTACGACAACGACTTCATGTGGCAGGACGAGCAGCTTAATCCGTTGGAAGAAAGAATGGGGTCGGAGTACAGGCATTTGCCCAAGTCAACTCCTTCTACTGTTAACAGGTTTTGTTTAGATAAGTTGGGTTGCGGAAATCCGTCAGGTACTTTTAGGTAATACGGTGTGGCCGTTGTTACCGCAAGGGGTACATCAGGTTCATCGGTATTCCTGCACGATGTAACCGATGTGATGAGCAGCAGCGCAAGAACGAGTTTACTTAATCTCAAAAACATCTTTTCCATTGTTACGTATTATTTGCATGAGTTCTGGTATCCCCATCGTATAGTTACCATCCGTGTTAAAATTAAAATTATGCGGCTGTGTGTACCAGGCATTGATATTCATGGCCAGTGTAAGTTGGCTGGTTTTGTTTTGCTCCACAGTAAGCATAATGTTCAAAGGTTGATGATTTACCAAAGCCGCGTTGGTGCCCAGATGTACTGCGTACCCTTTGGGTGCACCGTTGGTGTTGAGGTATTGCCCCTCCAGTTTAATAAAGTGGTATCCGCCTCCCATCACATCGGGCCAACTCATGTTAATGTTGTCTAGGGTATTGGGTAAACTGTACGATTGGTTGGTAAGTGAATCTAACCCGATTAAAAACTGAATGGAGGTATAGGTGCCAACAGGAATTTGCTGTAATGTAATTTTTTCGACACCACGTGTAGCGTCTATGTAGTGCAATCCTTTGGTGAAAACCGCTTTTCCGGTGGCTGTTTTTAATACGGCATTAGAAAGATAGTACTGGAGCCGACTTACACTGTAGTAGTTCCCAGCTGCATTCTGATAAATCAGCGAATCGAAAAAAATTGCTCCACCATCTACTTCATGTGTAATATTCAGTTGCACATTTCCGGTGCTTAAAAAATCACTTTCCGCTTTGTCGTTTTTGCAGGAGTAAAAGAATACCTGATTGACCAACAGCAGGATCAACTGTGCCACAAGTACCAACGAGGTTTTTATTCCGGAATTCATAACTCAAAGTTCCTTCGTTATAAAGGCATATTCGTTGACTTTGGTCAAGGTTTTTGTGGCTTATACATCGGGATATTGCAGCGTTTAAAAATGATTTGACATGCCGCAAGCAGATGTGAAGATGATGTACAACCGCATTCAGCAGTTGAAAAAAGAAAAAGATGTAACCTTACTGGCTCACTACTATATGCCTGCTGAGTTGCAGTGTAAAACTACACAGGGTGGCATTGCCGATTATGTGGGTGATTCACTTGGTTTAAGTGTTGAAGCACAAAATACCCCGGCTCGTAATATTCTATTTTGTGGAGTACGTTTTATGGCCGAAACCGCCTTGGTTATTAACCCCGGTAAAAATGTTTTTATGCCCGATGTATCCGCAGGCTGTTCATTAGCCTCCAGTATTTCGGCTCAGGACGTGCGTGATTTGAAAAAGCAATATCCGGGTGTGCCGATAATGGGTTACATCAATACGTATGCAGAAACCAAAACCGAACTGGACATTTGTTGTACTTCCAGAAATGCAGTGGCCATAGCTTCATCGCTGGAGGGCGACCGTCTCATTTTTGTTCCCGATTTGTACATGGGGCAAAATTTGAAGCGGGTGATTGAAAAACAATGTGGCAAAGAACTTATTCTTTGGAAAGGTACCTGTGAAGTGCATGAGCAGTTTAATAACAGTATGGTAGAAGAGGAAGATGGCGACACAGAAATTCTGATGCATTGGGAGGTGCCGGGTGAAACGGTGAACACACAGTTGTCAAAACGCAAAGGAATTGTAGGCAGCACAGGCGATATTTTGCAGTATGTTCAACAAAGTACTGCCACCAGATTTCTACTTGCTTCGGAATGTGATTTAGGAGTGGCATTGAAAGAAATGAATGCCGGTAAGGAATTTATAACTCCCTGCATTAAATGTACCTACATGAAACAGAATACATTGGAAAAGGTACTGCAAGCTCTGGAAGCAATAGGCACAGCAGAGGAAGCCAACTACCGCATTACGCTGGAGGATGACATATTGCAGAAAGCTCGTCAGCCGGTGTTGCGGATGTTAAATTATAACTAAACAAAATTGAAATATTCAAAACGCATCATTTGTGCAGGCAACGGATTGGCTGCATTAAATCTGGCCCTGCATCTGGACGATGATACGCAACTACTCATTCTGGCTGCTGCTGATTTTTCAGCCACTAACAGCTATCTGGCCAAAGGAGGAATTGCTATTCCGTTGCAAGAGGAAGATGCCGAAAGTCATATACAAGATACGCTCACCGCAGGAGATGGCTTGTGTGATGAAGCTGTGGTAAGAGAACTTATTTACGAAGCCCCGGCCGTGGTAAATATGCTTAAGCGTTTCGGGTTGAATTTTGATCCGAGTCTTTCCCGCGAAGGCGGACACAGTTGTGCTCGTATTCACCACGTAGCCGATGAAACAGGAAAGCATGTAGTAAAAGCATTGTATCAACAAGTAAAGCGGAAAAAGAATGTTAAAATTCTGGCCGCTCACCACCTGTTGAATTTGTACATGGATCAAGGTGTTTGTGCAGGCGCCATTGCCGGAGACTGCGTTACGCAAAAAGTAAAATTGATTACAGCTGATGCCATTGTACTGGCTACAGGCGGTTGCGGTAATTTGTATCACTACCATACCAATGCGTCTTTTGCCAACGGTGAAGGTTATGCCATAGCAGAGCGGGCAGGTGCTCAGCTAACTGATATGGAGTTTGTGCAGTTTCATCCCACACGTTTATATGATCCTTTGCTGCAACATCATTTGTTGATTACAGAAGCCTTTCGCGGGGCAGGTGCGGTACTGCGCGACCGCGCGATGCGCGATCTGATGGCAGATGTACACCCCTTGGGAAGTCTGGCTCCACGCGATGTGGTGAGCCGTAGTATGCACACCTGCATGAAGGAATCAGGCCTTGATTTTCTGTGGCTCGATTTTTCAAAAGTGGATATGGAAGTGATGCAACGTGATTTTCCTGCATTGTTTAGTATGTGTACGCAAAAGGGATATCTAAAAAATAAGCGGATACCTGTAACACCCGCTGCGCATTTCATGTGCGGGGGAGTGGTTACTGATACGTTCGGGGCTACCACCATTCCGGGATTATATGCAGTTGGTGAAGTGGCCCGTACCGGTTTGCACGGTGCCAATCGCTTAGCCAGTAATTCCCTGATGGAGCTATTGGTTATTTCTAAACGACTGGCAGAACGTCTTAATGAAACAGGTAAAGTAAACAAGCACCAAACAATTGAACTACCTACCACATCTGAGCATCCCCATGCGGTTTATGCTGATCCGGTTTTGCGTAAGGTGAAACGCATTATGTGGGAATATTTTGGTATAGTAAGAAATGCTGTCTCCATGCAACATGGTTTGGAGGAATTGTATCAGTTGGAGGCCTGTTTACCACCATTGTCGCACTCAGCTGATATTGCACTACAACAAACCCATCATGCAGTTCATGCAGCCACATTGATTGCCCGCAGTGCATTGATGCGTAAAGAAAGCAGGGGGTGTCATTACCGTGAAGATTTCTCAGCAGCGTATCATACACTTCAGCAAAAGAACAGGGAAATCTGGTAGATATCAGTTAAGCTATTCAACGATTTTCCCACTCAGCATAACAGGAGTCGGTTTCATAAAGACGAATGCGCATAAGAGCAATGTGCTGGGGTAAAAGCGGTTTTATTTTTTCAACCATGTAGCTCAGTAAGTACTCCGCAGTGGGCTCGCCATCAATCCAGCATATTTTGTTCACCAGATTTTTAGTAGCAGAGAGATTGATGGTATTGCGTTTAAGCAGCAAGGAGTGGTCAAAGTCTTTGAGAATGCTGTTCTCTACAATTTTTTTCAAATCCTTAAAATCGAGGAGAATATTGTTTTCATTAAAATTGGTGCCGGTTACGGTGACGTGTAGTTTGTAACCGTGGCCATGTATTTCCCTGCATGAACCGTTGTAGCCTGAAATGGCATGAGCCGCTTCAAACTGAAATATTTTTGTAACGCTAATCATAAGAATGTTGTCTACGTTTCATTTCTTTTTTGAGCATATCGAGTTCGCGATTCATTTGTCCGTTTACTGAGGTATTTTCTTCAGCTCTGCGCATCAGGTAGGGGATGGCTTTTTCTACCTCGCCATAAGGCAAGTATTTGGAAGCATGATAACCGTGAGCAGCCAGATTAAAAGTGATATGGTCGCTCATGCCGTACAATTGTGAAAACTGCAGTTTCTCCATCGGGTTGGTAACATTGTACTTTTTCAAACAGTCAATGGCATATTGAACGCTTTCCTCATTGTGTGAGGCAATGCAGGTAATTACCACCTCATGGTTTTGCAGACAAATTTCGGTGGCCTTGTTAAACGATTTATCCGTGTCCGATTTTTTTTCAAATACGGGATTAGGCAATCCTGCCTCTGCGGCATGGCGGGTTTCTTTTTCCAGATAGGCTCCACGTACCAGTTTAATGCCACACAGGTAACCCGATTTTCTCGCGCGTGCAATGGCTGCCTGCAAATAAGCTATTCTGTCGGTACGGTACATTTGAAGGGTGTTGAATACAATTACCTTTTCGTGGTTAAATTGTTTCATCATTTGCTCGGTTAAGGAATCAATCACCTCCTGCATCCAGGTTTCTTCCGCATCAATGTACACCATAATATTTTTTTCTGCAGCAGCACGGCAAATATCTTCAACATGTTTTCTAAAACGGTTGTATCGGTTTTGTTGTGAGCTGCTCAGTTGATTATGGGTGTGATTAATCTGAGTGAGAAAATCAGGGTCTTCCAGGCCCGTGAGTTTTACGCTAATAAAGTCTGCTTTTGTGCCGTTCACCTCAGCGTTGATGTTTGCAATTATTTTTTCAGCATTACGATTAAAAGCTTCTTCACTTTTTTCGCCTTCCGATACATAGTCTAAAACAGCCATTACGCGGTAATCGTGCAGGTGACGTATGGTTTGAAATGCTTCGGCTTCATTTTCTCCCGAGCAGAAAACCTTAAATACTGTAGAGCGAATCATTCCTTTGAAAGGAAGATTATACTGAAGAATAAGTTTGGCTGCATACGAGAGTATTTTTACCAACCAGGGGTAATGAAGCAAGGTAAACACCAGTTGCGTGAAACGTATTTCCTTATCCGTTTTATGGGCGTAAGCAGTTTTAAGTTCATTAAATGATAGCGTACTCATGTTAGGCGAATTTTATCTCAGTGGATGTTTTTTCTTTTTTGTCGGTTACCTGTTTGCGTTGTTTAATGTTGCAGGCAACGTAATTGCGTAGCAGTACAATGGCCAGCAGGCCTAAGGTGATCATCAGTACAACACCTGAATACACAAAAAGCAGGAACCAGTTACTCAGCCCGCTCATCATAGTGCTGAAGGAAGTGTAGGTATTCCCCATTTGCCACAAACCTTTTTCTACACCGGCTGCGTTAAGGGAGAACCAGAAAATAAGCAAAGCCACCTGTGTGCCCCAAAAAGAAATGTTCAGCCATTTTTTATTTGTTTCAGCGGGGTAGCAACCGGTGTTTAAGAATTCAAAACAAGCGGCCAGCAATATCATGGTGTTGATGCCGATGGTTGTTCCCATAGCATGGGCAACGGTAACGTGAGTGCCATGTGTGTACAGATTAAATGCAGGTATAGACATGACAATGGCCTGTCCCATGTTGATGAATACCCATAGTTCTGAAGCCATTAAAAAACGATAGGGGAAGTAGTGGTAGTGCTTTTGCATGCTGCTTAAACTTTGTTTCCAGGTGTAAATGATGCGTGCAAAAAATATCCATTCCGTCATGCTTACGGTATAACCCACATAACGTACATACGCATCGGTAGGAAGGGTGTAAACGTGGTGCCCCCAGTTGAACATGAGATTAAACAATCCTAGGAAATACATGGCAAAGGAGAGCTTGCTGTAAGCTACGTTTTTGTCATTACTTATTTTTTCCATCAGGAATATGGCAGTACCGTAAAGCAGTTGGTTCCATGAACCTACCAGTGAACCATTGGCTTTCCATTGAATGGTCATGTCGGTTACAAAGTGTTCGCGGAAGTAAGGAAACAACCACAGGTAGTTTTCAATAAAGGTGAAAAGAAAAAACACCAAACCTGTCATCCACATCCACAAGTAAACGGGCCATTGATGTATGGTTTTCGCAACTTTGATGAAATTGATAATAAACAATAGCCAGGCTATGGCAATGGGCAATGCAGGCCAAGGATTAAACTCCCAATATTCTCTGCCACCAAAATTGCTGTTCAGGTAATTGTAGAAAATCCACACAATGGCAATTACCCATAAAGTCAGTTGTGCAGTAGCAAGTTTGGCTGAAAGCAGGTGCCCGTATTTGTACCACAATCCGCTGTATACGCAACCGGTTGCTCCCAGTATAATCCAGAACAAAACAGAGGAAACGTGCATGGGGCGCAACGCAGAAAAACCTGTACTGCTGTTTTTCCATAAGTCGGGATAGAGATAGCTGTGTGCTGCCGTTACACCTAAGCCCAAGCCAAGCAACAGCATAAGCAGTGCCAATGCCAGAAAAGTTTTTGCTATAGGTTGAATAGTGTTAGTCATGTTGTTGTTCAATCATTCCGTTCCACAATATTTTGTAGGAGGCTGGTCGTCCGTTTCCTGTAGCATCCGCTGCTCTCAGAAATGCCAGTAGTCGGGTAAGTTCTTCATCAGTTAAATCAAACACCGGCATTTGCTTGTTGCGGCTTTTGAGTAAGGCATGAATGTAGGTGCTGTCTTTACCGGGTGACGACATCAGGTTGGTTAAGTCGGGTCCCAGATAACCACCTAAACCGTAAAGCTGATGGCAACTCTGACAATTGTATTTTTGCCATACCAAACGCCCTTCTCCGGCTGATGAAGCTGCATGTTGCAGTCCAGTTGTATGGCGTAAAGGTGCAGTGTAAATAGAAAATGAATAGGCCATAAAAAACACACACAAAACAATGAAGATATGTCGCGGGTGAATTTTCATAGTTGCTCGAAACGGGCCTGAAAGAATCTTAAATATTTAGGTTCGTACACCATTTTTAAACCTCTGATTTTATCTCTGCGCTCCAACACAGCAGCAGCCGATTCAGCAATTACATCCATGTGTGCCTGTGTATACACCCTGCGCGGAATGGTAAAACGTACCAACTCCAGTTTGGGGTAATAATTTTCTCCGTTGGCTTTTCTTCCGGCTGAAACAATACCACGTTCCATGGTGCGCACACCTGAGTCAGTATAAATTTCAGCAGCCAGTGTTTGTGCAGGAAACTGGTCTTGGGTAAGGTGAGGCAAAAATGCTTTCGCGTCTACAAATATGCCGTGTCCGCCAATGGGTTTTACAATGGGGATACCATATTCCTGCATTCTGTGCCCTAGGTATTCCACCTGACCCACACGAGCCTTCTGGTGATGGTCGTCAACACTTTCGCCAATGCCCACTGCAATGGCTTCCATATCTCTTCCTGCCAATCCGCCATAAGTATGTAAACCCTCATACACTACCACCAGATTGCGTGCTTCTTCATATACATCCCATTCGTTGGTTGCCATAAATCCGCCAATGTTGACCAAGGCATCTTTTTTGGCACTCATGGTGGCACCATCTGTCAGCGAACAAATTTCTTTCACAATCTCTTTCACTGATTTTGTGTTGTACCCTTTTTCGCGCTGTTGAATGAAGTAGGCGTTTTCAGCCACACGGGTCATGTCGTGTATAATACGTATACCGTTTTTTTTGGTGTAGGCTCTCAGCTCTTTCAGATTTTTGATGCTGATAGGCTGTCCGCCTGCCATGTTTACATTGGTGGCAATGCTCACATACGGAATTTTTTCAGCTCCGTATTTTTTTACTATAGCCTCCAGTTTGTTCAGGTCAACGTTACCTTTAAAAGGATGTTCATTCAGCGGGTCGTGTGCTTCATCAATGATAATGTCGTGGAATTTTCCTCCGGCTAATTCCTGGTGCAAACGGGTAGTAGTGAAATACATATTTCCGGGAACGATGTCTCCTTTTTTAATGAGCACCTTTGACAGAATATTTTCAGCACCTCGCCCCTGGTGTGTTGGGATGATGTATTTGTAGCCGTAATATTTCTGAATAGCGGCCTCCATTTTATAGAAGCTGCTGCTGCCCGCATAGGCTTCGTCACCCAGCATAAAGGCACTCCATTGACGATCGCTCATGGCATTGGTTCCGCTATCGGTAAGCAAATCAATGTACACATCTTCCGAGCGAAGTAAAAATGTGTTATATCCTGCTTCTTTCATAGCCTTTACCCGTTGGGCACGTGTGGTCATTTTGAGCAGTTCAATCATTTTCATTCTGTAGGGCTCTGCCCATGAACGTTTGATTATTTGTTTTTTCATTTTTAGTTGAATTAAATTTTACTCCTCACTAGTTTCAGCAGTCAGCCGGATGTTTATTTTTAAGGAGGTGGTTGATTTAATGGAGTTGGAAATCAGACACGCTTTTTCAGCTTTCACCAGTATACGTTCGGCTTTTTCTCGGTCTTCGTCATTGTACACGGTAAGAGTGGGTTCCAGCTCTATGTGTGTCATGGCATATCTGCCATCGGTTTTGGTTAGTATGCCCCTCGATTTACATTCAAAATCGATGTAGTCAAATTTTGAAAATTCAGCAACGGCTAAAAAAGTTGTCATGAAGCAACTGTTTACAGCTGCGGTAAACAGGTGTTCAGGCGACCATATCCCGTGCATACCTCCGTTAAATTCAGGCGGAGTGGCAACGGTGATGTGCTCGTGTATTCCCGGAGCTTTCATGGTTCCTTTTTTAAGTTCCAGCCAGTTGATGCTTACTTCATATTCGTGTGATTCCATGTGTTCGTAAATTATATTTTTTCAAATTTGGCGGTGAAGTGTCTTAAGAAAGGGGGCTCATAGGTGATGCGGTAACCGTGTTGTTGATTACACATGTCGAGTATATCGTCAAATACATCCAGTACATAATCAATGTGGCTTTGTGTGTATACTCTTCTGGGAATGGCTAAACGTACCAGTTCATTCTTGGCCGGTACCAGTTTGCCCTCCTTATCGTAATGCCCGAACATTACACTACCCACTTCCACACAACGGATGCCGCCTTTAATGTAAAGGTCGCACACCAAAGCCTGTCCGGGGTATTCTTCCACGGGAATGGCAGAGTATAATTTTTTAGCATCAATGTAAACGGCATGTCCGCCAATGGGCCACACTACCGGAATTCCTTTGGCTTTGAGGTGTTCACCCAGATAAGCTGTGCTTCGGATACGGTAATGCAGGTAATCGGCATCAAAAACTTCTTTTAATCCGATGGCAAGTGCTTCCATGTCTCTGCCGGATAAACCACCGTAGGTAGTAAAGCCCTCAGAGATAATGAGCAGGTTGGTGCATTTGCGTGCCATCTCTTCGTCCTGCAGGGTAAGCAATCCACCCATGTTCACGAGTCCGTCTTTTTTCGCACTCATCACAAAGGCATCACCTAAGCGCAACATTTCTTTGGCTATTTCTTCGTAGGTTTTGTTTTCGTAGCCTTGCTCGCGGTGTTTTACAAAGTAACTGTTTTCAGCAATACGACAGCCGTCTATCACCAGCAGCAATCCGTGTTCATCACATATTTTGCGCAGGCCTTTTACATTGGCCATACTCACCGGTTGTCCCCCTGAAGAGTTATTGGTAACGGTTATAATTACTGCGGCAATTTTTTCTTTGCCGAATTCTTTGATGAGTTCCTGTAGTTTGTCTAAGTCAATGTTTCCTTTAAAAGGTAAATCAGCCTGCGGGTCCAGTGCTTCTTCAGGCAGAATATCAATGGCCGTTGCACCAGTAAATTCTATGTTGGCACGTGTAGTATCAAAGTGCGTGTTGCTAATGAATATTTTATCAGGCCCGCCCAATAAGCCATATAAGATGCGCTCTGCTGCACGGCCCTGGTGGGTTGGTAAAATGTAAGGCATACCGGTAAGTTCTTTGACTACACTTTCCAAATGCACCCAACTTCTGGCTCCGGCATAACTTTCATCCCCCATCATTATACCGCTCCACTGTTTATCACTCATGGCACCGGTTCCGCTATCAGTCAGCAGGTCAATAAATACATCATCAGAACGTAAAAGGAACGGATTATTTCCCGCTTTTTCCAAGGCAGTCTTGCGGTATTCTTCTGTAGTAATTTTTAGCGGCTCTACCATTTTTATTTTAAACGGTTCGGCCAACGTACGTAATCTGTTATTCTCCATGTGTTGTATAGTTTATCGTATTCAAATAATTTTTAAGTGATTCTTCCCAGTGTGGCATCAGGTTAACACCTCTGCGTTTGAGCAGGGAGTTTTCCAACACGGAATATTTAGGACGGGCAGTTTTTGCAGGGAAATCGGATGAGTTGGCCTGAAATAAATTTACATTGGAATTACTGTTTCGGAAGATGGCATCAGCAAATTCATACCAACTGCATTGTCCTTCGGAAGTCATGTGCGTAATTCCCTGCACATCACTCGACAGTAAGCGGGTTAATTGTTTAGCCACATCAGCTGTAGCAGTAGGAGAAACAAATTCATCGTTTACCACCCGCACTTCTCCTTTTTCCCTCGCCAGTTTCAGCATCAACTGGATGAAGTTTAATCCGTTTTTTGCTCTGCACGGATGGGTGCCGTATAAAGCAGATACCCGGGCAATCAGGTAATCACCCCCTTCTGCTTCAATCTTTTTTTCGCCCATCAGTTTTGACAGTCCGTAAACGTTTAACGGAGCAGCATTGTCTGTTTCAGCATATGGTTTGTTTTGTTTACCGTCAAAAACATAATCGGTGCTGATGTGAATGAATCGTGCACTTCTGTATCGGCATATGCGGGCCATAAAGCCGGGTGCATCAGTATTGATTCGTTTAGCCATGGCCATATCCTTCTCGCAGGCATCTACATTGTGAAATGCTGCGGTATTAATAACTACCTGTGGCTGCACGCGCATAATCTGATTTTTTACTTCCATCAGATTGCCTATGTCAAGGTCCTCATGTGTGAGTGCGATGACCTCCTGACCAGCATTAGTCATGGAGGTTACAATATCAGCTCCCAGTTGGCCGTTTGCTCCTGTTACTAATATTTTCATGCGGTGAGTGTAAGTGATTCAGACAGCATTATTTTTTGGAACACACTGATGTTGTAGTATTTTTCATCACCAAAGTCGCGGAATAAATCCACATGCTCATGTAGGTCACTGAGAATATCCATACCATTTTGTAAGGGATTAAAGTTTAGTAGTTGTTTTGCTTTATCTGTACTTACCTTATAGTTGCGGTAGTCTTGTTTTTCAAGATTTTTCACTGCTATATCGTTGCCATATTTTTCTTTGATAAAGCCGACTACCGATGAAGCCAGTTCTCCGATGGTAGCGTTGAAGGAACTGATGTTGAAGATATGTCCACCGTTAAGCATGGCTTCAATGCCGTTGTGATAAGCCACGCACAAATCATTTAACCCCAAAACGGGGCGCCATATTTTGTAGTTGCTGAGTGTGATTTCTCCTTTTTGAAGTGCGTTTTTGAACATGGTATTCATGGCCAGATCCAATCGCATTCTGGGGCTGTAACCGCTCACGGTTCCCTGACGAAAGCAAAGTACCGAAAAATTTTCATCGGCTATAGCCAACAAAGTTTGTTCTCCCTGTAGTTTGGATACACCGTAAGGATAATTGCTTACCGCAATGTCCTGTTCTGTAAATGTTCTGTTGTGTGTATAGCCGTACACGGAGCAGGAACTGGCAAACAACATGCGTTTTACTCCGGCATCTTTGGCAATGTAGCCGATGTAGGCAGGTAGTGCAGTATTGTAAATGAAATTGGCTTTCGGAGAAAATTCCGCCATAGGATCATTGGATAAACCGGCCAGAAAAATGATGGCATCATAAGGAGCTACATCTTCAGGTTGCAGGTTAAAAATATCCATTTGCCTCACCGGAATATCATCGGGCAAACTGTTGCCGAACCAGCAAAGGTCAACCACATCAATATCATATCCTGCTCTTTTAAGGTAAGGGCATAGCACGCTGCCGATATATCCGCAGCCACCCAATACCATTATTTTTTTCTTACTCATGGTGTTATTTATTTAATCAAATCTGATGTAGGTGTTTTAAGCCATTGGGCCAATGTCGGAGCGACTTTATCTTTTGCAGAAAGAACAGGTTCTATATCGGGCCACACAATGCCCACCTCCGGGTCGTTCCATAAAATACCTGATTCAGCTTTGTTGCTGTATATACCGGTGCACTTGTATTGAATTTCGGCAAAGTCGCTGGTTACACAAAATCCACGTGCGAATCCGGCAGGTGCCCAAACCATTTTTTTATTTTTGGCAGACACGTATTCTCCGTACCACTGTCCCAGCGAAGGAGAGTTTTTGCGAATGTCAACAGCCACTAAAAATGCCTCTCCTAATGTAACACGCATCAGTTTGCCCATGGGTGGTTCCCATTGAAAATGTAAACCACGCACCACACCATACGAGGAGCTGGAGTGATTGTCCTGCACAAATTCATCTGTTATACCCAATGCTTGAAATTGATCTTTACGGTATACTTCAGTGAAGAAGCCTCGTTCGTCTTCGAATACTTCCGGTTGTAACACCATCAGTCCGTTTAATGCTTCGTTAATCAGTTGAATATTCATAAGGAGTGTAGTTTTTTAATTGAGTGCAGGTCTTTCTTTTTTTGCCGAAGTATTCCCATACAATACTGCCGTTGTATAGAAAACGTTTCACCTCTTTATCAGCAACCGTGCGCATACTTTGCACCGATTTTCTTTTGCGCAGGATGAGTAC
>JACCDG010714718.1_pt1 | contig 14258 bp, 19 predicted proteins | sample 7442471 | NCBI WGS metagenome assembly JACCDG01 (sample SAMN15323444, study PRJNA562643) | freshwater metagenome | isolation source: river surface water | place: USA:Blue River Watershed | collected 2017-08-17
GATGTAGCGCGAAAGAGCGTCATTTAATGAAGATATCGATCAAGCGTCAATTTTTATCAGTGAACATCTAACTTAAGACGAATTCCCGGTGGTAGAAATACCACCGTGTTATCTTCTTGGTGGCAATAGAGAGGGGGAAATACCTGATCCCATCCCGAACTCAGAAGTCAAGCCCCTCCTTTCCGATGGTACTGTGCACAAGAGTACGGAAGAGTAGGTCGCCACCAAGTTTTCCTTCGCCCCGCTAGCTGTAAAAGTTAGTGGGGCTTTTTTTTATTCAAACAGGGGCTTTTTCCTCTCCTTTTAGAGATAATAGTAATTCAGCAGCTAAAGCTTTTTCCTTTTGGCGTTCCCTGTAGTCTCTGTGGTAGTCAGCTTGTTTACGATGAAAACCTTCAGGGTCCTCTTTTAGTTGGCGTGCCCTCGAGGCTTTGTGGTATTTAGCTTGTTGATCACGAAAACCTTTAGGGTCCTCTTTTAGTTGGCGTTCCCTGTAGGCTTTGTGGATTGCAGCTTTTCGTTCTAGAAAAGCTTGAGGGTTCTCTTTTAGTTTGCGTTCCCTGTAGGCTTTAGCCCTTGCAGCTTCTTTAGCATGAAAATTGGGGTCGTTTTTGTGTTTATTCCAGTAGCGTTGCTTTGCAGCTCTTTTTGCATCGAGAAGAGGAGTCTTTTCTGGGTTATTTTGGCCTGTTGTAGCTTGTGCCGCTTGGCCTACTTTTTCCCCTGTAGCAGCATTAGGGACTTCTTGAGTAAGGATTTCAGGGTCATGACCTGGGGCTTCGGGAAATGAAGTAGGATTAACTTGTAAAAGTCTTGTGGATAAATCAAGAGGAACAGAGGGGATTTCAGCGGATTGTAGCTCTTTTTGTCCAAAAAATGTTGCTGCTACCGCTTGAGTTGGATTGCCTTGTGGGACCAACCTAGGTAGGGGAAACTGGTTAAAAAGGACTGGTACAGTTGGTGGCGTCAGACCATTATAATAAGACATGCTAACCCTTGTTTTTAAAACGTGTGTTATTTTTTAATATTTTATATATTTATTTTTTTTGTTTCAATATATTTGTTAGTATAAATTTTTTGTGTTTATAAATATATCGATCTTGATTCAAGAATTGGCTTGAGTAAAATTTAAATTAAAACATATGCTTCTGATTGTGAGTATCTTAAAGATGTGTTGACTGCGAGACTAACAAGTCAAGCAGGTATGAAAGTAGGGCTTAGTGATCCGGCGGTAGAAAGTGGAATCGCCGTCGCTTAAACGACAAGCAAAATTGGTGAGGCTTTTTTTGTTGTTCAAACAGGGGTTTTCCCTGTAATAATTCACCAGCTGACCTCGATTGCTCCTCCGTAGCCCTTCTGCGGTTCTTGGAGGTTATGTCTTGTGCAGCTCTTCTAGCAACAAAAGTTTTGTCGGTTTTTTTGAGCTCCCAGTATTTTTTGTGTTTTGCAGCTCTTTTTTCATCGGGGAGAAGAGCCTTTGTTGGGTTATTTGGGCCTGTTATAGCTCTTGCCGCTTAGGCTACGTGTTCTCCTGTAGCAGCTAGTTCATTACGGATTTCTTGAGTAGGAATTGCAGGGACATGACCTGCGGCTTCCGGAAATGAAGCAGAATTAACTTGTAAAAGTCTTGTGGATAAATCAAGAAGAGGAGGGAGGAGGGCTTTATCGGATTGTAGGCGACTGGGTTCAAAAAATCTTGCTCCTACCGCTTGAGTTGAATTTGGCTGTTACTTCTTTGCGAATTCCTTTCTTGATCCAACCGTAGGGGGGGATGTACTCCATCCATGAAGTAGATCGTTTCGTTTTCTGGCAGTCAATTTCGAAGCTTCTCGTATGCAGCTAACCACTCTTTTTCCTGTTCTTCATTTGCTTTATTAGGAAGGATAGCCGGTTTTTTTGTAAGAAAAGCCGTGCTTTTCTAACGAAGCTCTCAGGCCAGGAACTGTAGGTAATCCTAAATGTTGACTGTACATAAGCCACAATATCTTGGTGTAGAGTTAGGTGTGCTCCTGTAAATGCTCTTCGAGTTGCTTACACTGTTCTGCTGAAAGCTTTCCAGCAGATCCGCCACGTTCTGGTCGTAACTTCTGAGCAAAATCAAAATTTTCATTCACGAACGGTATGTTCAACAAAGCCAGAGAGCATACTAAATTTTTAGGTTGGTGGACAATCTCTTAGGAATACCGATTCTAGAACAATAAAATATTTAAGAAGTTTGATGTTAATGGTGTTTGGTGTAGTATATATTATATAATGTATAAAAAATCAATTGAGGTTTTTTATGAGTGTTTCATTAAATAGTTTATCTGCTAATGCGCACGTTTATAAACTTAATTCCCGTTCTGTGGAGATAGACGAGCTCCCTACCTTATCCGCATCGACTCAAGGATTTGTACAAAGACGCTGTAGGATTTTTCTGCCGAGCTTTAAACAGGATCTCACAGCCCCAGTGCAAGAGGTTTTGACCGGGCGTTCTCAATTGCTTCAGAAACAAGGAAGAGAACATGTCGTGCTATTAAGAACCTCCCTTCTTGTTGTGTGTGTCGTGGGGGTTGTTTTTGCTGCTTTGTTTTTTGGTTTTCCCGAGATTGCCCTTTTGGCTGCCATTTCGGGAATCTTGTTAGGCTGTGGAATTTTCGTCTCGTTGAAACAGAAAGAAACCAAAATCCTCGAAAATCAACCAAGAGAGACAGTCTACGATCCTCAAGGGGATATCCAAAATTCTTTACAGACGGCCTATGGATTTTATCAACAAGGAACTATTCAGCAAGCACTGGATCAGGTTGAAGAATTTGAAAAACAGGCTAAAGTCGTACAAGATAGATTTCTTCTACAACCGATAGGGACGAGTAAGCACCAGCAGAAGATCCATCACCTTAAGACGTTGAGACGGTACAAGAGTACACTATATGAAAAACGCTGCATTCAAAAAGAGGCCGCAGAACGAGAAACTGCCAGAAAAGAATTGAAAGCCTATATTGAATTTTTTAAGCAGTTTTCATTGTGAGTTGTTGTCGAGGCGTATGAGCGTCGAGTAAAAGAAGGGGAGACGTTTCTCATCGCCTATTTGGATGCTCGGTTGAGTGCGATAAGAGAACGGGGGTGTTGCCTATGAACCTCAATAGAGTCTCAATCAACAAAGAAAATACACTCTCTTTTTGATAAGATTAATTCCGGTCGTTTTGACAGGCCTCATAAGGTAGAACTTCAACGATGTATCTGGAAGACAGGAATATGTAGGAAATGTATTTTTGTTTAAAAACCGGCTCGAAGATGTTCGGATGATCGTGTCTCGGATGATTTTGGAAAATGAGATCCCTTTCAGCTTTTTTGATAAACGCTCTTTTATACGACCAATTTTTGCTGATGATGCCCACGAGTGAGGTGGATCTATTTGTCGTTAGCGTTAAAGCCTGGAAGCAACACTTAAAAGAGATTCTCATTTTGAAGTGGGTGGGGTATATACGAAAGATATGCCTTTTTCTCATATTTTGCTCACGCTCTTGGTCGTTGTTGTGTGGGGATTTAACTTTGTTGTCATCAAAGAAGGGATGCAGCAGATGCCCCCCCTGCTCTTGGCGTGTACGCGTTTTTTTTTGACGAGCTTTCCCTCGATTTTTTTTGTCAAAAGACCAAAAATCCCGTTTAAGATGGTTGTGGGGTATGGACTTTTGATGTTTGTGTTCCAGATCTCATTTTTATTTATGGGAATTAATGAGGGAGTTTCACCCGGGATCGCATCGCTTTTGACACAGGTCCAGGTATTTTTTACGATTTTGCTGGGGGCATTATTTTTTTATGAGAGACTCCATCGTTGGCAAGTGTTGGGCTCTCTTCTGGTCGTGGCTGGAATTAGTTTAATTGCTGTCCACTTGGATGGGAGCGTCACGCTTCGTGGCTTTTTCTTTATCATTGCAGGGGCAGCTTCTTGGTCTTTCGGGAATGTTATTTCTAAAAAAATGGGAAAAGTTGATATGACAGCTCTTGTTGTGTGGGGAAGTCTCATTGCTTGGCCTCTTTTATTAGGGGCTTCTTATCTTTTGGAAGGAACAAGTGATATACTGGGGATTTTTCAGAGTCTTAATTGGATCTCGTGGGGATCTATTTTCTTTATTGCGTATCCAGCAACTATTGTCGGATTTGGTCTGTGGAGTTGGCTCCTTCACCATCACCCGCTAGGCGTGATCGCTCCTTTTAGCGTGCTTGTGCCGATCTGCGCTCTGGCGAGCTCTATTTTAGTTTTAGGAGAGCCTTTGGAAATGTGGAAGGTAGGGGCTTCACTTTTGGTGATCGGAGGTTTATGCGTGAACGTGTTTGGCCCAAAGATTTTTAGGCGAAGAAATGGCTAGTTTTCGCAAGAAGAGCTGCTGATCGTTCCTGTTATTATAGGGGCAGGGGTGTTATCTGTACTTAGGGGATCTAGTTTAAAGATCGCGCTACCAGACTGTGTAAGTTCGATACCAGGTGGTGCATCATTTAAAACGAGCTTTAGGCACATATCTCCCCCATCAGTCATGGTTAGAATTCCAGAACTGTTCGCCGAGCCAAAAAATCTGTTATTAAAAACGTTTGCCGTTATAGGAGCGCTCCCTCCAAACCCCGATGCCATCCAGATTCCATAACCTGCTCCACTTGCAGAGGCATCTGCAAAAGAGTTGTTATTGCCTATTGTTGTTGTAATGGCTGCAGGGGTGAATGAATGAATGTTAATACCACTAGAATCGGAAATTCCTGATGCGATTGCCCGAATTTGGTTCCACTCGATGGTCGTATTGGCTGTTCCTGAGCCATCAGCAAGGACCAGCAGTCCGTAACAAACTCCATTATTTGTTGCATCACAAGAGATCGTGTTGCTTGAAATGTGAGTATTCAGTGTTCCAGCGTGGTGCCAGATCGTAATACCTGAAAGATTATTGGCGCCCGTAGTATTTGTAAGGACAGAAGCTGTGTTTCTCGAGATGGTAGCGTTGCACACGCCTTGCAAGCTATGGCTAGTGAGAACGGCAATACCGGTTGCTGCGTTCAAGCCTGAGATGTTCACGGTATTATTGACAATAGATACGGTATCGATTCCTGTAACTTGAATGCCTTGGCAGGCATTGGTAGCATTTAAGAAGGAGATGTCGTTGTTGTGAATCGATGCATTTCTGACCCCAGTTGTTGGATGCAAGGTCGCACTTCCGCCTAGAATGCCATAACCGGCAGCAGAACCTATCATTGAAAATCCTGAAATTTCATTATTGTCAGCCAAGGTGACAATAGCTCCTCCCGAAGTCGTGGTGGTTAGAAGGGGGGCCTTAGGGGAAAGAGAGGGAATTGAAATCAGTCCTAAAGAAGTATCGAGGACTTGTGAGATCCCTGCTCCAAAAAATTTTTGATTGGGTTGTAGAGTAATGCCTTGATCCATTCCCGTAGTTGTTCCATCTCCAGAGAAAACATAAATCACATCGTGGGGCGAGGAGTTTTGCTGTGCTTGCAGGAGAGTGGGATAGGGAGACTCAAAGGTTCCGCTGGAGTGGCTGGTGTTATTGACAAAAATAAAGTGAAAAGGAAGCCCTGTGGCCGGATTCAGAGCAATTAGAGAGTCATCTTTGTGATTGATGACCATGATCTCAAAGCGATCCACGGGACTCATAGAGCGTTCTCTCAAGCGCATTTCCTGGGAGCAAGAAGTATTTTTTCTTTTTTGGATCATTTTTTTAGGACCAAAAGGGAAAACAAAACTGAGCTCTCCTTGGCCAATCCAGTGAAAGACAGGATCATAGGACGCATTGCCTTCGACTTTAATGTGTTGTAAAAAGGAGCCGGAGATACGCACTTTAAAGCCGCTAGCATTTTGATCAAATTTTTGAAAGTAGTAGGGGCCAAAAGCTCCGTAAAATTCCATATTCTTCATTTTTTTAATATGGATCCCCGCTTCGATATTAACCCCTTTCATGGCAAATTGCTTGGAACGTGACAGGTAGAGGTTATGATCGGAAAAATAGCCAAAACGCGTGTTATAGTATGGGCTGACCGTTGTTCCCACAGGAAAATAGCCATTGAGTCTAAAATCCCATACTTTACCTAAGGCTTCCCATCCTAAAGAAATTTGGTTGTAGTTTTGTCTAGAGGTTGCTCTGTAGTCGTAATAGGCATTCAGGCCGTAGACAAAAGAGGGGGTGATAAAACGGAGCCCAGCCCCTAGATTAGTGGCTAGACGCCCATTATTAAAGACATGGATTCTTCCATCTAGGAAGGGAACAATAGGATTACGCAAGATAGAGGGGGCTAGGAAAAGATTAAGACTCGTATAGCCTTTTGTATATCCAATTCCTTTTCCTTCAATGTGACGCATTCCTGCTTGATAGGGACGAGGAGAGACCCCACAAGAGGCTTTCTCTTGGGGGAATCGGACATTCTCTGGGGGAGAATCTTGAGTCGCATCCGCTGTCAGGGACTGTTCGAAAAAAAATTCACCATTCTCAAGAAAAATATCCCGAGGAATGTTTACGCGTGCGACCCCGTAGCAGCTGCAGGCGATCAAAGAAAAAATAAGAGCAGAGTATTTGAGCATAAAAACATGGTTGTACAATTTTATTTGTTTTTGCAAAAGATTTTTTTTATCCCCTAGGGGTTCGCTCCATCTTAAATTTTAGGTTGTAGAAAAAAGAAGGCATTTGCTAAGCTCTCCGTTTCTGTAACGAACAAGAAAGTACGAACCGTTTTCTTTGGTGAGTAAACTACTTGTCGCCGATCAGCTTGGCTGGTCGATCTTTTAGGGTGCCTTTATTTAGGCCTTTCGATAAGATGTCGCGATACGTATAAGACTCCTAAATTTTTGAAGGTAGATTATGACTCTGAAATTCTTAGGCAAGAAGCTCGGTATGACTCGCATCTTTGATGAGCAGGGGAATCACGTTGTGTGTACGGTGATTTCGGCTGAGCCCAATGTGGTAACTCAAGTAAAGCGCAAAGAGGGGAAGGATGGTTATGAGGCGATCCAATTAGGGGCTTTTAAGGTGAAGCCTTCTAAAGCGCGTAATGTCACGAAGCCTCTCAAAGGTCATTTTGCAAAAGGATCTGTTGAGCCACGTGGTGTGCTCGAAGAGATGAGATTGGTCTCTGCTGAAGCTTATCAGGTTGGGCAAGAGATTGCGGTGGATGTTTTTGCAGATGTGCGTTTTGTGGATGTGCGTGCTGTGTCTAAGGGTAAAGGGTATCAGGGTGTGATCAAGCGTCACCACTTTGCTGGTGGTCCTGCGGCGCATGGTTCTGGTTTTCATCGTCATGGAGGGTCTACTGGAATGCGTACGAGCCCCGGGCGTTGTTTGCCGGGACAGAAAAAGGCAGGGCGCATGGGAGCCGATGTTGTGACCACGCAGAATTTGCGTGTTGTTAAAGTTGATCCGGAAAAACAAGTCCTGCTCGTTGAGGGGTCTGTTCCGGGGGCGCGTGGGTCTGTTGTGTGTGTGACTCATGCCGTAAAGAAATCAGCGGATCAGCGGATAAAGTAAGGAGTGATCTGTGGCAGTTTTAAAAAAATACGATTTATCAGGTAGTGAGATTGGGGAAGTGGCGGTTGATGACGCTAGTCTTCAGTCTGCGGTGAATGGGCAAACGGTGAAAGATTATCTGGTTGCTTTGAGGGCGAATGCGCGTCAGTGGACGGCGCATACGAAGACAAGGCCAGAGGTGAGTCACAGTGGTAAAAAACCTCATCCGCAAAAAGGAACAGGAAGGGCGCGTCAAGGGTATTTGGGGGCTCCTCAGTATAAGGGCGGCGGTCGTGTACATACTCCTCGAACAAAGTTTGATCAGCATGTGTCAGTGAATCGCAAAGAAAAGCGTGCTGTCATGCGTCATCTTGTTATTGAAAAAGTACAAGGTCACAATGTGCACGTTCTTCAGCTTGGAAAATTAGATAGTCCTAAAACTAAGACGATCGCTGACTTTCTAAAAAAATTGACGTTGAATGGTAAGCGGGTTCTTTTCTTGGGGGATGGGCTGATTACCAGTGGAAAAGACGGTGCTGTAAGTCTTCCTGGAGATAGACATGATGTCCTGGTGAAGAGTTTGCGCAACATCCCCAAAGTCGACTTCGCTTTGATGTCGAACGTGAGTGGGTATGAAATTGTAATCAGCCGCGACCTCGTGGTGCTTGATTCTGCGGTTGATCAACTTAAGATGCTATTAGGGGGATAAGGAAATGTTGAAGAAGAGTCCTTATGACATTATCAAGAGTCGTCATGTTACAGAGAAGTCCAAGGTGCTTGAGCAGCTCCAATTCTCTGCGAGCAATGCCTGTGTCAAAAAATGTCAAACTCCGAAGTATGTGTTTATTGTCGATAGACGTGCGAATAAACAAGAGATTCGCGAAGCTGTAGAAGCGATTTATTCTCAGAAAAACGTAAAAGTGCGCTCAGTAAACACCATCCTCGTAAAGCCAAAAGCTAAACGTATGCGTGGAAAAGAAGGTGTAAAGCCTGCTTTTAAAAAAGCAATCATCACGCTTGAGCCAGGTGATGTGATTGAGGAAAGGGAGAGTTCATAACGTATGTTGAAGCAATACCGTCCGATAACAGCGGGTCAGCGCTATTTGGTTCTGACAACGCGCGATGAATTAACAAGGCGAGAAGATGGTGTTAAGGCTGTTGTAAAGCCCGAAAAATCTTTGCTCGTTAAAAAATGTAGAGCGAATGGAAGAAATCACCATGGACATATTACATGTCGTCACTTAGGTGGTGGAGCGAAGCGTTTTTATCGTCTCGTGGATTTCAAACGCGATAAAGAAAAAGTGCCGGCTAAAGTTGCGTCGATTGAGTATGATCCTAACCGTACGGCTTATATTGCGTTGCTGCACTATGCTGATGGGGAGAAGCGTTATATCTTAGCTCCTCAGGGATTGCGTGTTGGTGCGCGTGTTGTAAGGGATGATGAGGGTCCTTTTGAGGTTGGCTGCTGTATGAAGCTGAAAGCTATGCCTCTTGGATCTGTGATTCATAACATTGAACTATATCCGGGCCGAGGCGGCAAGTTAGTAAGATCTGCAGGGCTTTCTGCGCAGCTCATGGCGCGTAGTAATGGCTATGTGACTCTGAAAATGCCTTCTGGTGAAGTGCGGATGGTGAATGAAGATTGTCTGGCAACTTTTGGAATGCTCTCTAATGCGGAGAGAAATCTTCGTGTAGAAGGGAAGGCTGGAAGATCCCGCTGGAAAGGAATCCGTCCTACAGTCCGAGGAACCGCGATGAACCCTGTCGACCACCCTCACGGGGGGGGGGAAGGTAAGCATAAAGGTCACCTTCCGCAAACTCCATGGGCGATGTACACGAAAGGCTATCGCACGAGATCGAAGAGGAAGTCCAATAAAATGATTGTGAAAGATCGCAGGAAGTAGAGGATAGATATGGGAAGATCGTTAAGGAAAGGACCTTTTGTTGACCATCACTTGCTAGACAAGGTCACAAAGTTGAATAAAGCAGGTTCTAAAAAGCCTGTTAAGACGTGGTCGCGTCGTTCGATGATTCTACCGGAAATGATAGGGCACACGTTTGAAGTCCATAATGGGCGTAAATTTATTACGGTGTTTGTCTCAGAAAACATGGTAGGACATCGTTTGGGAGAGTTTTCTCCAACGAGAGTATTTAAGGGTCACGGATCTAAGAAAATATTGGAAGCTGCAGCAGCGGCCTCCGGTCCATCAGGAGCTTCAAATGGCACTGCTTCCGCAAAACCAGCCGCAGCAGCAAAAGGATAATTGATTATGGCACTAGCAAAAGCACAGTCTAAATATATTCGAATTCCTCCGCGGAAGGCAAGACTTGCGGCAGACCTGATCCGAGGTCTTCCTGTAGCCGAAGCTCGGATGCAGCTCATGTTGTGTCAGCTCAAGGCAGGAAAATTATTAACTAAGACACTGGATTCTGCGGTCGCAAATGCAGAGACACAACTGAATTTGCGCAGAGAAAATTTGAAAGTACAAGAAGTAAGAGTCGATGCAGGACCTGTTCTTAAGCGGTCTAAATCGAAGAATCGGGGTAGTTCAGTCCCCATTATGAAGCGCACGAGCCACTTTACGGTTGTGGTCGGCGCAATAAGTTAACCCTAGGAGAAACGATGGGACAAAAGACATCCCCTACTGGATTTAGATTAATTCGTACCAAGAAGTGGAAATCTATTTGGTTTGCGAATAAGCAAGAATTCGGCGATTTACTGGGCGAAGATTACGCAATCAGAAAACTGCTGATGACGAAAGCTTGCTGCTCTGGGACTTCCCAGCTAACGATCAAGAGGATGAGTGGTAAGATTGAAGTCACCATTCATACAGCAAGACCCGGTCTTGTCATTGGTAAGAAGGGTGCTGAGATCGATGTGCTTAAGGCGGAGCTGAAGAAGCTCACCGGCAAAGAGATTTGGATCGAAGTTGAAGAAATTAAAAGACCAGATCTCGACGCAAAGCTCGTAGCAGATGGAATTGCAAAGCAGCTCGAAAGACGCGTTCCTTTTAGACGGGTCATGAAAAAAGCGCTTCAAGCGACGATGGATGCGGGAGCTGCAGGAATTAAAGTTCAGATTTCTGGGCGTATTGGTGGTGCAGAGATTGCTCGTACCGAGTGGTACAAAGAGGGAAGAATTCCTTTACATACGATAAAAGTCGATATCGATTACGCTCATGGGCGCGCAGAGACGACGTATGGATCTATCGGAGTGAAGGTGTGGATTAACAAAGGGGACGCGTCCCCAATTAAAGCTGCATAAGGGGGGCTTTACAGATTATGGCCTTGATGCCAGTACGTACGAAGTTTCGCAAGATGCAAAAAGGACAGCGCCGAGGAAAGACGAAAGCTGCCGCTTTTGTAGACTTTGGTGATTTTGGAATGCAAGCTCTCGAGCGAGGATGGGTCACGAACCATCAGATCGAGGCTTGCCGTGTAGCGATTAATCGTTACTTCCAAAGGAAAGGAAAGGTTTGGATTCGGATTTTCCCTGATAAGTCGGTTTCTAAGAAACCCGCGGAGACAAGAATGGGTAAGGGAAAAGGAGCTCCTGATCACTGGGTTGCTGTGATTAGGCCAGGAAGAGTGATGTTTGAAGTGGGTGGTGTTTCTAAAGAAGAAGCACAGCATGCCTTGCGTCGAGCGGCAGCTAAGTTGCCCATTAAGACGCGCTTTGTTGAACGTGTAGAACGTGTTTAGAGGGACTAATATGGTTAAAGCGAGCGAATTGAAAGATTTACCAGTAGAAGAGCTTAATGCCCGTTATCAAGATCTGTCTCATCAGATCTATGCGCTTACAAATGAGAGAAAAGTGGCGCGTAAGATGGATAAGCCTCATCAAAAACGGATGCATCGTAGAGATCGTGCTAGAGTGCTCACCGTGCTGCGTCAGAAACAAGGACAGGGTTTATAATTATGAAAGAAAAGCTAAGAAATAGTCGTAAAGTCCGAGAAGGGGTTGTCGTCTCTAATAAGATGCAGAAGACGGTCACAGTGCGTGTCGAAAGAACTGTTCGCCATCCTATTTATGAGAAAGTCGTGACACGCGCCAAAAAGTATTATGCGCACACAGAAGATGAAACGATCCAAGTAGGACAGCGAGTGCAAATTGAAGAAACACGACCTATTTCTAAATTGAAATGTTGGCGTGTTGTCGGCGTGCTGACTTAAACGGTTAAGGGGAAAATAAGATGATCCAACAAGAAACAGAGCTGGAAGTGGCTGACAATACAGGGGCCAAGAGAGTCCGTTGTTTTAAGGTTCTCAAAGGGTCCAAGCGAAGATACGCAGGTGTCGGAGATATCATCATATGTGCCGTCAAAGATGCTGATTCGAAAGGAAGTGTTAAAAAAGGTGATGTTGTCCGCGCTGTGATTGTGCGTACAAAAAGTTATGTTCGTAGACCGGATGGGTCTCTTTTGCGCTTCTATGATAACAGCTGCGTTGTCATTGATGATAAAGACAATCCGAAGGGAACAAGGATCTTTGGACCTGTGGCAAGAGAGGTTCGTGAAAAAGGTTTTGTTAAAATTAGTTCGCTTGCCCCCGAAGTGATTTAAGGAGTTAAGATGAGCAAATGGATAAAAAAAGGTGACACAGTTCTGGTCATCGCAGGAAATGAGAAAGGCAAGCGAGGGTCTGTTGTTGCACGCCTGGATCAGAGAGTTGTGATCCAAGGAGTCAACATTCGCAAGAAGCATGTGAAAAGACAGCAGAAAACTCCAAGTGCGGGAATCATCGATATCGAATGCCCTATTCATATTTCAAACGTGAGTCTTTGCGATGCAGAGGGCAATCGGATTCGCGTCAAAGTTAGAAAAGAAGCGGATCGTAAAGAGCTGTACTACCTACGCGATGGAAAAGAGGTTGTTTTCCGCGAGGTTTAATACGAGAAAAATTTAAGGAAGATAGAAGACGATGTCAAGATTACAAAAGAGATATCAAGCAGAAGTCAAGAAAGCATTGCTCGAGAAGTTCACCTATTCGAACGTCATGCTCATTCCTAGACTTACCAAGATTGTCATTAGTATGGGAGTTGCGGAAGCTGCGAAGGATAAGAACGTGATGCAAGATTGTGTTCGGGATTTGACTGCCTTGTCAGGACAGAAGCCAATCCTTACAAAAGCAAAGAAGTCTGTTGCGAACTTCAAATTGCGTCAAGGACAGGCAATCGGCACTAAGGTGACGTTGCGCAAGACGAGAATGTTCGAATTCATGGATCGTTTTTGCAATATCGTCGCTCCTCGTATTCGCGACTTTCGCGGATTTCCAACGAAGTTTGACGGCCGAGGGAATTATTCTCTAGGTCTTGAAGAGCAGCAGATATTTCCAGAGGTGAATCTAGATGAAATTAAACGCACTCAGGGGATGAATATCACCTTTGTAACGACAGCCCAGACAGACGAAGAATGTCAAGAACTTCTTCGCCTTTTAGGGCTCCCATTCAAAACGGCAGAATCATAAGAGGTTAAGGGAGAGAAATAGCATGAATGATCCAATAGCAGATCTTTTAACGAGAATTCGCAATGCAAAGAAGGCCTGTCACCGCTTTGTCGATTTTCACCCTAGTAAACTCAAACTGGAGATCGTCCGTATTCTGCGCGAGCAAGGGTTTATCGATAAGTGCTTATACGACGAGAAAGAAGGAAGAGCGCGCGTATTCTTGAAATACGCAGAAGGCAGAGAGCCTGTCATTAAGGGACTTAAACGAGTCTCTTCTCCTTCTTTACGCAAATACGTAGGATACAAGCAGATTCCTAGAATCTACGGAGGCTTAGGAATCGTAATCGTCTCGACTCCAGGGGGAGTTCTTGATGGAGAGACAGCCCGCAGACAGAAGATGGGCGGCGAGTTATTGTGTCTTGTATGGTAGCTATTTAAAGAGAGGAAATCGACATGTCACGTCTTGGAAAGACACCTATCCCTCTTCCCGACAAAGTAGAGGTGAAATTAGTAGATGGAATGGTTCACGTAAAGGGTCCGAAAGGAAACCTTGTGAAGCCTATAATCAAGGGATTTAATATCATCGTAGAAGATGGTAAAGCGGCGATTGTGAAAGAAGATGGGATTGAAGTCCCTAAAGCAATGCATGGTCTGTGTCGTGCCCTCGTCGGCAGCATGATCACAGGAGTCTCGAAAGGCTTTGAAGTACGCCTTTCTTTGATTGGCGTAGGATATAGAGCCGCTGTTCAAGGGCAAAAACTTGATCTGCAACTCGGATTTTCCCATCCCACGCAGCTACCGATTCCCAAGGGAGTGAACATCACAATCGATAAGAGCGTGCTCATTGTCATTCAGGGATGTGATAATCACATCGTTGGACAATTTGCGGCATCTGTTCGCGCTGTGAAACCCCCTGAACCTTACAAAGGAAAAGGGATTCGCTATGAAAATGAGCATGTTCGCAAAAAAGCGGGCAAAGCTGCTAAAGGTAAAACGGCTGGATAGAGGGTCATAAACGATGAATAATGAAATTAAAAAAAGAGACATGCGTAGAGTGCGCAGAGCATATCATGTGCGAAGTGGAGTGAGAGGCACAGCAGAAAAACCGCGCCTTTGCGTGGCAAAAACTAATCGCCATATCTCCGCGCAGCTCATCAATGATGATCTGGGAATTACCTTAGTGAGCATGGGAACAATGATGCAAGAAATGCGCTCGAATAAGAAAGGTAAGATTTCTGCACGTAAGGTTGGCGCTCGCATTGCCGAACTTGCGAAAGCAAAAAATATTGAAACAGTTGTGTTTGCTCGCGCTCATCACAAATACCATGGTTTGCTCGC
>JACCDG010663497.1_pt1 | contig 14257 bp, 16 predicted proteins | sample 7442471 | NCBI WGS metagenome assembly JACCDG01 (sample SAMN15323444, study PRJNA562643) | freshwater metagenome | isolation source: river surface water | place: USA:Blue River Watershed | collected 2017-08-17
ACAACAACATCGCTGACGCCGATGCGGCTTGGGAATGTGTGAAGAGTTTCGAGGCCACCGCTTGCGTCATCGTCAAACACGCCAACCCCTGCGGCGTGGCTGTGGGTGCCAACCCCTTCGAGGCCTACAGCAAGGCCTTCCAGACCGACCCCACCAGCGCGTTCGGCGGCATCATTGCCTTCAACCGCCCGGTGGACAAGGCAGCCGCTGAGGCGGTGAGCAAGCAGTTTGTCGAAGTGCTGATGGCTCCCGGCTTCAGCGCCGAAGCGCTGGAGGTGTTCAAGAGCAAAGTCAATGTGCGCCTGATGAAAATCGCCTTGCCCGCGAACTACGGCCATGTGCGCAACGCTTTGGAAACCAAGCGCGTGGGCTCAGGCCTCTTGCTGCAAAGTGCCGATAACCACGAGCTGGCTTTGGCTGACATGAAAATCGTCACCGTCAAACAACCCACGCCTGAAGAGCTGAACGACTTGCTGTTCGCCTGGAAAGTGGCCAAGTTCGTGAAATCCAACGCCATCGTGTTCTGCAAAAACGGCATGACCATGGGCGTGGGCGCAGGCCAAATGAGCCGCCTGGATTCCGCCCGCATTGCCAGCATCAAGGCCGAAGCGGCCAAGCTCAGCCTGCAAAACACCGTGGTCGCCAGCGACGCCTTCTTCCCTTTCCGAGATGGCCTCGACGTGGTGGTGGATGCAGGCGCGACTTGCGTGGCCCAGCCCGGTGGCTCGATGCGCGACCAGGAAGTGATTGACGCCGCCAACGAGCGCGGCGTGGCGATGGTGTTCACGGGTGTGCGGCACTTTCGTCATTGATTGACAGGTCGGCCGACTTTGCGCTTTGATCGCCAAGTCGTACAAGCTGCTGCTTCACGCGGGAACAGTATTTCTCGCTCAGGACGTCACGTAGTGGGTGTTGCACTTCACTTTTGAATCCGCCGGGTCTTTGGGATTCAAGCCATCCAACACCAACCGCGTAGTCAATCGCTGATATCATTGGCAACATCATGAAAACCATGTTGCTGGACACCCATGTGCTGGTTGCAGCTTTGAGCAGTGCTCGGGGCGTGTCTTATGCACTGCTCCAAGCGGTCGCTTCGGCGCGTTTGCGCATGGTGGCGTCGCCCGCTGTGTGGCTTGAATACGAGTCGGTCCTCAAGCGTGATGAGATACGGGCCTTGCACGGTTTTTCTGCTGACCAAGTGGATGCGTTTTTGTCCGCCTTGGCCGTGTGGGTGGAGCCTGTGAGCTTGCATTACATCTGGCGGCCACAGCTGCGAGACCCGGGTGATGAAATGGTGTTGGAGGCCGCTGTGAACGCGCGGGTTCACGCCTTGGTCACCCGCAATGTGAAAGACTTTTCGATGGCTGCGCCACGTTTTGGCCTGGCTGTCAAAACGCCAGCCCAGGCTTTGGCCTTTTTGGAGGATGCCTTATGAGTACCTTTGCCCTTCGCTTGCCCGACTCTTTGTACGCCCATGCGCGCAAGTTGGCGGAACAAGATCAGGCCTCACTCAACCAGTTCATCACCGTGGCCGTTGCGGAAAAGGTGTCGGCCTTGAATGCAGCGGCTTTTTTTGCCGAGCGGGCGGGTGCCGCCAAGCCGGGCGATTTGGCCAGTTTTTTGGCGATGGTGCCCGACCGTTCTCCCCTGGAGGGTGATGAGCGATGAGTCGTGTCAGTTTGATCCTTTCCCTGTCGCCATTTTTTGAGGATCAGGCATGAGCTTGAGTTTTGGCCCACTGGGCCTGTCCCCCGCGCTGCAACGCGCGGTGGGTGACATGGGCTTGTATGCCCCCACCCCCATCCAGGCCGAGGCGATTCCTGCTGCCTTGAAATCTGCCGACGTTTGGGCCACCGCGCCCACGGGCTCGGGCAAGACCTTGGCTTTTGCATTGCCGCTGCTGCATCACTTGCTGGCTTCGCCGCGCCAGACCAATTTTCGCCGCCCCGTGCGTGTGCTGGTGCTGGTGCCCACGCGCGAGTTGGCAGTTCAAGTGGGCGATGTGTTGGCCAACCTGGCGTACAAGTTGCCCCAGTCGCTCAAGGTGAACACCGTGTTTGGCGGCGTCTCAGTCAACCCGCAAATGATGGCGCTGCGCGGCGGGGCTGACATCGTGGTCGCCACGCCCGGCCGCTTGCTTGACCTGATTGACCAAAACGCCGTGCGCCTGGCCGATGTGCAGCGTCTGGTGCTGGACGAAGCCGACCGCCTGCTGGACCTGGGCTTTGCCGACGAGCTGCAGCGCGTGCTGGCGCTGCTGCCACCCAAGCGCCAGACTTTGCTGTTTTCAGCCACGTTCGCGCCCGAGGTGGAAGCCTTGGCGGCCAAGCTGCTGCGCGATCCGGTGCGCATCACGGTCGAGGCGTTTGAAGGCCACAAGCCGGACATCACCCAACGCGCCATCCGCGTGGACGAGAAAAGCCGCACCGCCTTGCTGCGTCACCTGATCCAGGAAAACGGCTGGAAGCAGGTGCTGGTGTTTGTGGCCACGCGTTACGCCTGCGAGCATGTGGCGAACAAGCTGTACAAGGCGGGCGTGTTTGCAACGCCCTTTCATGGCGAGATGAGCCAAGGCGCACGTCAGGACGTCTTGAGTGAATTCAAGGCCGGCCGCTGGGATGTGGTGGTCACCACCGACCTGGCCTCGCGCGGCATCGACATCGCCATGCTGCCCGTGGTGGTCAACTACGACCTGCCGCGCTCGGCCACCGACTACACCCACCGCATTGGCCGCACGGGTCGGGCGGGGGCGCATGGTGACGCGGTGAGCTTTGTCACCGCCGCCGCGCTGGCGCACTGGCAGCTGATTCAAAAACGCGAAAGCCTGGCGCTGGCTTTGGAGCAAATTCCAGGCTTTGAGCCCACCGAAGTTCCGCCACCGCCATCACCGGGCAACGGTGGCATCAAAGGCTCACGGCCGAGCAAGAAGGACAAGCTGCGTGCTGCTGCAGCGCAAGCGCCTGATCCGACACCCAAGTGAGCTTGCGGCATGGCCAGCGCTTGGGGTGCGTGGGCCACATCGCTTGCAGGCAAGCGCCTGCAAAAACAGGTGCATGTGCCTGTTCAGCCCATCCAGCTCGGCAACCAGGTCGCGATGCCCGGCACCAGGAACACGGCGGTCAGCAGCAGCAAACTCATCACCACATAGGGCGTCACGGCCAGGAAGATGTGGCCCATGGTCACCGATGGGGGCGCGACGCCGCGCATGGTCATGAGCAGCAAGCCGTGCGGCGGCAAAAGCAGACCCAACTGCATGCAGATCAAAAACAGCACGCCAAACCAGACCGGATCGATGCCCAAGGTGTTCACGATGGGCATGAAAATGGGCAGGGTGATCATCATCATGCTGACCTGGTCCACAAAGATGCCTAGAAAAATCAGCAGCAGCATCATGCCGATCAGGATCTGGTTGGCCGACAGGCCGTGGCCGGTGATGAATTGCACCAGGCCCGAACTGGCGCCCGAGAAAGACAAAATCTGCGCAAAGGTGGTGGCCCCCAGAATGATGAACAAGATCATGCCGGATATGCCCGCTGTTCCCTTGAGGGCTTTGAGTACCGCTTCCCAGCGCAGCACGCGGTAAAGCGCGGCCAGGAACATGGTGGCAAAGGCCCCAAGCGCGGCGCATTCGGTGGGGGTGGCCCAGCCTGCCGCCAAGGCACCCACGACCACGCCAAAAATCGACAGGGTAGGCAGCACATAGGCAAACAGCAAATGCCAGCGTGCCCAGCCGTGGTGTTGTTCGACCTCGGTGTCAACCGGGGCCAGGTGCGGGCTGATGCGGACCCGCACAATGATCCAGGCCACAAAGGCCACCGACAACAAAATTCCTGGCATCACGCCGCCCAGCAGCAGCTTGGAAATCGAGATGCCCGACAGCGAACCCAGCAAGACCGTGAGGGCCGAAGGCGGGATCAGCATGTCCACCGCGCCAATGGCCATGATCGGGCCGGTCGCAATGGTCGGGTGGTAACCGCGTGCCAGCATGACGGGCAGCATGAGTGAGCCCAGCATGGCCGTGGTGGCAATGGTGGAGCCCGAGATGGCCGAAAACACCGTGCCCGCCACGACCGCGACCACGGCCAGGCGGCCCGGTACACGGATGATCAGTCGCTCCACACCTTCAATCACTTTCAGGGCCAGACCGGTGTGAAACAAAATTTCGCCCATCAGCACAAACAGCGGAATGGGCGTGAGTGCAAAAGCCGTGACCGAACTGACGCTGTTGCGCACCAGTTGCACCAGTCCGGGTTCACCGCCCATGTAGAGCACGGCCCCCACGATGTTGACGCCCAAAAAAGTCAGGGCCACGGGCATGCCCATGAACAACAGCAGGGTCGAGCCGCCCAACATCAACCAGGCTGCGATTTGCCAACTGCTCATATTCAGGCTCCAGAGGGAGAAAGGTTCACGGGGATATTCAGGTTCAAGCTGCGCTCACAGCGTCCTGGCGCGGACCGCGCTCGGCGTGATAGAGGCGGTGCATGCGGAACACCATCTCGATCGACAGCAGCACAAAGACCGCCGGCAACGGGGCCAGCGACCACCACTCGGGTGTGACCAGCGTCTTGATGCTGAGCGACCCTGCCACATAGCTGGCCCAGGTGGCCTGTGCACCGTACCAGGCCAGCACCAGGCAGCACAGCAGACCCAATACATCGCCCACCCACTCCAGCGCCCAGGCCATGCGCGGTGGAATGGCCTGCAGGAAAATGTCCACCCGGATGTGCTGGCCCTGACGCAGCAGCCAGGGCGCCACGCACATGGTGATCAGGTAGAGCATCAATTCAGACACTTCGTTGCTCCAGGACAGCCCTTGCGGACCACCCGGGATGGCGAAGTTGCGCAGCGCCACATCGGTCACGATGATCAGCATCATGGCCAAAAGCAGCAGGCAACCGAACAGGGCCAGTGCGGAAATCCCCCGGCCAAACCGTTCCGACAGGGCGTTCATCATTTGGAGAACAAGGGCTTGAGTCGCGCAGCCACTTCAGGGCTTTGCTTGGCCGCAGCGGCCCAGCCGATGTCGTAGGCTTTGTCGCGGAAAGCCTTGCTGGTGGCCGCATCGAAGGTGATGGTCTGAATGCCGGCTTTGGTCTGTCGTGCGATTTCATCGGCCGAGTAGCGTGCCCAGAAGGTGTTCTCGGCTTCGAGCGCCAGCAGCTGCTTTTGCAGGTAGTTGCGCTGCGCGTCGCTGAGCTTTTTGTAGGCAGGCAGGTTCATGATCAGCGAGACTTCGGCATCGTAGAAACCCGGGTCAATGCGGAACTTGGTTTTCTCGTGCCAGTTCAGGTCAAAAATGCCGCCAATGGGCCAGCCATAGCCATCGACCACGCCGCGCTCCAGCGCGGTGTAGACCTCGCCCGGTGGCGTGGTGATCACGCTGGCGTTCAGGGCCTGAAAGAAGTCGCGGTACACCGGCGTGATGCGGATTTTCTGGCCCGTCAGATCGGGCTTGTCGACCTTCTTGTTGGTGTAGATGTGAAAGGGCTGGTTTTCCACCATGCGGGCCAGGTACTGCATGTTGGCTTTCTCGTTCCAGACCTTGTTGATCGCATCGAAGGCGCCGTTCTTGCGCTGCTCGGCCACAGGGATCTGGGTCAGCTTGAGAAAGTCGGCCTCGGGCATCACGTTGGTGTAGAACGCGCCGGTGTTCAAGGCCATGTCGACCACACCGGTTTTGACCGCGTTGCCCAGCTCAAACGAGGGAATGGCCCGTGGCCCACCGATGAAGTTGATCTGCAAAACGCCTTTGCCTTCGGCGTTGACCTTGTTGATCCAGGGCTGCAGTCGCTGCACGTAGATGCCGTTTTCCGCAAAACCACTGATGAGGCGCAAAGTGACCTCTTGCGCCAGCGCGGCAGAACTGGCGCCGAGCGCCAAAACCAGTGCTGTGGCCTGGGTGAGTAAACGTTGTTTCATGGGCTTGTCTCCTGTTGTGGTTGGGTTTTGTGGGGAACTTGTAGGGTATTCGTGGTGGCGACTTTGCGCGCGTCACGCAGGTGCCAGCTGGTGCACGGCTTGGTCCAGGGCCTGGCCGCTGTCGTCGGCCAGGGCCGCTTTGCGCAAAGCATTCAGCCGGTTGGCCGCGTCGGGCAGTTGTTGCAGGCGGGGCAAGGTGGCCATCAGTTTTTCAAAATGCTGCCAGCCACGTGCATGGGTGTCGCCATAACCTTTGACCAGTTGCTGCGCTCGCACAAGCTCCAGGGCCAAGTCGGCATGTCGGGGCAGCAAGGCGATGGCTTGCGTCCACCACGCCAGCATGCGCTGTTGCTCGGTTTCATAGCGCAAAGACATCGGCCGAATGCGGCGCAGTGAAGCCACGGCATACAGCAGCAAAAACCCCCGCAGGGAACTGGTTTGCACCACGCGGCCTTTTTGTGTGAAGCGGCCAACCACGGCGCGTGCGGTGCGCGAGCCCAGCAACCAGCGGCCCAGGCTGGCGGGCAGGGTGTCGGCAATTTCTTCCAGACGCGGGTGCATGAATTCGTGGATGTCGATCAGCTGTTTCTCGCTCAAGCTCACTTCCTGGCTGACGCGCTGGAAACGGCTGCGGCGTGTTTTCAGATCGGCCACACGCACCGTGTCCTCGTAAGACATCCACAGCGCCAGGTGCCGTGCGCCCTCGCGCAAAATGTCATCGGCGAGTGCCGACGCCAGCTTGGCCTGGGTCAGTGCTTGTGCCATGTCTTGTAAACGCCGGGCGTACAGCGTGGCGTAGCCCACATCCTGGTAATCGGCCAGCCGTGTCAAACCCGAGGCGATGACCGCGTGGGCCGAGGACGCAAACACGCCTTCCAGACTTTGCGCCAGGGCCTGCAGTTTGGGGCCGACTTGGCGGTGCAGGGGCAGGGCGAGCGGTGTGGCATCGGCCACGCTTGTTGCGCTGGGCGCTAGCACCTGCATGGCTGCGTCAAAGCCGGCGGCAAAAGCTTTCAGACTGGTTTTCACACCCACGCCGCTGCGCTCGATGGTGGCTTCGAATTGCGCTCGAGAGAAGGGCAAGCGTTCGCTGGCGGCCAAAGCGCCGTACAGGGCCGGGGCGATCAGGCTGCCCGCTTGCTCGGCCAGTTTGGCAAAGTCAGCGCTGATGAACTGCCGCGCGGCCGCCTGCGCTCCGGCCAGCAGCTTGGCTTCGTCCACCCGCCCGTCGCCCATGGCGGTGCGCTCGGTCATGGAGTAGACGCGGTGCGATGACGCGATGAAGGTGGTTTTGTCGGCATCGACCAGCCCGCGCTGCAAGGCGCGACCGGCTTCCATCAACTCCGAGGCCAGCACGATGTCCACTTCGCCAGGGAAAGGGCTGAGCGCCATCACCGGCATTTGTCCCGTGGGCGAGGCCGATTGCGGGTACATCTCGATGTAGTACACCGTGGCGCCCGTGCGTTGCGCCACGCCAGGCACGGATGTGGTTTGCGCCCAGTGGCCGTTGTGTTCGGCCAGGTCGACCAGCCAGTCGGCCAGCACACCGCCGCCTTCACCGCCCATGGCCAGAATGGCCAGGCTGATGATGCCTTGAGGTCGGGTGGAGTCGTTCATGCGGCAATGCCTTCCAGACGGCGCTCGATGCGGTTTTGCAGCCAGCCAATCACGCGCTGGCGCAGGCCCTGCTTGAAGCGGTCCCAGGCGCTGGGGTTGTTGATGATCTCGGCCCTGTAAAACGAGGGGCACAGCACGGCGGCGAGTGCCACCTCGCCGCACAGGCCACAGCCCACGCAGCTGTCGGCCACAGCCGCCACAGGGTCTTGGCGCAGCGGATCGGGGTTGGGCTTGATGCTCAGCGACGGGCAGCCGGACAGTCGAATGCACGAGTGGTCGCCGGTGCAGGTGTCGGGGTCGATGCCAAAGCGCTCACGCACCACGCGCTCGCCTTGCTGGATGCGCTGGCGAATCAGCGGCTTGACGCGCCTTTGGCGGTTGAGCATGCATTCGCTTTGCGCCACGATGACCTTGGGGCCTTGCGACTTTGTGGTCAGGGCGTCGCGCAGTGCCTGGCGCATTTGTTCCAGGCTGTAGGTGTTGGTGACGGTTTTGACCCACTGCACGCCCACACCGCGCACGGCTTTTTCGATCGGGTTGTTGGTGTTGCGGATCGGGTTGATGGCTTTGGACGACAGCACGTCCTGCCCGCCTGTGGCGGCCGAGTAGCCGTTGTCCACCACCAGCAGCAAGTTGTCGGACTGGTTGAACACCGCGTTGCCCACGCCGCTGGTCAAACCGTTGTGCCAAAAGCCTCCGTCGCCCATGATCGAGACGGTGCGCTTGCGGGTCTCACTGGTGTTGAAGGCCGACGCGCCCGCCCAGCCCAGGCCATAGCCCATGGTGGTGGCACCGGTGTTGAAGGGCGGCAGGATCGAAAACAGGTGGCAGCCGATGTCACAGCTGACATGGTGTTGGCCCAGTTCTTTTTCGATCATCTTGATGGCCGTGAAAATCGGCCGTTCGGGGCAACCCGTGCAAAACGAGGGCGGGCGCGGATGCACCTGGGCCACCGCCTCAGTGATCGCCAGACTGTTGCCGGGTTTGGTCTTGGGCGCAGGCAGTCGCTGCGGCGAATATTGTTCAATGAAGGCGCGGATGCCTTGCAGCAACACGCCGCCGGTGTATTCGCCGCCCATGGGCAGCACGTCTTTGCCGTGAATCCGGGTGCTCAGACCTGCTTTGTGCAAGATGCTGTGGATGTTCTGCTCGATGAAGTCGGGCTGGCCTTCTTCCACCACCAGCAAACCGCGTTTGCCCTTGCAAAAGCGCTTGAACTCCTCGTCCACCAGCGGGTAGGTGATGTTCAGCACATACAGCGGAATATCGGTCTGGCCGAAGTCGTCCGCCAGACCCAGCAGTTGCAGTGCCCGCACCACGCCGTTGTACAGACCTCCTTGCATGACGATGCCAAAATCTTGCGCGTCTTCGGAAAAAAACTCGTTGAGCTGGTGTTCCTGGATGAACTTCAGCGCCGCAGGCCAGCGCTGTTGGATTTTTTCCTGTTCGTGCAAATAGCTGGCGGGCGGCAGCACGATGCGGTTGACATCGCGTTGGGGGTTCTCGATGGCGTCTTTCAGCGTGAAGCTGGGCCGCACGTTGTCACGCGTGGGAAAGCGGCCATGCACATGGCAGGCGCGGATGCGCAATTCCAGCATCACCGGCGTGTGGCTGGCCTCGGACAGCTCAAAACCTTTTTCCACCGCGTGCACGATGCTGGGCAGGTTGGGGCGCGGGTCGATCAGCCAGACCTGCGACTTCATGGCGAATGCGTGCGAACGCTCTTGCATGATGCTGGAGCCTTCGCCGTAGTCCTCGCCCACGATCAGCATGGCCCCGCCAGTGACGCCGCCTGAGGCCAGATTGGCCAGTGCGTCCGATGCCACATTGGTGCCCACGGTGGATTTGAAGGTGACCGCGCCACGCAAAGGGTAGTTGACCGAGGCGGCCAAAGTGGCGGCCGCCGTGGCTTCCGAGGCGCTGTGTTCAAAATGCACACCCAGCTCTTGCAGGATGTCGTTGGCGTCGGTCAGCACATCCATCAGGTGCGAGATGGGCGCACCCTGGTAACCCGCCACATAGGACACGCCCGACTGCAGCAAGGCCTTGGTGACAGCCAGAATGCCTTCGCCGTGGAACTCGTCGCCATCGCCCAAGCGCAGCTTTTGCACCTCTTGCACAAACGAGCGTTCAGCCATGCCCAAAACCTTTCATGAGGACGTTCCCCCGTGGTGTTGCTTGATTCAATGAAGCAATTTAGGCCAGCCGAGGCACCACTGCAAATGGATTCTTCCAATGCGGTACATTGACGACGTGAATAATTAGTGGCAACCCTTATTCATTTCGAACATGGCTAAAAAATGAATTTCCGACAACTTGACTTGAATCTCTTGCGTGTGCTGGTGGCCATCCACCGCACCCGATCGGTCACGGCCGCAGGCAAGGCGCTGGCCTTGTCGCAGCCCGCCACCAGCAATGCCCTGGCGCGCCTGCGTGAATTTTTTGGCGACGAGTTGTTTGTGCGCTCGCCCGCTGGCTTGCAACCCACGCGCCTGTGTGAGCAATTGGCACCCGCCATGCAATCGCAGCTGCTGGCCATGGAAAGCCTGGTGCTCAACCACCAGCCCTTCAACGCCCAAAGCAGCCAGCGCCACTGGCGGCTGTCTTTGTCAGACCTGGGCGAAATCCTGTTCCTGCCGCGCCTGGCCTCGGCGCTGCGGACCGAGTCGCCACAAGCGAGCTTGTCCAACGTCTCTGTGGACGCGTCCCATGTGGCAGCGGCTCTGGAGGCTCGGGACATCGACATGGCCATTGGCATCTTGAGGCCGCAGCATCGGGGCGTCCGCAGCCAGTTGCTTTTCAAAGAGCGCTACATGGCGATTTCTTCCAAAGACTGGTCACCCACGCCCCGCGGACGTGGGCGCACGCTCAGCCTTGCTCAATTGGCGCAAGCGCGTTTTGTGGTGGTGTCGCCCACAGCCACTTTCCATGGCAGTGTGGAAAAAATGCTGACAGGCATGAAACTGCAAGACCGCATCCTGGTGCGCCCCCGGCACTTTGGTGCGATTGCCGAACTGGCGCAAAGCACCGACCTGCTGTGCATCGTGCCCGAAATGTACGCCCGCGACCTGAGCCAGCGCGTGCAGCTGCAGATGTGGACCATCGAAGACGCGCCTGTTTACGAGGTCAATTTGGTTTGGCACAGCAGCACCGAGCAGGACTCCGACCAGCAGTGGATGCGGGGGGTGATCGAGCGGCTGTTCACGCGAGAGCATTCGTAGCTCAGAGGCTTGAGCCCCCGGGTGAATCTCAAACTGAGTAATGTAAAATGGCATTACTTTTTCACCAGCCAGGACATTGTCATGACCGCTTTGACCATCACCTCCAAAGGCCAAATCACCTTGCGGCGTGAACTGCTGCAGTATTTGGGCATTGCCCCGGGCCAACAGGTTGAAATTCACAAACAAGCCAACGGTGTGCTGACCTTGCGAGCCAAAGCGCCAGAAGGCTTGGAGGCCTTTGCAGGTTGTTTGCCAGCGCCGTCCAAGGCGCTCAGTTTGGATGAAATGAACGACATCGTTGCCAAGTCTTGGGCGGGTCAGTCGTGAAGGTCACCCTTGACACCAACGTGCTGGTTCGGCTGGCCACACAAGATGATCCTGCACAAGCAGCCTTGGCGCTTCGGGTGCTGCAAAAAGCCAGTTTGATCGCGGTGCCCACCCCAGCTTTGTGTGAGATGGTGTGGGTCTTGTTGCGCGGTTACCGCTATACCCCGGCCCAAGTGGCCCATGCCCTGCGCACGCTGCTGCAAGTGCGGCAAGTGGTCTGCCACACGCCTGCGGTGCTGGCTGGGCTGACCCAGCTGGACAGGGGCGGCGACTTTGCAGACGGGGTGATTGCGGCCGAGGGGGAGCTGCTGGGGGGCACCGAGTTTGTGTCATTTGACCAGCAGGCCATCCACCTGCTCAAGGCACAAAAACGCAAGGCGCGGTTGTTGGTTGTTTGAAGGCTTCAAAAAAGGAGCCCCGCCATGCTGGACATGCTGGTATGGATCGTTTTGGGTGCGATGGTTCAAACATGTAGTCCCGCTCTGCAGTGGCGTGCGGTCTGGGCACGTCCAGCAATTCGCACAGTTCAATGATGAAGCTTTGGGATGTGGCGCGTTCGCTGGCCGTGCTGATTTCCCAACGCTGGATGAATTTTTCGGTGCGCGCGTCTGGCGTATTGATAAGGTCCATGATTCATATCATAGACCTCAAAATAGCTATTTTGTATTCAATAATTGACGTCTTGCTCTGGGTCGTCGTCCGCGTGCGGCGCCTTGATCACCCGTATGCCGTGCTTGCTCAAAATCTCCACATAGACCGAGGTTGCGCCTGACTTGGCTGCAGCGTCCACCGCTTCGATGACGCCGCTCACGCGCACCACTTCGGCGGTGTCGGCGGTCAGGCCGACCTTGCAGTCAAAGTCCCAAAAATCCACCCCTTTGGGCAAAGCACGGTTGCGTTCGCGCTTGAAGTATTTGCGGATGTCGTGCTTGACGGCTTCGAGCACGCGGTCGGGGTGCTTGCCTTCGGCTTGCAGGGGGTAGTTCTTTTTCATGGGGAGTCCAAGGGAATAGGCAAGCGCCCGGTCCGGACGTGAATGCAGGTGCGGATTATCGCCGGTTTGCCCTGGCAGCCCTGCGTTGTCTGCCAGGCTCGCTTGTGCACATTGATGCGTTTATGCAAAAATGCAGACATGCGCACTTCACTTGACATCCCCGATCCGCTATTCAAGCACCTCAAAACCCGGGCCGCCCAAGAGGGCCGAACCCTGCGCGACTTGGTCATTGAGCTGGTCGAGCGGGGTTTGACCGCCCGCGAAGTGGTGGACCCGCAAAAGCGGTTTTTGGCTCGCCCTTTGGTGATTCCAAGCCAAGGCCCTATGGCCATGCCTGCAAGCCACATGACCAATGCCGATCTGTGCGACATGATCAACGAGGAAGACGATGAGCGAATCATCCAGCTCTTGGGGCGTGGCTGAGGCGTCTGCCAACTGGCGCCTGGCGCCGGGCGATTTACCCGATGTGAATGTCTGGGTGGGGCTGTGCAGCGCAGCGCACCCGTTTCATGCGGCGGCCATGCGTTATTGGCAATCGGCTTGTGAGTCGGGAACCCAATTGTGGTTTTGCCGCACCACCATGATGGGTTTGGTGCGGGTGCTGTCTCAGCCCCGTGCGATGGGGCCCAATGCTTTGAGTTTGACCCAAGCCATGACCCTGTACCGGCAATGGCTGGACACGCCTGCTGTTGGTTTGCTGGCCGACCCGGCTGGCTTGGATGACGCCATCGAGCAGCTTTTGGGGGCTCGGGGGCAGCCGCTGCCAGTCCGTTTGTGGACCGACTTGGGACTGGCGGCCACCGCCCAAAGCGCAGGCCTGCGCTTGGTCAGCTTTGACCGTGATTTCGAGCGATTTGGGCTGGAGCGTTGCCTGATTTTGCAAGGGGTGTGAGCCCGATGGCGAGGGCCGCTCAGTGCCCCGACTGAAACCGGTACTTGAGCTGAAAACTGACCGCGCCATACAGCCGGTCTTTCAGTGGCGGCACCAGCGCCACATTCAGACCCCAATGCCCACTTTCCAGGCTGGCCGTCGGGATGACCGCCGGAAACCAGCCGCTGTCAAAAGCTTTGGGGTAGCCATTGAAGGCCCCGGCGACCACGCCCAGCTTGACCGAGCCCACGCGCCAGGGCTGGTAATAGGCTCCGATGTAGCTGGAATGGGCGTTGTTGCTGTTGATGAAACGTCCGGCGGTGGCGCTCCACTGGTCGTCCAGCCGGTATTCAAAACCGATGCCCGGGTTGGCGTTGCGCAGGCCTTGGTCGGTGTCAAAGTGGGCCGAGTAAAAACCGGCGTTGACCCACAGGCGGCTGGCATCGAATTCGGCTTTTGCGGGCAAGCCCCAACAGGCCAAGCCCATACACAAGGTGCTCGCCAGGCGCTTCATGGTTTGCATCAAAGCGTTTTGAACACGTCGGCCGCCACCCGCACGGTCTCGGCGATGTCGGCTTCGGTGTGGGCGGCGCTCACAAAACCGGCTTCGTACAAAGCGGGGGCAATGTAGACGCCACCATCCAGCAAACCGTGGAACAGCTTGTTGAACTTGGGGCTGTCGCTGGTCATCACTTTGGCATAGTTTTGTGGCAGCTCGGGCAACAGGAAAAAGCCGAACATGCCGCCTTGGCAATCGCCCACAAAGGGCACACCTGCTGCAGCGGCAGCGCCCGTCAGCCCATCCACCAGGCTTTTGGTGCGGGCGCTCAGGGCATCAAAAAAGCCGGGTTTGGCAATCTCGCGCAGCGTTGTGAGGCCGCAGGCGGTGGCGACCGGGTTGCCGCTGAGTGTGCCTGCCTGGTACACCGGGCCGGTGGGCGCCAGCTGGCGCATGATTTCGCGCGGGCCGCCAAAGGCCGCCAGTGGCATGCCGCCGCCGATCACTTTGCCCAACACCGTCATGTCGGGCTTGAAGCCGGGGATGGCTTGGGCATAGACGCTTTGCGCACTGCCCAGAGCCACGCGGAAACCCGACATCACTTCGTCAAACACCAGCAGCGCACCGTGTTCGCTGCACAGCTCGCGGCAGCGTTTCATGAAGGGCACGCTGGCGCGCACAAAGTTCATGTTGCCCGCAATCGGCTCGATCATCACGCAAGCGAGTTCCTTGCCGTGCAAGGCAAAGGCTTCTTCCAGCTGCTGAATGTTGTTGTATTCCAGCACCAGGGTGTCGCGCACCACTTC